>Ga0068628_1000339_pt1 | contig 15425 bp, 17 predicted proteins | sample InSIn2gowninarea_FD_77431 | JGI IMG/M metagenome (GOLD analysis project Ga0068628, IMG submission 77431) | Clean room microbial communities from NASA Spacecraft Assembly Facility at Jet Propulsion Laboratory, Pasadena, California, USA -... ... | reverse complement strand
GAGTGTTCAAAATAAATCCTTTTTTCCTTGGTTGGCACCCACATTACCTTTGCACATCGATTCTGTCGCACATACCACCTCTTCCCATTTCTTTTATTCCAGACATATTGTTTTTTGTTGCAAAGTTCTGGGTTCTTGTTTGGGTTCTGGTTATTGTATTATGGTGACAATGTTCTGAATGATCAGATTGATGGGTTGTCAAAGTGATTGATTGATTCGGTTGTGGTCGGTTCCAAAGGTGATTGGTTGATGCAGATATATTTGATGATTTAATTACACTTATGATGTTGTTGATGGATCCAGTCTGAAAATTTATGAAACGTGGTCCCTGGAGGAAGAGAGAAGGTCGTAGCCTTTTGTAGGTCGATGCCTATGTACCAGCAAACATATCGGTTAGTACAAGAGCTAAGAGGGTTGTAGCTCCCTTCCAATAGTAGCTAGAAAACAAGAGAAGATTGCAACCTTCTACAGGTAGAAGCCTGCATACTGATATAAGTCTGCACCAATACAAAATTGTAAACTAAATTTTCTTATTATTAAAAGAAGATAGAGACGACAGCAGCAAGTGGTTTTTACCCACATTGGGTTTCCACCTTATATCTTGGTGTTCATGTGTGATGCTTATGCTTTATTCTGCTTTTACTGCACTGTCTAATTAATATTTGACATACTTGTTAAAGTTCAATACATGATACATTGGGTAAATCAAAAGTTCTTTGCATATACACTGGTTGCTTTAATAAAAGTCGCGTGTACATGCTGGTTCACATAGATAAAGTAGCATATACAAATCTTCCTATGGAAATGAAAAATTATTGAGTTACTAATATTGATTCACCCCCCCCCCTCTCAGTGTTATTTCCAACAAACTTATCCAAATACAAATGCAACACACTATTCATCAAGCACATAAATGTAGTTGTAGATTTTGTTAAACCAAAAGGAACGACAACAAACTCATAATTCCCATACCTAGTCCAGAAAGTTGTCTTTTAGATGTCCTCTTCTTTAACGTGTACCTGATGATATCTATATCTCATATCAATCTTTGAGAACACTGCCGCTCCCTCCAATTGATCGAACAAGTCATCAATCCTCGGTAAGGGATACCTCTTCTTGATAGTCACTTTGTTCAATTTCTTGTAATCAATGCATAATCTAAGAGTACCATATTTCTTCTTCAAAATCAATATTGGTGCGCCCCATGGTGATACACTTGGCCTAATGTACCCCTTGTTAAGCATTTCCTTCAATTGCAACTTCAAATATACCAACTCATGTCTACTCATCTATAAGGTTCCTTTGATGTCGAAGTTGCCCCTGGCACTAGCTCAATAGAAAATTATACTTCCTTGTGAGGTGGAAACTCTGAAATATCCTCATGAAATACATCTTAAAACTATTATAGAATTGGGTGCCTGCTCAAAACATCTGCATCCTCAACTTCCTTACCTTTGTCACTAGAAATGTGCACTGCAAATAACACACACCCTTTCCTGCGACTATGCTTGGCCTACATATTTGTCACCATTTTAACTGATGTTTCTTTCTTCTTACCCCACAAAACTCTTGGTTCTCCATTGTCATCCAAGCACTCAATAGCTTTGTCATAACAGTACACCTTGGTTCTATGAAGGTACAACCAATCCATGCTCAACAATATGTTGTATTTATCTGAATGGTAATACATTCAAATGTGTTGCAGTAGGCATACTATTCGAATCAAATGCACAGGCTCTTACCTAATGATGACCTCACTTATTTGTACCTGTAGCCAACTGCACTAAGCAAGACTTTGCATGCACTTCCTTATTCAAACCACACTTATCCACCAATTCAGGACTAACATAGCTATAATTAGATCCAAGGTCAATCAAAATATAAACAACTTGATCACAAAACTTATCGTCCATCTCAATGATATATGCTTGATGGTCTGCCTATATGTTATCCAGTGTTGCATAGATACAAGGAATGTTGTTCCCAACATCTCCCACTGTATGTGCCTCCTAAGCACTATATATCTAAGTCCTAACACCTTGATTCTATAGACAATATTTCCTGTAATGATCTTTTCCACAAGTCCAACACTCTATATATTTCCAGCCTACATCCTTGTTCTACTCCTTAGGTCAAAATCCCTGACCTCTGTCAGATGCATTGAACTTCTTAGATGGCATTGCATTCTCTTTATTACTTTTAACCTGAGGTCTTGCTCGCTTCTTGTGATGTTTTCCTTTGTTCCTTGCATTACCTTTCCAGTCCAGATTAGTCTCAGCTACGCTTTGATTGTTCATAGCAATGCTTTAGCTTTCAGATGGCCTCCTCCAATTATCTAGGCTCATCAAACTCAATATAGTCTTTGAATTCAATCAGTAATCCACTAATGAATTTTTGAATCTTGTCCTTCTCCTCCTTGAGGTAAGGCACATACCTCAGAAGCTCCAAGAACCTACTAGTGTACTCCTCATATGTCATTGATCCCATCTTTAGATCATAGAACCCTTTTTCCTTGTCAGCAAAGTATCTCTCTGATAGGTATTTCTTCTTGAATAACCTCTCGAACTCACTCCAAGTCAAGTAATCCTCATGAATACCTCTTAAATTCTTCACATCTTCCCACCAAATATATGCTTTACCTTTAAGACTTAATGTAGCTATTCTGGCTTTCATGTTTTATGAATAATCATGTAATCTGAAGTACTTCCTCATACCAAGCAACTATGCCTCTGCATCATGTGATTTCTTCATCTCTCCATCAAAAGTAGGTGGCTTTGCTTTCTTAAACTCATTTGGCAAGTATCCCATGTCACTCCTCTTGTAAGGATGATAACGATGACGATCATAGTGCCTGTCTAAACCAGAACTACAATAGTGCCCGTGTTCATCACCTCTCTTATTCGAAGTGTCCAACAACCTGCCATCTCTCATTGTGTCATATCTACCCAATCTATGACCACCACGAGACCTACTACCATATGCCCCATTAGTTTTTTCCTCCTGTTCATGACTGATCCAAAGTGGTCCCTGTCACTGCATTCTGACAAACTCCGAAGTATCATTGCATTTACCTCTGCTTTTTTCTCCTGTGCTTGTATGATCATGTCATTATCTGCCTTACAACTCCTTATTTATGCCTTTAAGATTCTCAATGTTTCTACCAAATTAGAAGAGTTCCCAACACCGCACTTCTCATCTAATCCATAGGGAAAGTCTCGGGAACTGTAGTCTACCATCTTGCTAGTCATCTTTGATATTATTCCTGTAAGGTAAATCATGTCAGCTAAACCAAATTACAATAAACCAACGTACCTTAACATAATTCGAGGGGGATACCTCATCTGCAAGATTGAAAAATCGGCGTAATACATGTATAACATAATCAGCACATTATGTAGAAGTATAAAACATAGAATATAACCTCATAACCATCATTCTAGCTAGAGTCTAGTCATCAATGCATGACCATATCAACTACACATATTGTGACCTCATCCATGACAACAACCACTACATCATTGTACACTTGATCACATGTGAATACTAACATGCATAAGCAACACATAATCAACACATACAACACACTCCATAACAACACCATCAAATTCCCATGGCGACATAACTACAACCATGACCTATACCATACAAATGCAACAAGCACATGGTCTTACAACACAAGAAACACATATGAAACCTACATGAGTGCATGACCAACACACAACCCATCCAGTCTGAGGGTTGAACCATGCTTTGATACCACTCTGTAACATCCTACTCCCACATATACCCAAGTAACCAGCCAACTGGTGTTAACATGTGACAAGAAGTTACTATGATATGATTCGACCTCCCATGTCACATTAAGGAAGTGGAATCGATGAAAACACACCATACAGACCTTCCACATCAGCAACAAGACTCTCAGGAACCATCCCAATCTATTTGGAAACCATCCCCTGGGTCCCACTGAGTTTTTAGACTAATTAAACCCCTGAAACTCCCATGATATGGGTATGTCAGAATCCAGAAGGCTCTGGATGCTCCCACAGCATGGTATGCTAGCGTCCAAAGACTATTTTTCTTAGTATTGTTCCAGTGTCCTTGGGATTTGAGCCACTTTTTCAGGCCCAAAGCCCAGGACACTGCCCATAATTGGATGACATCTTTAGAACAAAAAGATAACAAGGGAATGATGATACAAATACAATTACTTGAACAATCCCTTCACTAAACCCCTACTAGCCATGACAGAAATTTCGTCAAACATATCACAAATATGTACTCTGCAGGTATAAAAAACAAAACTAAGAATAAGGGTATCATACTCATCTGATAATCACTAGGAAGAATTGATGCCTCAACACATTAGCTATAGTTTCATCCATTAGGTCATCGATACATTGTTCATTGATTTACAAGAAAAACATGATGAGATCCATACATAGCAACTATCATAATACACATTCATAACTAGAATAATAGAAATAGAAATAACAAGGAAAAAACAGCCATAGAATCCACATATAAACCAATCCAATACTCATAAAATAACAAGGATAAATAATCTCATATTAATGATGTAAAAGCCAACCAGTTGTGGGACTTCCATGAACCACCCAACCATAGACGTGGTTGAGCCAAAACTCTCTTTAGCTAGTCACCCCTGTTCCATATTCCAAGCATGAATGTGGGATATCATAAAACACATCAATCCAAAACCATTCAGGGCTTCCAGAGGCATCCACCTCAACCCATCAAACAATGATTCCACCTCATGGTTCAACATCATAAAACCATCATCATATTTGTCTCTACCCAAGCCTTCTAGGGCTCCAGAATGTTTGTTCCAACCAAGGCTTCTAGGACTAGTAACTCAACCCACAGTTTTCGTCGGGCTTCCAGAGTGTTTGTCCAACTAGGGCTCCTAGGGCTAGTAACTCAACCCACCAAGGGCTTCCAAAGCGTTTGTCCAACCAAGGCTTCCAAGACTAGTAACTCAACCCAAGCTGTTACAGAGCTTCCAAAGTGTTTTTCCAACCAAGGCTTCCAGGAACTAGTATCTTAACCCAAGCTAAAGGAAACATGAGAACCAACCAAAAAAAAAATGAACCCAAAACACCATGGCTATCCAAGAAATGGCAAGGCTAGGCAAATTCACTGTCAATCCAGGCAATCCTCCATGCCAGTGACAGATCATGACGAATAAACCACATGCATATGCCATGTATGCCAAAACTAGTGAGGAAACATACATGCAACTCAGTACCTACAATAAAAACACATTGTAGTTTTTGATTCTGATGTCCTGTTGCACTTTCCTTCTCTTCCTTTACCTTCTTGCTCCAAAACTCCAAGTATGCCACACTCTCCAATAGCTCTCCAAGAAACTCTAAGTGTCCAAGAGTATGAGAGAAAGAGAATAGAGATAGAACTCCAAAACTCAACTAAAAAAAAAAAAAGGTCTCTATTTTTATTAATGAGGTCTCTATTTTCTTCATTTTCCATTATTTTCCTTCTCACATGAAACTTGTGACCTTTCACCTCTATTTTCTCCTAAATTCCATTATTTTCATAAATAAATGTGCCAAAGTGCCATTTTGCCTTTCCAAAGCCTTTTCATTTTCCTTTTCCAATTTCCTTAGCCATTAATCAACCACAATTAATCCCCATAACTATGATCTTACCTAACATTCAGCTTGGAATAAGTGTCCCATCAACCGTGGTTATTATTTTTCCTTTTATTAACTTTTATTACATGAAATTTTCACGAGGGTTGTTACATGGAATGTTTGGAATCACATCATTTTTAGAGATGAGGTATCCTATCCAAGGGTTGTCATAGCTAAATTAATGGATATCCCTAGTCATTATCCTCATGATAAATATGTTCATAGAGTCTGAGAAATAGGTGTTGGAAATATTGATCAGTCAATTTTGTTGGCCTATTACGATGGAGCCTCGACAAAATCCAGACAAAAGAGCAGGGGTGGTTTCATTTTACATATTTTTTATTCCATTTCTTTGCATGTCTCCATGGGTCTCGGTCTGGGCTCAAAAATATTGTTGAACTCCTATCTTGCATAAATATCCTTACATTAGCTATTGAGCAGGGGGTCACTCATACTCAACTTTATGATGATTTTATGCCTATGGTCAACTAGATGAATTGTACTCGATCATGTCGAAATATATTTTTGTATCCTATTCTGGAATGATGCTCTGTAGCTTAAAAACTCATTTAATTTTTTTCATGTCATCATATATATAGGGAACACAATTAGGATGTTTGCATGTTATCAAAACCAAACCGAGATATAGAACAAGGTCTTTGGAATATTTCTAAGGTTCGTGGGGATATCAGCTTCTCTTATTCTCGTAGACCATTTCTGGATCCTCTTGATCAGCCGCCAGATGTTCCTTTATAGTCTGATCTACTAAGTTTTTTATTGCTATGCATGCAATATTTATTTTAGATCACATCTTTCTTAACATTTGAGATGTTATATGTGTATTTTTCTGGTCATGGACTCTTGTCTTATCAGATATTTTATATATAGACCTCTACTTTGTGGTTGTAAGTCATATACAAAACCATTTCAGCATAGATGTATACTTTCGTTATTGACATGTTTTTGTTCTGATCTTCATACGCACTAGGTGTGTCTACAAAATGTAATTGTTATTCTCTTAATAAAAATTACAGTCTTTTTCTTTGAAAACAAAAATTGCCAATCCTTTATTTCAAATTTTGTCTTTGTTCTTTTGTTCGGTTGACAGGTTCACATACCATTGGTAAGTAGTAGACCAGTGAAATTTCTTATCAATATGGACAAGTGAGTTAATTGTATCAATGCAAATAACTTATTTCCTTCCTCTGCCAACCATCTCTGCTTTGTATTAAAAAATACTTGTTTAATCAACGACGTTCTCAATGCATGTTAACAATAAACTTCTCATTTTCCATATAGTCACCATCTATTACTATTTCGTGTTTGAACTTTGTTAGGTAGGATAATTTTAATCAATATCAATTTGGCATACTAAGGTCGTCATTTATGGGACAGTGGAGATAAATCTCAAAATTTCAAAACCATGTCATCTATTTACTTTGTCACTTGCTCCCGTTTTAATGTCCTCCATATAAATGTCATAAGCTTTCAAGACTATTTTCTTTTGTATTAGAGTAATTCGAAGTAGGTTGTGGGTGGTTCCCCTTTCACTGTTCCACCAAGCAATGAGCTCAGTGAGTTGCTTATCTAGCTCTTCATACTCTATTTTTTTATCAATCATATTATTCAACAATTAATTACCTATGAAACTTTGTTGAGCTTGAGCTAGACTTAGCTTGTTATAGAACTAATCATGTACATGAAAGAATTATTGATTAATATTAATGGCTTCTTGTCTAAACTTTTCCAAATTGAATACATTATTGGTTGTTTTATGAATTCTAAGTTGCAGTTAAAGAAATTCAGTGTCCTTTTGTTGGAGATTTACCCAAAGCCTATGTTGTATTTTATTAGTCCCATTTTTTCAATTTTTGTTGCAACTCCTCTATCTTCTGAGTCAATTGTTGTTGAGCTTCATAATCTTGTAGTTTTAACTGCACTCAAAACTAATTTCTTTGTTTTAACAACTACTCCAACTCCAAGATTTCAGTATCGTTTTGTTTCAGAATCTGCATCAGTCTGGTAACATGGTAGACATTAGTGTTTGTGTATACTCCAATAGAGTGAGCTAATTATTGAACTAATTGTTCAATTGTAAGCCATCCCATACCACATGTGGAGGAACTTTTATTTCTATATTTCTTCTCTTCTTTCTACTTATTTTAATGACAACGTTATTCTACAGATTGAAATAGAAATATAATGGAGGAATATTTTAATATCTCTTAGTGTAAAAAAAATGACCAATATTTCTTCGTGTGAATTGTTCCTACAAAAAATGGTAATGGGAGTTTTCAACATGACTTTGTAGGTCACCAAGCTAGTCTTAGTATGGACAAGGGCATTTGATTATTATTGAACATGTTACTTAGGAGTGGAAGTCTCATGAGGAGCTTCAGATATTATATGCTTCCTAGGAACACTTGTTGTAGTTTCTAGGAATTCTTGTGAACTGTTGGTGGGAACAATACTAATGGGAGTTTTCAACAAGAGGTGACCAAGCCAGTGTTGGTATGGGCAACAAAATATGACTATTTCTAAGCATGTTACTTAGGAGTGGAAGTTTCGGGAGGAGCTTCAAAAACTTTGTGTTGTCGAGGAACACTTGTTGTATTTTTTAGGTATTCATCCCATTGTTTATGTGTTTTTATTGTACTGGCATCTTTTCAATAATGCCCTTTTTCAGGAAGTCATGTGACAACTTCTATGAACACTTGTTCAATGTCTTCTGAATCTTCGTCAGGGATGACTATAAGAGTTTTATATGGAGAGGCTGCTATAGTATGAGCTTCATTAGTTGCTTGTTGTAAAATCAAAGGTAATGATTTCTTTCTTTCTTCTATGAATACAAGAAAATGTTGGTCTTGATCAGGAGAAAGTTCTCGAGCCTTTTGGAAGGCCTACTCGTAGGACTGGACTCTACGAAAAATATAATCATAGAAATATTTTTCATGTAAATACTTTCTCTTAGAAACTGTAACACAATGGTTACTTACAGTCCCTAAATGGTTATGATGCTTTTAAGTAATTTTGGCTAGCTTAATAACACTTGAAGTCAATAATTCTTTCTTGGCGTGTGCAACTTTTTCTAAGGTATAAACACCAATTCATATGAGAAAACTAGGCCAAATTTTCTTAGAGTTTTTATATAGGTCGTAGGAAATGCTTATGTTGACTGTATGGTAAACTATCTTTTTACGAATTAATCTGTCAAGAACACAATGGGGCAAGGCATGCAGGGCTCCTTGAAAATTATATATTCTCATATAGGAGAATTTTTCTTCAAAATACCAATTACCAATAGGAGCAATGCCAATTTTGGCCTCCTCCGAGATTCAAAGAGGTTTTGAGTGGAACAATTTTTCATAAATGGGAATTATAACAAAATGGTAGATGGGATAGAAGTGGTCACCGTAATTTTCTTCCCAAAATTTTGAATGGTAAATGTGGATAGGGAGTGGCTTAGATGATTTCCATTTCGATCCCATGGTAGGAAAATAAGAAAAGCAAGTGACATCCATAATGTAGGCTGACATGTAAAAGGAGGATTGGATTTATTGGTCTTAGAAGCTATGAAAATGTTGACTTGCTAGGATAGTTTTTGAATTGAAAGAAAAACCATTTGAAGCCCTCTGAATGAGCGGAATCCATTTTAAAGGGAAATGTATGACTCCTTTTCTACTAAAAAGCATGTAGAGCATGGAGGTGACAAAGGCTTGTTCTCTATTTAGAGGGGAAATGGCATATTCTTTGGAAGATTTTTCTTTGAATGTATATTCATTGATCCTCCAAGGTTTAACCAATTCATACATATTCCTTTTTAACTCAACACATCCTTTTTTGAGTCAATTTCTGTATACATTGTGCATTTTACTGAAGTTCAGGCTTAGGAAGTTTGTACATAACAACAATAGGTAATAAATAATTATTTATCTTTGGTTTGAATCTATTCCATTTGTTAAACACACAACTAGGCTTAACCATAATGTGCATTTAATTTTCCAGACTAAAGAAAAATTTAAACAAGTCTGTCTAATCAACTCCATGGTACATAATGACATTCAAATGCCACTTACCCGTAAATTTATCATTTACTTATATAGTTACCAAATGTAACTTTCTTACATCTAAATTTTGTCAAGAAGGCCAGCCTAATAAACAAGAGATGGTCACAATAAACCTCGAATTTTTAAGACCATCTCGTCCACTTAATTCAGATACACCTTCAATTTTAACACCCTTGATATCAATATCATTGAATAACAAGGAATATTATTAAGGCCAGATAGATATTATACCTCGAAATATTGTGATCATGAAAAATGGCATACAACAATTAATAGTATGCAGTAATCCAACACATGAGAACTAGCAAAGTCGAAGAACTAGTTGAATAGAACAAGAGATATGTGGACATCACAATATGTCTGGAATAAAAGAAATGGGAAGAGGTGGTATGTGCGACAGAATCGATGTGCAAAGGTAATGTGGGTGCCAACCAAGGAAAAAAGGATTTATTTTGAACACTCGATATTTTCCCAAGTATAAAATCACTTGAGAGAGCAATTTCCTTGATCAACATGCATACCGTGGCACCAAAATAAAAAATTTAACCTATAATCATGTTCAAAGAGCAACCCAGAAATTTAGAAATGGATGTAAATGATAAATGATAAAGTTGCAGTGTACAAATTAACATGCAGTAATAAATTATTATTTATCTTCTTTGGTACTGCACTGTGACCCATGTCTGAATTAAAGTGTCTCTTATGCTATAGAAATTTTTTAGAACATAAACACTATTGCAAATAAGCAGGGACATATTATTATAAATGTTCTCAGATGGCTAGAATACTTTTTTTTAATTAAATTTTCATCTTCACTGTCAAGATTGAAGTAAAATGCCATTACTAATAGTCTAAATCAAACTAAATTCGAGTTTTTAAATTAAATTTTGGTTTGAAATTGTCAAGAAATCAGTAATAATTCTAAGTACCATCAAAGTTATATTATGGATAAAATTTATGTATGATGATGTAATGCTTCTCAAATTTTGTTCAATTTTCAAACCACCCAAATTTTGAAAAAATCAATGTTGAATTACTTGCCAAAAAAAGAATTCAAACTTGAATTCTCAACTTCATTTAGCTATAACACATTTTATATCCTCGACAATGAGGCCTCATGTAGAAACATCCATAGCAGACATAATAGGACTATTTATAGTCTTAAATTATGATAAGGCCCAGTTTGGCAGAGATTGTCTGATAAGAAACTCAACTTCCTTTGCAAAGTTTCACTTCAATATAATATCTGTCGATCTTTCGTTGTGGCCATTTGACAAGTTTTTGTATGACTTCCAACATTTGCATTTGAGGCCAACAACAATTCCTTTTTCTCCAATCTAAAAACTTTGCCGAATACCAAAACTTACAACAAAATTAAATGCAACTTGTATTACAATCTTCAAAACATTAACAAAGCTCCCATTTGTCTCAACAAATTGAAAAACCAGAATGTTTGCTAAAGAGATGTTTGTATAGAAAATAATATAAAATAATGCTAGAATGGTTTCTTATTCTAGTACAGTCAATCACTCGCTATCTCTAGCCATTGGTTCTATATATTTCTTTCAAGGCCAGTGGCCAGAGCCCATCCATACATTATCACCCAACATGGATAGCCTACAAATGGAAACATTGTATAATGCAACCGATGATTCTTCTGGAAGCTCCTCAAGGAAAACAAGGCCATTTTATGGAACCTTCACTCTAATAGACTTCATTTTTTTTTTATCATAAGTCATTACTGCGGATACTTTATGTTACACTTATTGGAAATGATTTAATATTCACCATATCTCTACAAGAGTTGATAAATCATAAGACTACCCTCATGGAAGGGCATCTATTAGGAGTGAATGAGTGTGGCTAAGAGTGATTTTAACTGGATGGTGGATGTTAGGCCCGTATACTATTAGTATAACCCCTTATTTTTATTAGTACAACCCCCTTATTATATTGATGTACCCATGTAGTGCCCACCTGGCTCGAAGTTTCCCCCTATTGGAGGTCTCTGCATGAGTAGACGTCTCTACTCGATCTCCTCTCAGCTTCTATAGTGGTGGCTGCTCCACAACTTCCTGAAGCTGCTTCACTAATCGTGGCTCCTCCATAATCATCTGAGACTTCTTCTGGTGCTGCATGTTGAGAGGTAATGTACTCTCCCTCTCAATAACCAAGTCTCCATTAGTTGCCTTGCTCCTCAAGGCTTTGCATGCATCTTGAACCTCAAGAGCATACAGGTTCTTGACCCGTGAATCGATCTGCTTCACCTGTCTAGTGATGATGTGTCTAATAAAAACCTTTCCCTTACTAAAGACCACATCATAGCCTCCAGCATCGCGATTGACACCAAGTTTCTCTTCAGTCCTGGTACATACTTGACACCGATCAAGGTAAGGCGAGCTCCATGCTCCCTCTGAAAAATAACCATGCCTACACTTGAGACACTATACTTTTCATCATTACCCATCACTATGAGTATCTGGAGATCTTTCTCCTCCAAAGTACTGAACAAACTCTTGTCGCTGGTCATGTGGAAAGAAGCTCCACTGTCAAGAAACCAACCACTTCCCACCATGGATGAAACCATGCATGTGAATAGTGTGAAATCCAACTCGAAATGTGAGGCCAGTGCCTCACCTTCTGATCCTTCCACGAATCCCTTCTTAGATTTCCTTAGTGGACAATTTGTAGAAAAATGGCCCACCGCATGACTATGAAAGCATCACACTTTCGATTTGTCAAACTTCTTCCCACCTTGGGAAGAACTGGATTCGGAATAAGAAACCTTCTCCTTCCCCTTCTTTGCCTTACTCGCTAAGGCACATTTTTCTTCATCCTCCATGGATGAAGAACCATCTCTGGTTCTTCTTCGTATCTCCTCCTACATCAAATCCGACCAAAGTTGTTCCCAATCTAGCATTTTCTCTCTTCCATTAACCGAGTACTGGTAGCTATGCTAGCTCTTAGGAAGACCGAGGAGTGCAAGACTCACCATGTCATCATTAGCTGTCGCAATCCCTAGACTTCCAAGATCATCCCTGCATGTGGTGAGCTTGTTTAGATACGTAGAGATCATGTCGCCCTTTTCACACTTGATCTTCCGAAGCTTGTCATTTAGTGCCAACTTCCTCTGATCACTGCTATTCTGATATAGATCTTTCAATGTTTTCCACATTGAAAGCGATGTCTCCTTCCCATGGAGACTCGAGATTATTTGATCTCGAACTTCCTCCAGAAGGATTCTCCTTGCTCTAGCCACACATTTCTTCCATTTAGCCAATTCAGCAGCACCAGTTGGCTTGAGAACTTCTTGATCAATGAAGTCCTTTAGACCGTTATCCTCTAGTACTGCTTCCATGCAATCCTTCCAGGCTATATAATTCGAACTGCCATCAAGGGAATATTCGAGTCTCAAACCATTGAATGCCATAGGTGAAATAGAGATGTGATAAGAACTCGATGTCTATATTCAAGAATCATAAATTTCAACTTCTCCCTTCTTGTATACTATTCTTCCTTGATCACTTATGCTCCGATACCATGTAGAAATTCCCACCTGTAGATCACCTGATAATGCAATAGACTAAAGCAAAATACTTGATCTACTTCTACAACCAATTTAGCGGAAGCTTAATTGAACATGAGCAACATGAATAAGAACACATATAACTGATAAGAAGGAATCAATCACACATAACACAAAAGATATAACCCGGGGAAAGTCTCAACCTAAAACTCCAACTCTGTATTATCATACAAGTGGAAATATAGCCAGTTTACAAAAAGAATCAGCTCAAAAGCTATCCTTCTCTCTCTGCAATACCTTTGCTACTCATAGACAGTCAAAGGCCTCTCTCAAACCTCCTGATCTACCCTCCAAACCTCCTATTTCTTTGCACAATTTTGATTGGGGTCCAGTGCTGTCAGTTGTGTGAATTGGCCTCTTCACACACTGACTAACCTCTGATCCAACTACGCAATCTTGAAGGAGATAAATCCTTCTCCATGGATGAGCTTCCTTTATAGGAAAAAAATAATCCAATTGATAGTACACTGTCCCTTCTTTGATCTCAACTGGGTCTTTGTCTGAACTGACATGCATGAGTTATTCATGAGAGAATATTCAGTTATCTGAAGTGCAGCTGTTATGCAAGCATGCATTAACTAACTGAACTTACATTATTTTAAACAAACTGTTTAAATCAATCTAACTGGACTTGACTATGTTAACTGAGCCAACTAATTACATCTCAAATTTGAACTCATCCTTATCTCTTTAACTTATGGATAAATTCCTCAATTAATAAATAAACTGTTGCATGTCCTCACATGGACTTCATGTTTGATTTTTCACAACTAATTAACTCATGGAGAATTAATTAATTTATTTTCAAACAACTATTAAGTTCAAATTCAAATTTTACTTCCTATGTTTAGTCCAGGGACTGACTAAAATAGAAATCCATTATGAACTGCTAAAAATAGAATGCTATTTTTAGCACTTCCATTTTTCATTCCTTGTTGCTTAATCCGGCACTGATACCCAAACTTCTATTTATAGCAATGCTATTTTTAGCACTTCTATTTTTAGCATTTCTTGTTGCTATTTTCAACACTCTTGTTGTTCATGTAGATCCTCTAGAATTCTTCTTAACCAAACTGCTTCACATGTTGCTATCGTTGCCACTTTATACTCTTCTTCTACTATGGAGAGAGAAACTGTAGTTTGCTTGTTAGTACTCAAAGCAACTGCTGTTGAACCCATACTGAATGAATACCTTGAATTTGATTTCCTGTCATCCATACATCCAACCCAACTTGAATCTACATAACCAATCTACTTGAAATATTTCGTAGACCTATATACCAAACCATAACCAATTGTTCCACACAAATATCTCAAAATCCTCTTTGCTTCTTTCCAATGCAATTCCTTGAGTTCTGCCATAAATCTTGATACCATATTGACTGCAAATGAAATATCTGGCCGAGTTGTAGTTAAGTAGATCAAAATTCCAACCAATCTACGAGACAAAGTAACATCAACTGAATTGGAGTCATTATGTTTGTATAACTTCAACTCAACTTCCAAAGGAGTTGCCACAAGTTTGCAACTCAACATTCTGAACTTCTTCAAAATGTCTCAAGTATACTTGGCATGTGACATGAAAATACCATCTTCCTTCTGCCAAACTTCAATACTCAAGAAATAATGCAACTCACCAAGATCTGTCATCTCAAACTCAACAATCATATGTGACTTAAAACTTTGAAATAGTTCAGTAATGTTCCCTATGTAGATCAAATCATCAACATATAAGAGAACTATCAAAATGTCATGTCTTGACTGAAAGATATAAATATTGGGCTTAGATAAACTTGTAACTACTCTATGGTCCTAAAAATACTTATCAATTCTTGAATACCATGCCCTTGGCACTTGCTTTAGACCATACAAGGCCTTATTCAACTTATAAACATAATCTCATTTTCCTAACACTCAAAAACTTCAAGCTACTCCACATAATTTATGGGTTGTGTTTGATTATTTGGTTTTCCCCATACCACTGTATGACAACAACACAATGTAAACGTAATATGCTCAAAAAGCATATTTTGGTATATTACAAACAGAGTTCACCAATTGTTTACTTAGCTTATATGCAGGAACGACATCGTAGATAGAGCT
>Ga0068628_1000338_pt1 | contig 15426 bp, 16 predicted proteins | sample InSIn2gowninarea_FD_77431 | JGI IMG/M metagenome (GOLD analysis project Ga0068628, IMG submission 77431) | Clean room microbial communities from NASA Spacecraft Assembly Facility at Jet Propulsion Laboratory, Pasadena, California, USA -... ... | reverse complement strand
GCGGTGCATTCTGTCGAGTACGATTTAGAGTACGGTAAAGACTGCTTAGAAGTTCATCAAGATGCCTTAAAGCCTGGAAGCAAGGTTTTGATTATTGACGACTTGATTGCCACCGGAGGAACCGCTAAAGCGACCGCGCAATTAGTCCAGCAAATCGGCTGCGAGTTGGTTGGGTTTGGCTTTATTATCGAGCTAAAAGATTTAGGCGGGCGCAAAGTCTTACCCTCAGTGCCAATTGTGTCGTTGATAGAATACTAGCTAACATCACCATCTAAATATGACTTCTAGTAAAGTTTCTTTAATGACGGCGGGAGATTGGCTAATTGGGTTTTTCACCAGTGAAACTTTTGTTTATATAGTTAAACGAGTATTGCAGGCGCTATTGACATTATTACTAGCTTCTGCATTGTCGTTTTTTATTATTCAGTTAGCACCGGGGGATTATTTAAGTACGCTAAAAACAAATCCCAAAATTTCCCCGGAGCGAATTGAGGAGTTGCGCGTTCAATTTGGTTTGGGTTTACCTTGGATAGACCAATATCGGCGCTGGCTATGGCAAGTAGTTACTAAAGGTAACTTTGGGCAGAGTTTTGTCTATCAGCGCTCGGTAGCGTCGCTATTGTGGGAGCGGATACCGCCTACACTATTACTTGCAATTTCGTCTTTAATCGTAACTTGGGCGATCGCAATTCCTCTAGGTATTGTTGCCGCCGTTAAGCAAAATCGTCCAATAGACCGCATTCTTCAAGTAATTAGCTACACTGGGCAAGGTTTTCCAAGTTTTATCACCGCTTTATTACTATTAATTTTGGCGCAAAATATTTCGCCATTATTTCCTGTAGGAGATATGACGAGCATTAACCATGACGATTTATCTCCCATTGGTAAGTTTTTAGATATTGGTTGGCATATGATTTTGCCAACGATTGCGTTAAGCGTTACTAGCTTTGCAGGTTTGCAACGAATTACGCGCGGTGAACTGTTGGATGTTTTGCGCCAAGATTACATTCAAACCGCTAGAGCTAAAGGTCTACCAGAAAATCGGGTAATTTATGTTCATGCGCTGCGAAATGCTGTCAACCCATTAATTACGCTATTAGGTTTTGAGCTTGCAAGTTTATTAAGTGGCGCATTTATTGCCGAATTTTTCTTTAATTGGCCCGGTTTAGGAAGATTAATTTTACAAGCTGTAACGGCTCAAGACCTTTATGTTGTCATGGCGAGCCTAGTTATGGGTGCTGTAATGTTAATTGTTGGTAACTTACTTGCAGATTTGCTGTTAAAGTTTGTCGATCCTAGAATTCGCTTAGAAAATATTAATTAACAATTTTTAAGCTATTACAGTAATTTAATTGTTGGTATGATATGCTGTCGCAAGTTTATTATTTGCTACGTTCTAAAGCTGATGGCAGTTACCTTGTTGCCCGCTTGGACGAGCTTTCGAGTTCAGCTAAAAATACTCAATACTTATTGATGTTTAACGAAAGCTTTGATGCTTTAAGCTACCTAAATACTCACGCCTTCGATCTGCGCGAAAACTTTAGTGTAGAATATATCGCTGGCAATCAATTAGGAAACTTGCTCCAAAGATGGGGGTTTAAAGGTGTAGGAATTGTGCGCGACCCACTGTTACCAAAAGTTGATTTTTTAGCAAAAAATTGAGGTTTTTTTCTTCTAAATCTTGAAAATCAGCCTAATTATATCTGTCTTGATGTAGATGTAGCGATCGCAACAATTTGATCTAATAGAAATAGCAGTTCTAGGTTTTGCTGAGTTTTACTAAGTTAACTAAGTAGCTAATAATATCTCAATAAAAGCCGGAAAAATCATAGTTATCACTGGGAGAAAATTGGTATGAGTATCCGTTTTAATATGTCCGTACTACGTCCAGTTCGTTTTTTATTAGCGGTCTGTATTAGCGCCTTATTATTGTTTTCCAACGCTTTTCCAGCGTCCGCCGATCCAGTAAACCCAACCAGCAGTCAGTCCTCACCCCAACAAGGCGAAGCAAATCTTCAAAGCATTGAGAAAGAAGCTCAAAAAGCCGTTTTAAAAGATCCCTACTCGCAAAAAGAAACGCAAACAAAAGCCAATCAAGGCTTAAATGAGATTCAAGGAGCCGCCGATATTGACCAAATGAATCGTCCTGAAAACTCTCAAGATGCCATTTCTGTTGAAGACAAATCAAAGAATTTTTTAGAAGCGATTACAGGCAGAAAAGATAAAAACTAATTTATAGTAACAAGTCTACTAATTTTGTCGATCGTTTAAATATTCCCTCACCGTCGCTAAGACAGTGGGGTTATTATTTTAAAGCGGGCGGCGAGAATCGAACTCGCATCATTAGCTTGGAAGGCTAAGGTTTTACCACTAAACTACGCCCGCAATGATTCTGCGATAAGTTGCAGAATCATTAATATAGCATACTAAGCGGAATTATTAACAATTTTTCACTAAAATTTTTGCCTCGGTTAAGAACTTAAAGTTGTTATCATTAAAATCGTTTAGGATATTGACGATCTATATTATTTTTTAAGAACATTGTCTTCTTCTCCCGATCGTCAGCCAATAGAAGATCGTCAACCTGGTTCCTACTTGCAAGTCCGGGCGGCTCAAATTGGAGACGCAAGTGCAGTAGCAGAAATTCTTGCCGATAGTTTTCACTCTAAAGAAGGAATGATGGGTTGGGCTTATCCATTGCTACGCCTGGGGATATACGAAGACCTACGCAGTCGCTTGCAAACTAGCACTGCTCGCCATGTTTGCTTAGTGGCGGCAAAAGGTACAGCTAAAGTAGAGTATCCCTCCGGAAAAATTTGCAGTGGTGGAGAAATTATTGCTGGCACTCTAGAAATATCAGTTCGTCCGAGTAGCATACCTTGGGGTCAAAACTATTTACGCTATCCTTACTTGTCAAATTTAGCGGTGCGCCAAGGCGATCGCCGTCAAGGAATTGCGTTACAGTTATTACTAAATTGCGAAAAAGTTGTTTTAAAATGGGGGTTTCATGATATCTACCTCCATGTTTTGGAAGACAACTATCAAGCACGGCAGCTATATCTTAAATTAGGTTATCGATTGCACCAAATTGAGAGTAGCTGGAGCAACCGGATTTTAGGACGACCGCAGCAAATATTGTTACACAAATATTTGCCTTGACCGAGAACGTATTTTTATTGAGCAATAAAGTTTTCTAAACTATTTTGATAACAATCATCTTATCTTAATTTTTAAGTCATAATTTTAGTAACTATCTGCTTGCTTGAGCTAAATCAAACTTTTATATTAATTAGAGTTTAGTAATCAATGTTACAAATGAGTTATTTATAAGTTAATTTGGTTTTTTAAGAGTGCTACTTTTATCAAGAATTCAGCTATCTTTACAAAATGTTTACATTTTTCGTAACTAATCTTTATTAAGACTTTAAATTCTAGCCATTTTGTTTGAATAAATACAATAAAATAGAGTTATTCTCACCTTCAAAGACTAATCTTTTTTTAATAACTAGATAATCTAAAGTGGGAAAGGAAAATTAAAAATTGATTTTCTTTATGGCTGTTCTTCATGCCTAAACTCATAATAAACCAGATGGATAGCGAAAACCATCAGCACTATCAAGCGGCGATAGAATTAGCTGATTTGGCTGCCAAAGGCATTTGTATCGCTAGTTCTTTTGGTGCTAGTGAAATGATAGATTCCAGTGAAGAAAAAAATGCTCCAGAAATAGTAAAAATGCTTCACAGAGGACAAGTGCTAGTGGTCAATAGTCGTCGTCGTAACGGCTTGATTCTCTACAAAGGTTTTCATGCTGAGTTTGCAGGGCCAGGGGCCGCCGTGGGGAGCATTTACGACCTTGATTGTCAGTTAGCATTGCCCGTTGGCAACCTTTCATTGTTAGTTCCTGATTCTCATGAGGAGAGGCAAAAAGCGTACTTAATTAGGCGGCAGTGGATTCGCTTGATGAAACAAATTACCGAAAAACCAGTAGCGCCGCAGAGAGTGCAAAAGATTTTAGAACAATTTGAGCAGTATTTTGATGCGGAAACGGTGGCGCAATTGCCTGATGAAGCCTTTGCCTTATTAGTTGGCGTATTGCCGCAGACAGTAAGTGCAGTACGCCATTCTTATAGTAGTAGTTTTAATGGTCAAGGTTATCGACAAGGGAAATAATCTCTGTGTGATTGGAGGTGGATGGCTCAATCAATTTGTCTAGGATATATTGAAGGCGGTTTAGAGTCCGTTGATTTTCCTCTGGGCTACCTACAGTAATTCTCAATCCGCCGCTAATATAACGCACTAAAGTACCATTAGCTTTTAACTGCTCGTTAAGTCGCTCTAAAAGTTCTGCTGATTGTGAAGAATTTATTTTAAGCCGGAGATAAATAAAATTAGCTGCGCTTTCCCAAACTTGTAAGTTTGGGTGTTGAGCTAAATTGTGAGTTAATTCAACTCTTTGAGCTATTAATTGGGTAATTACGTTTAGTAGCAGTTGCCGATGTTGAAGGGCAACTAAAGCGGCGGCGATAGAGAAAGTAGGCAAATTATAAGGTAGGCGGATTTTTTCTAAGGCAGCAATTATTTCTGGGTGTCCAATCGCATAGCCGACACGATGGGCGGCGAGTCTAAACGCTTTAGAAAATGTCCTTAACATCAGCCAATTAGGGCGTTGTGCAAGTTGGCTAACAAGAGTATTTTGGCTAAATTCAAAGTAAGCTTCGTCTACTACTACTAAAATATGTTCGGGTAAGCTTTGCAGCCACGCTATTTCATTATTAGTTAAAGCATTTCCGGTGGGGGAATTGGGATGAACGACAAAAACTACTCGTATTGGTGGATTTTGGGTTTGAGTAATAGCTAGTTGAGCGGCGGCTAAATCCATTTCAAAGTTAATAGGCGATCGCTCTATACTAACTACAGGAATCCCCAAAGTTTGAGCAAAAATTGCATACACTCCAAACGTGGGATTGGCAACTAAAATTGAGCCTTCATTACCTACACAAGTAACAATCAAGATAGAGCGGATAATTTCATCAGAGCCATTACCAACAGAAATATTAGCGCTAGTAACAGCCGTATTAGCCGATTCGTTAACGTATTCAGCAATCTTTGTTTTTAATTGGTCGTGTCCTGCATCAGGATAGCGGTTGCTCTCGATTACTTCTTGATACGTCCAAGCCAGCTTTTGCTTAAGTTCGCTAGGCAAGTTGTAGGGAGATTCGTTAGTATCTAAGCGATCTACGCTTCGGCTTGTATTGATACCAGGATGAGGCTTGTAAGCACTAACTAAGTCTAAATCGGAACGAATAAAAGGAAGCATAAATATTTAGGAAATTTGGATAAAACTTTTAATCTGCTGCCATTTGGTCATAACATCAGCTAAAGCATGATCGCTATTGAGTTCGATTAACTCTACCCAAGGGCGAGAAAATGCATAATTACGGCTGGCGGCGATGGAGATAACTTCATCGTCACAACCATGCAAAATTAAGGTGGGAACGGGGCGCGATAACTGATTATCTTGGTAATTAGCCGCATCGAGAACAAAAGTGTAACTCAATGGTAGCGATCGCTTTTTGCTATAGTGATAAACCATCAATTGCCGTTCGTCTTGCCATTGCTTTAGTTTTGCTTCCCCTAATTGTGGCAGCCAGTGAGATAAAAATTCAAAGGCTGGCGCAAGTAAAACTAGCCTTTGAACTTGCAAAGATTTTTCGGCTAAAAGTGCCGCCGTTAAACCGCCTAAACTTGAACCGATTAAGGTTACAGAAGTAGGAGACGGGGGAAACTCTGCTTTTATTTGCTCTATTTGGCGAGTTATCGTCAATTGAGAAAAATTCCCCTGATTTAGGTCTGGGGTTTTTAAGTTAATGCCTAATTCTGCAAAAGCTTGGCGGAAATACTTGGCTTTGGCAGAATTGGGACTAGAAGCAAAACCATGAAGATAAATGTAATCCAATTTTTAACGCAGGGTAACAAATTCTTCCGCCGTAGAGGGATGAATCCCCACGGTAGCATCAAAGTCTTTTTTGGTTGCTCCCATATTAATAGCGATCGCAATCCCTTGAATTACCTCGGCAGAATTTTCACCGACCATGTGAGCGCCTAAAACTTTATCGGTTTTATTATCTACTACTAGCTTGACTAAAGTTTTTTCATCTAGTCCGGTAAGGCTGTGAAATAACGGACGAAAACGAGCGCGGTAGCAAGTAACATCATCGCCGTATTGGGCTTGGGCATCTTCTTCGCTCAATCCCACCGTAGCGGCTTCTGGGGTAGAAAATACCGCCGATGGTACGTTGTCATGACTTAGAGAACGTTTATTGTTGCCAAATTCTGTATCAGCAAAAGCTCTACCTTCGCCAATAGCTACAGGAGTGAGGTTAATTCTATCAGTGCAATCGCCTACAGCAAAGATATTAGGCTGGGAAGTTTGGCTAAATTCGTTAACAGCGATCGCGCTGCGGGTACTATAACCTAGACCATCAGAAGGGGTAGAAACAACTGTAACTCCAGCATTTTCTAAGCCTAGCCCATCTACATAAGGATCGCGCCCGGTTGCAGCGAGAAAAACGTCCGCAGTTATTGATTCTTCTTCTGCGCCGTCTAAAGTTAACTTTAAGCCCTCGTCAACTTTCTCTACCTGTTTGATTACGGTATTAGTAATAAATTTAATGCCGTGATGAGTCATGCCATTTTGAATTTCGTGGCGGATATCTTTATCAAAGCCGCGCAAAATTAAATCTTTGCGAATAATTTGCGTTACTTCGCAGCCCAATCCGCGCATAATTGAAGCAAATTCTACCCCAATGTAGCCAGCGCCAATAATTGCAATATGTTTTGGTTGCTCTTTGAGATGGAACATTTCATTAGATGTAACGGCAAGTTCGATACCGGGTAAATTGGGCTTGACTGGACGACCGCCCACAGCAATTAAAATTTTATTGGTGGTAACTTTGCGCCCATCAACTTCTACGGTGTGCGGATCGATAATCGTAGCGCGGCTGGGGATAAGTTCAACCCCTGCTCTTTCTAAAAAGCCAATATGTAATTTAGATAAACGATTTACTTCTTTATCAATAACGCCGACTAAATGCTGCCAATCTAACTTGGCTTCGCCTACTTGCCAACCATAACCCGCCGCCGCCTCAAATAGGTGGGGAAAGTGGGAACTATAAACCATTAGTTTTTTGGGAATGCAGCCGCGAACTACGCAAGTACCGCCAACCAAATCTTGCTCGGCGATCGCTACTTTTGCCCCGTAACTAGCGGCTCGTTTAGAGGCAGCAAGCCCCCCAGAACCCGCACCAATTACAAATAGATCGTAATTAAACGTCATTGCTTATTGCGTCCTTTATGCTGCACTTACGTTCAATCTAACATCCGGCATTCCTTACTGTTGTAGGATAAAGGGCAATTACGGCATCAATTTCGATTAAAAATTAGCGAAGGAAGGATTTATGCAAAATCTACCCAGTGGAGAGCGCTATCTGTATCAGCTTTTCAGCATGATTGAAGTGGGATACCTCAAAGTAATTAATCCTCAAGGTCAGGAATTTAACTTTGGCGATCAAGAATCTTCTCCTCAACTATGCCTCGTCGTGCATAATCAAAACACCTACGATCGCGTGTTGACTTTTGGGGCGATGGGGTTTTGCGAAGCTTATATGGAAGGTTGGTGGGATGAAAAAAGCGACCGCCTCAGTGACTTAATCGGGCTATTTCATACTAATGGGGTGTATACAAAAGCGCGAAGTCTGGTGACGCTACCTTTAATCGTCAAAGTTGCCACCCAACGGCTGCGGACAATGCCTATATTGATTCAAAACAGCCGCAAAAATGTTCAACACCATTATGACTTAGGCAACGATTTTTATCAGCACTTTCTCGATCCCACGCTAACTTATTCCTGCGGTTATCGCTTAAAAGAGACAGACTCTTTAGAACAAATGCAGTTGCAAAAGTACGAATTGATTTGTCGTAAACTTGCCTTGCAACCAAAAGAATCGTTAATTGATATTGGTTGCGGCTGGGGAGGAATGTTAATTTATGCCGCAGAGCATTACGGTGTAAAGGGTACGGGAATTACGTTAAGTAAGGAACAGGCAAAGTTAGCACTGGAAAGAATCGAGCAAAAAGGATTAAGCGATCGCATTCAAATTATCGTTAAAGACTACCGTGAAATTGAAGGGCAATACGATAAGTTTGTCAGTATTGGGATGTTTGAACACGTTGGTAAAGGTAATTTTGCCACTTTTATGCAAGCCACCGCCAAATTGCTAAAACCGCAGGGAATTGGTTTATTACATACCGTTGGTACAAATAGCACCCAAAGAAACGGCGCTTGGGTTGATAAGTACATTTTTCCAGGGGCTTATGTACCGCAACTTCACGAGATAACGCGAGAATTAATGACAGCAAAGTTGGCTGTAGCCCATTGTGAAAGCTTAAAGCCTCACTATGCGGAAACTCTCAGGCATTGGAGAAATAATTTCATTAGCAATAGAAGCATTATTGCTTCTCTTTCTCCAATCTATGACGAGCGGTTTTTGCGGATGTGGGATCTTTATTTGCAATCCTTTGAGGCGGGGTTTAGGTACGGCGGAATGCAGGTTTACCAATGTTTGTTTTATCAGGGGAAACAGTGGAAGCTAGATACTCCGTTGACCTTTTCTGCTCCGGTGGCGGTGACTGCAAGCAGGTAATTGATTGTGGCGGGGGACAAGGGGAAATAACTAATCTTTTCCCCACTGCTGCTTTAATTTTCTAGCATTAAAAATTCTTCCCCTGTTGTGGGATGAATGCTAATTGTGGCATCTAGTTCTTGTTTAGTTATGCCTTTTTTGATTGCTACAGCTAAACTCTGAATGATATCGGCAGCATTTTCGCCTACCATATGCGCCCCTAAGATGCAACTTTTACTATCTGTAACTATTTTCATCATTACTTGGTCGTTGCGCTCGGTCATGCTTTCAAATAGTGGTTCAAACTCGGTGCGGTGAATTTGAATCTCATCGCCAAATTTTTCCCGCGCTTTGGTTTCGCTCATACCTACAGTAGCGGCTTCAGGACGCGCGAAGACGGCAGAGGGAATGTAGTTGTAATCTAGTTTAGTGACTTCGCCAAACAATGTATTAGCCACTGCTTTACCTTCGGCTCTCGCTACTGGAGTTAGGGGAATACGGCTAGTACAATCGCCGACAGCAAAAATATTTGATTGAGTAGTGCGGCTATAGTCATCTACGACAACAGCGCCTTTATCGCTAGTTTCCACGCCAGCCTTTTCTAAACCCAAGTCTTCTGTATTTGGACTTCTCCCCGTAGCAAAGAGAACTGTATCTACAGTTATTTTAGAATCGCTGGATAATACTAATTGCAATCCTTGAGATGTTTTTTTAATTTCTTCGGCTGTAGTTTTGGGCAAAAACTTGATTTTGCGCTCGATTAAACCAGTTTGAACGCCAGAACGAATATCATTGTCAAAACCTGACAAAATCAACTTGTCATTATCCATCAGCGTAACTTCTACACCAAAAGCATTCATCATGCTAGAAAATTCCACGCCAATATAGCCGCCACCAATAATTGCTAGGCGTTTAGGTAGTTGTGGTAGTTGAAACATCTCGCGGGAGGTAATGGCGTATTCTATTCCTGGTAAATCTGGTTTATTTGGATGTCCGCCTACAGCAATGACTATTTTATCGGCGGTAAAAGTGCGGTCGCCAATTTCTACTGTATGGGAATCGATAAAAGTTGCTTTACCCTTTAATAGTTCTATACCAGCTTTTTGAAACTGTTGCTTATAGGAGTTATTACGCTTTTCAACTTGCTTTTGTACGGCTTTGATTAAACGCGACCAATTAAAAGTGCCGCCTACATTGTCCCAACCGTAATTGAATGCTACTTGATTTTGCAAAGCGAAGTCGGCGGCGTAGACAATAAATTTTTTGGGAATGCAACCACGATTTACACAAGTACCGCCAATAGTTTCTTGTTCGGCGATAGCTACCCGTTTACCGTAAGACGCGGCTTGTTTAGCAGTTGCAGAACCTCCTGAACCTGTACCAATTACCAATAAGTCATAATCAAAGGACATAAACTAAGTTTTAGAGCATTTACTTAGTAGCATATTTGTCTTCATGCCTTGCCAACATTGATCCCACGAGAGATTTAGGGCTTTTTGGGTAATAATTTCATGTCTTTTAAAATACTTCTGGTAATTTCGAGTCTGGCTTTGATGTCTTGTTCCTTAACAACGTCTAACTGCGTAGCAAAAAAGTAGGTGTTACCGTCCCTTTCTAAGTAACCTACATACCAACCTACGTTTGACTTTAAGCCTGTTTTGCCTCGTAATACATAGTCATCTGTTTTTTCAGTGGTGATAATATTTTTGACAAGTGCGATCGCTCTAGGGGAAAAAGGCAGATTATTATTATGCAATTTGACCAAAAAATCTATTTGCTCTTTGGGAGTGATGTGTAAATCTCCTTCCAGCCAAAACTTATCAATTCCCCCGCCAATATCACGATTACCGTAGTTGGTTAGATTGATATAGTTCTGCATTCGTTTTTCGCCAATGCGTCTAGCTAGTTCCTGATAAAACCAGACGGCGGAAACTTTTATGGCTGTTTTCATCGTGTGGTTTTGATTCCACTTGGGAATCTCTCTTTTTACACCGTCCCATTTAATAACTTCATTTTCATCTTTAACTACGCCAGTTTCTAACGCTACCAGGGAGTTGAAAATTTTGAACGTAGACGCGGGAACATAGCCAGTATTTGCTCGTTTAGCATTGTAAACAAAATATTGCTTTTTCTTAAGGTCGTAGAGTAAAAAAGTGCCTTTAACACCCGCTTGCTGAAAATACTTGCCAAAATCTGCTCTTTCTTGCCAGTTTACTTGTTTTTGCTGGGCAATGTTTTGATTAGCGACAGTATCCGCTGTAGCAGATGGTATAAAATTCAGGCTCAAAACGGCAAAAATGCAGCATTTAAGGCGTAAAGACATTCTATTTTTCCCTCTAGTTAATTTTGCTAACTAGAACGAGATGCTTGCAAAATTGTTCCACTACATTAAAGTAATTAGAGCGATCGCGCTAAAAGTGCTGTTGTAAAATAAGTAATTGTTAAAATAGTTCTATTTGCCTACTGCCCTTTAACTCTATTTCCTCTCTTTTTGATACATAATCAATCAGTTTAACCCAATCTATTTGATGCTTATTCATAAAATTTAAAATAAATTCTTGCGTCATCTCGTTAATTTTAGCTATGTAAGCTTTTTTAAAAATCTCATCTTTTTCTTGAGCTTTGCGATCGATTGGTACAATAATGGCTTGATACAAATTATCGTCACCTGAAATAAATTTCCAAAAATCTTGACCAGCGTATTTATAATAAACTTTGTCTATATCTTTGATAGCTTTATTTCTTGATTTATCTTTTAAAGGATTTCGATCTTTTCCATACATACAACCGTTAACAGCTATAATTTCTTGAGTAACGCCTCTTGCTCTTAAAGTTTCCTTTGCTATTTTAAAGTTGTTTTTCATTGTACTAATTTGATCGGCATTTCCCCAATTAGTACCAGATTTTATGCCTACAACATAGTAAGTGTTGTCACGCTCAAATTCTAAATCTACACTTTTAAATTTTGACTTGAAGCCATTATATAGTTGGTGAGATACATAAATAGTAAATCCTTCAAGAAGATTGCCAAAAATGGTTTCTTCCTGAGAAGACAAGAAAGCATCAACAATACTTTTTACAAAGTCTCCAGCAAGCTCAAGATTTTTAGCTTTAAATAGATAGGGATTTTTTCTCTTAAGAATATTGTAGAGACAAAGGGCATTTAAACTTTTGAGCCTGTTTTCATAAAAAGGTGTCAAAACTTCTTCTGCAAGATAATCATAACAAGCTTGATAATCCAAAATCATAGTAAGGTTAACTGAGTATTATTTAATTGCAATTCCTTTATCTTTGCTAATGCCAGTTGATAGTATTCTTCGTTAATTTCTATCCCTAAATATTTTCTGTTTAAATCTTTAGCAGCTAGGCTAGTTGTACCCGAACCAAGAAAAGGATCTAGGACTAAATCACCTTCTTTAGTAAACAACTTAATAAACCATGATGGAAGCTCTTTAGGAAAGGCGGCGCTATGTTTTTTATTACCGCATTCTGTAGCTAAATGTAAAACATTTGTTGGATAAGCCATTTCCCGTCCTAGCCAATTTGAAATATTTTTACCAAAGCCACTACCAACTTTTGAATTATCGCGCCGAGTATCAGTTTCGCTCAACTTTTTTAGTCGTGATTTAGCCCAATCCCCCGTAGGAACCATCACAGCATCTTGATACATATTAAATTTTTTTTGTTTGTTAAACTGCAAACAACGTTCCCAAGAATCACGAAATCGATTAGACCATTTACCCGGCACACAATTTTTTTTGTGCCATATATATTCTTCAGTCCATAGCCAACCTTGTTGTTTTAAAGCAAGAATAAGCTCAATAACATAAGTATGTCTTTCACCGTTAACAGCCTTCTCTTTAATGTTTAAAATAAAAGTTCCATCATCTTTTAAAACTCTTTTTAATTCTTGCCCAATTGGCAAAAACCATTCAACATAACTATCAGGATGAATACCGCCATAAGTTGTTTTTCTACTGTCAGCATAAGGCGGAGATGTCACAACTAAATCTACTAAGCTAGATGGCGTTGATTGCAAAACTTCTAAACAGTTACCAAGAATAATATTATCGTGCCATTTTTGTCGCTCTATGTCTGTCAATTTTAAGTTTGTAGTAGAAGTAATATTAAGCTCTATTGTCATTGTTGTTAACAGAAAATGTTTTCAGGTATTGCGAGTTTATTAAGTATATTTTTACTTTAACTAAAAGTCTTAAGCAAAGTTGCGGCTAATTGTATAGCTTGGGCGGGTGTGGAGATTTTACCCTCAATTTGGGCGATCGCAATTTCATTCAACAACTCCCCAACAACCGGACTGGGTGGTATTTTCAGCGCTTGCATTAAGTCTTTACCATTAACCAGTAACACCAGATGAGCAACCGGATCGTTAGGGGTAAGATAGCGATTAATTAGGGGGAGTAAGGTATCTTTTTGCGTCCCTTTTGCCATTGCGAGAACCGCTAAGACCGGAAAAACTACCCCCGCCTGACGAAACAACAAATATTGCTCTTTCAAGCTGAGATCGTTGGTAGCTTGCAATTGTGGTAATAGTTTAAGTGCTGTTGTGATGGCGCGAATCTCTGCACGACTGTAAGTTAATTGCTGTAGTTCAATTTCTGCTAATTCAAGATTACTATTCACTAAACAAGCTAGTTTGGCAATTCCCAACCAAGTAGTTTTGACTGTATCGCTTAAAGCTTGAAATAAAGGAAGTTGGGGGAGAGAAAAAGCGGCGGAATCTACCAATGCTAAAGTTTCATAGCTTTTTTGGGTAGTGTGAGGAAACCAAATACTAATTAATCCATCTTCCCAAGCAGTTTTTAACCAAGGAGTACCAGAGGGACTATTTAAAAGATAGTTTAGTTCTACTCGCACTCTTTCAGGTGCAATGTTAGTTAGTAGTGGCGCCAGAGTGCGAATAGCTGCTTTAGTTTCGGGTGCGATCGCAAAGCCTAATTGAGCCGCTTGGCGGTATGCTCGTAATAGTCGTAAGGGATCGTCTTGTAAGTTGGCTTTTGACACCATCCGCATTACGCGGTTCTGTAAGTCTTGATAACCAAGCAAAGGATCGATGATTTCTTGGGTATAAGGATTATAGGCGATCGCATTTACCGTAAAATCGCGCCGTTTTAAGTCTTCCTCTAATGTCTCTCCTTGTTGCTGGGCAAAGTCTACAGTAGCTTGCTTAAATACAACTCTAGCAATTTGGCGGCTTCTGTCAAGCAACACAAACCCAGCTTTGTAGTAACTCGCCATTTTTCGGGCTATATTTACCGCGTCTAGCAAAACAAAATCTAAGTCTAGATAGTCTGATTCTCTTTTAAGCAAAGCATCTCGTACCGCACCACCTACCAAATAAGCATTTTGGGGTATCCACGATAAGTCAAAACACCAAGATTCGGGAGACAATGCGGAAGACATAGGGCGTAAATGCAATATATTGATGCCTAACACTCCCAAAGCAAAATGTTAAGATCGCGATCGTGCGGGGTTTTGGTTCAGTTAAAATCCCAGTAAGGGCTTGAAACAGATTAACAGAAAAATCCTCTGGAGTTGGATTATGTGTATTTGTATAAATTGCCATTATGTAGATCGCTGCATTACCTATAATGCGGTAGAACATCAGCATCAACAGCCACATTTGACAGAATCGCCCGATTTTGAGCCAAATGAACCCTCGATTAATGTGAATATTCGCACTACAGACGAGGAAATTCAAATGGAATGGGATGTAGTTGGTTGCTTGAGCTTTAAGCAAGAAACGGGTAAATGGGCGAAATTACGACCAGGCGAATTAGTACCAACGTGAAATACGGTTTAGCAATTCATACTACCAGTTCCGAACTTGGTCTAGCCTTAAGTAACTTCTCTAGTGACTCGCGCTCTAAAGTGTGGGATTTAGGGCGGAGTCTTTCTACTCATTTACACTACCATTTAGCGGAATATATCAAACCGCAAACTTGGACAGATTTAAGTTTTATTGCTGTAGCTAAAGGGCCTGGGAGCTTTACTAGCACTCGAATTGGGGTAGTTACAGCGCGGACAATTGCCCAACAGTTAGATATACCTTTATTTGCTATATCTAGCTTGGAAGCGATCGCACGGGCAGAAAAAGGTACTAATGCGATCGCTGTCCAAATTCCCGCGCAAACAAACCTTGTCTATGCAGCTATTTATAGTAGCGAAACAGCTTTATTACCCGATAGTTTAATGACGGTGGAAGCTTGGGAAAAAACTCTAGAAACTTGGCAGACACCTTATCAACTCATTAAAGCGGAAGCTGGTTTAGGGGCAACAGTGGCGAGTGTTTTAGAAATCGCTGGCGTGCGATGGCTTAAAGGTAATTGTCCTAACTGGATAGATGCGATACCTTTTTACGGTCAATCGCCTGTAAGCTGACAGCGTGTAGAAAATGAATGCTCTTTCAAATTAGTAAAGTGCAATGCGATCGCACCTATCAATAAAGTAGAATTATCTCCTACTCTGCATTTACTAACCCCATGCTTTGCGACTACCTGGTACAAATTCTCACCGCCCGCGTTTATGATGTTGCCCAGGAAACGCCCCTGGAATACGCCCCGAACCTATCAACGCGGTTAAATAATAAACTGTTGCTCAAGCGAGAAGATATGCAATCTGTCTTCTCGTTTAAACTGCGGGGTGCTTACAACAAAATGGTGGGACTGTCGCCCGATAAGTTAGCCCAGGGAGTAATTGCCGCTTCTGCCGGAAATCATGCCCAAG
>Ga0068628_1000336_pt1 | contig 15470 bp, 11 predicted proteins | sample InSIn2gowninarea_FD_77431 | JGI IMG/M metagenome (GOLD analysis project Ga0068628, IMG submission 77431) | Clean room microbial communities from NASA Spacecraft Assembly Facility at Jet Propulsion Laboratory, Pasadena, California, USA -... ... | reverse complement strand
CTCCCACTAACCTTTGCAAAATGTGGTCCATCTTAGGTAAGGGGTAGTGGTCTTTTAAAGAAACTTTATTCAGATTTCTCAAATCAACACACAACCTTATTTCTCCTGTTTTCTTTCTAGTGGGCACTAAATTTGATATCCATTCTGAAAATCTAATGGGTGCAATTATTCCAGCTTCGTACATTCTTTTGACTTCTTTTTCAATGAGGGGAAGGAGTACAGGATTGACCCTTCTAAGTTTTTGTTTAAACGGTTTTTTATTTTCTTTTAGGGGTATTGTATGCTGGATCACAAAAGTATCATAGGACTTAAGGTCTTCATAGCTCCATGCAAAAACATCTTGAAATTCTTTGAACAATTCAATATATTCCTGTTTTTTGTCAGGAGGAATAAGGTTGTGTGTTGATTTGAGAAATCTGAATAAAGTTTCTTTAAAAGACCACTACCCCTTACCTAAGATGGACCACATTTTGCAAAGGTTAGTGGGAGCCTCTAGAATTTCACTGCTAGATGGATTCTCAGGCTTTAATCAGATCTTACTTCACCCTAATGATCAAGATAAGACTTCTTTTATAACACCTTGGGGAACCTTCAAGTATGTAAAAATGTCTTTTGGACTTAAGAATGCAGGGACAACTTTTCAACGAGCCATGGACATAGCTTTTGCTAAAGAGATTTATGATTTTCTGGTCATATATCTTGATGACCTTACTGCATTTTCCAAGTCAGACCAGGAACATTTAGAACATCTCAGACATGTGTTTTTAATCTGCAGAAAATATGGCATATCGCTGAACCCAAAGAAATCATTATTTGGCCTAGAAGAGGGCAAACTGTTAGGTCACATAATCTCAAAAGATGGCATTAGAATTGACCCAGATATAATACAAGCCATTCTGCAAGTTCCTCACCCTAGAAATATCAAAGAACTTCAAGCTTTCCTAGGGAAAATCAATTTTCTAAGAAGATTCATACCCAACTTGGCTAAACTGATAAGATTGCTGAACAACATGCTGAAAAAAGATTCCAAAGTAAAGTGGATGGTAGAAGCCAAGCAAGCCTTTGAAGAAATCAAAATAGCTTTAACTAAAACACCAGTGCTTACAAGCCCAAAATTTGACAGAGACTTTATAATCTTTTCCTTTGCATCTGAACATACTATTGCTGCTGTTTTACTACAGAAAGATGATCAGGGTTGTGAAAAGCCCATAGCTTTTTTCAGTAAAGCGCTTAGAAATGCACCTTTAAAATATCAAATCATGCAAAAACAGGCCTATGCTCTTGTAAAAGCTATCAAGGATTTCAGAGTTTATATCTTATACTCTCATGTAATAACTTATGTACCAAATATTGTGGTCAAGGATATTCTAACTCAAGAAGGAATTGAAGGCAAAAGAGGCAAATGGAATATGACATTGAAATTAAACCAACAAAGCTGATAAAAGGACAAGGATTAGCTAAATTGATGACTGGAAACAACTTTCAAGCCCTTGACATCAATGAACTGGATAACAAACATGAGATGGCGACTCCACATATCAATCAAGCCTTTTTACAATCACCTTGGTATGCTGATATAATTTATGTATTGTTCAACCTACAGGCTCCTCCAAGGTTATCCAGAACTAAAAAGAGATTTCTCAAAATGAAAGCTTCAAAATTCTGTATTGTAGATAATGTTTTATTTTGGAAAAATCATGAATGCATTTTACTAAGCTGCTTAACAAAGGATGAAACTGACAAAGTGCTTAAAGAATTTCATGCAGGGCACTGTGGTGGACATTTGTATTGGAAATCAACTATTGATAAAATCCTAAGAGCTGGATTTTATTGGCCTTCCCTGTTTGTTGATATAAAGAAATTTGTAGTTTCTTGCCATAAATGTCAAATCTTTGAAGGCAAGAGAAATTTTAGCTCTACCCCTAAAGCCAATTTCCACTGAGAGACCATTTCAACAATAGGGTTTAGATTTCATTTGGGAAATTCACCCTCCCTCTTCTGGCCAGCATAAATGGATTTTGACTGCCACAGACTACTACAGCAAGTGGATAGAAGCCATCCCTTATAGACAAGCCAATGATTCAGCGATCATGCAATTCCTAGAAACCAATATCCTGTCCAGGTTTGGCTGTCCGAAAAAGATTATAACTGACAATGCTGCCGCTTTTAAATCCAAAAAAATGATCAATTTTTGTCACAAATACCATATTACCTTAGGCCACTCCACAGCCTATTACCCCCAAGGCAGTGGTCTAGCTGAATCATCCAACAAAAGCTTGATCAATATCATTAAGAAAATATTGGAGGAAAACAAGAAAAACTGGCATAAGAAACTTATCAATGCACTTTGGGCAGATAGATTGACTACAAAAAGATCCATTGGAACAAGCCCCTATGAATTGGTTTATGGCATGGAGGCTGTATTCCCTTCATCTTTAGGAATCCCTGTGATAAAGTTGCTGCAAGAAGTACAGGCAGAACCCAATGATATTCAGAGAAGAATCAATCAGAGTATTCATTTATAGTAGACTAGAGAAGAAGTGTATCAAAGATCTCAGGTTCTACAAGAAAAACTTAAGAAGATATTTGACAAGAGGACAAAGGTAGAGGATTTTTTCATAGGAGACAAAGTACTGAAATGGGATTCCAGAAGGGAAGATAAAGGAAAACATGGGAAGTTTGACTTCCTATGGAAATGACCTTTTGTTATTCAGGCTTCATAAGGAAACAACACCTACTTTTTGCAAAGCCTGGATGGTACAGAAGCAGAAGATGGGCCAGTCAATGGTCGGATGCTCAAGCATTATTTTGATCCACTTTGTTGAGATGTCAGGAGTTTAACTTGTACATAAGAGTGTTTACTTTTTGCAGTTTACTACAACAATAAGATAGGAATGGATATGTAGCAAATTTTGGGAAAAGGTCAAGAAACTATGCCACCTTTTTGTATTACCTATTAGTTTATCAGAAGAATTGAAGAAGAAGACTTGGGAGCCGGAAATATGATGGCAAACATTCAGACAAACTACCAAAACAGGGCTGCAATTGTTTGAATGAGCTTATGAAAAATGTATATATGTTGCAGAAGTACAGTTTTATTTGTTTACAACAAAGGGAAAATTTCAGGTTGCAGCAAGCATTGAATGTAAGGCCATCTGACCTGCTGTTCTTGGCTTTTCACCAGAAAAAGCCACCCCCAAGTGGAGCCAGTGTTATGCTCCTATACCAATAGGTGTCATATTTTATGATTGACTAATGAAATGCCAAATATGTTCATCCTTTCCATGCTGCAAAGGTTCCATATTTAAAAAAAAATCAAAAAATTAAAAAAAATAAATGAAAAGAGGGTATGCCCTAAAAGAAAGATCAAAGGGCAAAAAGAATGAATTGGTCAAAAAGAAAGAAAATGAACCCCAAAGAAAAAGAAAGACTAGGAAAGTGCGCTAGCCCAAAATGCCACTACTATTGTCTGATTACAAAGAAGTTCATTATGTGCAATCAGTTGGCTCTTCCCACACTTGATGGATGGCCAAACAGCTTAATCTTGGCCAGTCCATGTTTAAATTTCTTGTTTTGGAGCTAGAGAATAAGATCTGTCCAAACAGTTCAAGCTTGGCAGATAAGTAGTTAGGTAGAGAAGCAAAGGAGCTCAACAGCTAAATATGAGCCCCTGGAAGAAATAAGGGCAGACTTAGATAGGATGGCAGTTAAAAGAAAAGAAGAGAGTAAGGGTTTGCTAGTTCAAGTGCACCCAAGCAAAAAGGAAGAAAAATGTTAGGTGTAATAGGCTGGGTAGGTAGTGTTGATGTTGCAGAAGCAGGTTTATGAGCAATTTTGTCTTTTTAAGGTGATTCATCTCATGAATATTATAAGTGCCATGGAAAAGTGTGGCTACGAAGTCAAATGAAGCATGACTAATTTCCCTCCATATTTCTCCAAGGAACATTTACTAACCTCCCCACAAGGACATTGAGATCTGCTCAGTGCTCCTATATCACTTCATTTCATGAAAAAGACTAAGTGAAATTCTGTTTTTACTTAGGATAAAGAAGCCACATTTCTTGTGTAAAAATGCTTTTTTTCCATTATGCTAAGTTTGCCAAATTCATAGCTTGGATCCTTTCATTTCCCTAAGCCTAAGTTTTCACTTTTTAACTTAGTGCTTTTGTTTGAATATATCTCCCATTTTTAACACTTAACTTTATTATATAGTTCCTACATAATATTTTTCCCGCCCCTATTATATAAAATACATGAAAACCCAAAAAAAAACATTGTAAATATCCTGACCCCCGGCTAATTATAGCCATATGGTAATGTTATAGGAGTTAGTGGTTTATTCGGGGCCATTAACAACCCTCCGCACATAAGAACATTGGAATTTATTTAACATTTGGTTAAATAAATAACCGGACCCGCAAACCCCGATAACCAAAGTTTATACCTGCCCACATTAGAAAACGTTGATTTATATGGTGGGTCCCCGCGCCATAGCCTTCCGCCATATCCTGTTCGCTGCCAACCTTTAGATCGGGGCCCGCCCATCCAACAGCTCAAATCAATATCGCGAGCCCCCCTCTGCCTGCACTTTAGCGCCTAGGGGATGGTGGTTTTGCCGCCATACCTTGGGACAGGTGGCAGCCTCTCGCACTGCTTGCTGCCCTCCCCTCCAATACCACCTCTGTCCAAAAGCGGTGCGAGGGCCAAACCGCTTACTGCCCCTGTTGCCTCCCTGCTGACATCACCCTTGCATCATCCGATGACGTCACAACTACGTCAACAACACGTCATCCCGCTACACGACAAATTGCTTCGTCATGCTGACGTCACTCGACCGAAACGCGCCAAAACCCGCCAAAGTCAATTTTGTGTTAAAAAATGCGTGAAGCGTCATTTTCACCCATTTTTGTTTGTCTTCTCTGTGCGACCTCTGCATGCTGTTTTACGTCCAAAGCAGTGTTTAACCACACAGTCCGCCACCAGGCCAAATCAAGCCCGCCATCTGGTCTTCCAGCTCGTCCCGCGACCTACAATTTGCATAGTGCACTGTTAAAACAGGTATTTACCTCAATTTTTACTTCCAAACCCTGTTTTTAGCTTTCCTCTGCAATTTTCCAAAAAATACCCAAATTTAAGTTCAAATTCGCCATACCACCTTCAATAAGTGCACCAGAACCATTGTTTTGCCCATTTTTACCAAAGAACCCCGTAGACTTCGTTTTCCTCTGCAATTTTCACCCACTAAGCTTAATACAAGTCAGTTTCAGTCTGCAATTCCCGGAGAAAAGCCCCAAAGTTGTCATTTTACCCATTTGGCTACAAAAACCCCAAATTTCAATTGAAAAATCACAGAGAAGTTAGCAATGGAAGCTCCAGTGGCCCTGAATATTTCTCCCCTTAATGCACCTCATAAGGACTTGGAGTGGTTGCCCTTAGCTGATAGGGATTTTCAAATACAGGACTTAACTAGTGACAAAAACCACCTCCAAGCCTTCTGTGAAATCAAGAACAGTCACGTAAACAAAACTGATCTCTATGGGATATGGGAATCCAATCTGCCCATATACTATCTCCCCTCAGTAAATGTATTCCCAGATGTAATCCGCCTGTGCTGTGCCAATTATGAGCCTACTCAAAGAGCAATCATGTCTCCAACTGGAACTATCCTTTTTCATATAACTCCTGAGTCAATCAATGAAATGCTACACTTCAAACCCACTCAGCCTCTGGCTCCTCTTTCCATGGGACATTTGTTGGATGAAGGCTCTAAACTATCCACTGCAGAAATAGGCCAAATTGCCAAGTTATTTATGAGATCTGATTGCCAGCCCAGAGAGCCACCTCCTTTTCAACATGTCTGGTTCAATGAAGCTGGAAGATTTATTATTGATATGATATCCTATGTCCTGGGATTTAATACAAGTGAGTATGTTGATGAGACCATTTTAGCTCTAATGTCCATGTTTATTCCAGGACATCTTCCTGCTGTCAAATTTGACTTTGCTACCTTCATTACCAACAAAATCCATGAACAAATCATGAGTCTAGACAGAGAAGGAGTCTTCAAGTACACATCATATATATATCATCTGTTCTTGTACTATCAAACAAACAGTTTTTAGTTTCCGATCAGAAAGTTGGATACCAAAGAAGAAAGGAGGTCTGTGATATTTTGGATCTCAGTCTCCCATCAAGTCCATAGCTCTCCTTACACTTACTGTGAATTCATTGATCTATTTATACATCCAGTCTCCTCTTTGCTGATGAGAACTCCTCCTTCCAGACTCTCTGGTGACATGCAAAAAATTTTACAGCTCTCCAAAAGCTACAAAATAGGTGACTAGTACTTCTACCAGAATCACACTGAGATCAGGATATATGGCTGTGAGCTGTGCCCCTATAAACTACCAAAATATGTGCCTATGAGACTGTTTGCTCTAGAATACTTCAGGCAATTTATCAGCTCAGATTTGACACATTTTTATGGTGCCAAGAAAAAATCTTAGCTAAAATTAAGAAACCAATTAGGCCCTTTCATCATTAACAAAAAGGAAGGATGGCAAGATGCTGAAAAGATATTGGGTGAACAACTCAAATTAAAAAGGAGCTTTTGGTGGGTACCCTATGACCCAAATGGATTCATCTGTGATAGAAAGGTAAAAAATAGGCTATCAGCTTATAATCATTGTAGGATCCCTGAAATAGAGCAGTATGCAAATCAAGATGAGTGGGTAGAGGGCACATTGATAGAAGAGATTACTGAGGAAGAAAAAATGGAACAAGCAATGAAAAATCTTGAAAAGACTCTTGACCTAGACTCTTTTGGACATGTGTCTTTCAAAATACCTCAGCAAACCAGAGTGGGCACATCAACTGCTGCAACTTCACAGCAACCTGCCCAAGAAAGCACTACACCAGCGGCAAGGACACCTAAGGGCAAAGAAGTGCTGGATTCAGAGCAACACAAAATGTTAGATCAGCCAGCATCATCAAAACAACAGGGCCAAGGGAAAATTCCTCCTGTCCAGACCAAAGCACCAGAGGTGCCAACATTGCAGACTCCTCTAAATGAGGAAAAGGGCAGAAAAAGGGACCGAGAAGAGACCACACCCGTAAGTGGGCCAGCAGAGCAACCAGGGGCAAAAAGGCAAAGGGTGGATCCTCTACCTGAAGAGGAAATTATAGAGGAGATCATAGAAAGTCCAAGAAGTGAGAAGGCAACTAGACCACAGACATCTCCAGTGTTAGAGACATCCACCAGTTCTCATAGGCAGGAATTGGAGAAACAACATAGTGTGGAAATTTCCTCAGTAAGGCCACAAAGCAAGCAAGGTTTTGATATCAAAAGAACATTCACAGACATCAAGGCCCAGAATGAGCCAATAAGACTGCAACTTTATGATCAGTTTCTCAAGATGACCCCCACCAAACAACAAAGGTTAATGTCTGCATATGACATTAAAGAAGGAAAGATGATCTTGAGCGACTTCAATCCTAAAGTGCAGTGGCCACAGTCAGCAGCTGATTATATTAGAACAAATCTGGAGGCTCTTTCCAAAGACATTCACCCTATGGACTAGATTGAGTTGCACAAGCAAACTGGAGAGATGGTCTACTCCACATTGGCAGACAAGGCAATGCTAGCTCAACAATTTTAGAATTCATTGAACAACACATCTGCCCAACTGGATTTGGAAAATGCATCTTCTTTGGCCAAGGACAACAGGATAAAGTCCTTGGAAGAAATTATCATTGAGCTGGGACATGATCCCGAGGATGCCAAGGGAATAAAAGCATTAATGAAGAAAAAGGAGGATGACATATCTGCCCTCAAGAAACAATTGAAGCTGCCAATTACTATGCATCCACAAACCACAGAGGTTGTGCAAGAAAAAGCAGAAGAAGACATGATGGATTTGTAATAAAAATGAATCAAAGACTAAATGAGACAGAGCAGGAATTGGAGAAGGCATTACAGGAAAAGCAGGGAGTGTCGACCTCCCAGCCACCTCAAACAACTCCAACAGCTACAACAGCAGTCCCTCCCACTGTCTCGACATCAACAGCACTGAGTACTTCAGCAACAACAGCAGTAGGCAGTAGCACTACCATGACCACGGAGGAATTGATAAACGCTATGGAAGATTTAAAGCTCCATGTGTCAGAATTAAAAGAGGCTAAAGAGAAATTGGCCAAGTTAGAAATAAGTTATGACAAATCTAAAATGATTGTGGCAGAAAAAACAAGAGAGGTGAAGGCATTGGAGAATAAAGTGAAGGCATTGGAAAAGGACCTCTCTTTAGACAAGCCTCTGGGAGAAATCAAGGGCATTTTGTGGGCTAACATTAGTGAATCCATTAGCAATATCTGGAGATCCATTCAAATTATATATGAGCAGATTGACTTGATAGCAGTAGCCCAGGTTGAAATTCAAAGGGCCAGAAATTTATTGGGACATAAACCCGAACAGGCGAATAAGTTAATCCATTTTTTGAACACTAAAACCAAGGAAGAACTAGCAACATTGGACATCAGAGACAGGACAGGCACCATCCTAACAATCAAAAGATTCCTGACCATGAGAACCCTGATGCAAAATTTGGAGAGGAAAAGCCAAGACATGCAAGTAGAGGTAAATTCTTTTGTAGAAAAAATTGCAGTTTTGCAGGAAAGGGGCTTGCCCAGCCTAGTGGGAAGTAATCAACGCCTGCTGAGACAAGCTGAGTACCAGCTCAGGTTGAATAGACATGCTGCTGATCAACAAAATGCATCATCATCAAGTACTTCAGCTGAGAAAACTCTTCCATCTGGCCAAACTCTTTACAGCAACTTAGAAAATCTGTTTTATATTGAGCATGAAGTACAACATCATTTTACAGTCCAGCCTAACTTCTACAAGTACACAGACGCTGATGAGACTTTGATAAAGCTCCAAAGACATCAGTTGCTAGAAGAGAAATGGTGGCAAAGTATGTTGGAAATCCTGTAGACGAGTTTCAAACTCTTGTTTTTTCCCAGAACACAACATATATCATAAAGTGGAGAAAAGGAGCGGATAAGAATCACGCTTGGCAGCGATCTATTAAAGCAAAATTAAAATCACCCGAGAAAGCAAAGCCAGCCGCGTGGAATATCAGTGAAGCATCCACCGACCGACTCACCAAGCAAACGGTCAACGCATCTTACCAACTGAGCGGCCAACACAACAACATTTACTCCTGCATTTATTTCTCCTTGTTTTCAAGATCATTTACTTCTCCTGTAGAGTAGGTAGAAGAAGTTATTGCTAGATATTATCTCATTGAGATATTTTGTAGACATTTTTGTACAAATACCTCCCCAAGCGAAGCATTAGGGGTTGGTGATACATTTCTGGAACTGCGCTGTAACTCTGAAAACTCTTCTGAATAAAAGGTTGTTGGAATGCGTGATTGCTGAATTCTCTGGTTATGGTATTGATGGCAGAGGACTATGTTGCAGAATTCTCGAATTATTTCATGGATCAATAAGTCTTTTTAAGTCATGTTTTACAGTTTCTGTGTTTTTATATATCATTTATGTTCATGATCTGAATAACAGGGAAAAAGAATAACCCAAAACTTGCTTAACTGTACTCTGTGTTCAATCTCTGTTATTTTTTATGTTTTCTTCAGAATTAGCATAAGCAGGAATTCTTAACTGTTTCTGTTTCCCCTGGTTCTTACATCTTGAATATAGCTAAGGAATTCTTAACTGCTCCTTGGCAATATTCATCCACTTTCCCTCTGTCAGCATGATGAAGGATTCTTAGTTGCCCTTCACCTCCTGACCCCATCTCACCTGATTCTAGCTTCGAATTTGTTTCATGGTTGATTACCTTGCTCTGTAGTACCTCCCTCTGTCAAAGAAATCATGTCCTTCAGTTCATTCTCATAGACTCCATTAGCCCAATGGACTGAACTTCTCATATTTACACCCCTGTTCTATTAAATGTCACCATCCAAAAATCAAACAAACTCCTGTACTTCATAACTAACCTAATATATCCCAAAACAAAGCTAAACCATAAAGAGAGAGCCCTCTCTGGATGCAGATTAGCTAGAACCTGCATCTAAAAGATTGGTCTGTGGTTACCTTGGCCATATTCCCTTTTCTTACAACTTTTGGGGAACAACCTGAGTGATAACAGGACGAACCCCTTGCAGGGCTCAAGCCGAGAACTCCTTTGATAGTTAAAACTCATGGCTTCAAAAATTGCTTCCTGTGAAGGTGATTCAACTTCCAAGAAATCATGAGAACTACAAGGATCAAAAGAGGGAATTAAGGGGACCCAAATCTTCATAGAATAAATCACTCGGTCAAACGCTGGGACCAAGTCTCGAGAAGGAAAATAATAGTTTGAAGGATCCTTCCCATAAGAAATTGAACATTGAGGATTCAATGCCACATAGTTCACCAGTGGCAGGGTAGAGTCTACTTGATTTCCATGAACAAACCAAGGGGTATTCTGTAATAAATTCGAATTAGGGTGATGATTATCAGATGCAAGTTGATCAATAGTGACAATAGTTCCGTTATGGGGAAAACACGTCACTCAAAAGAGTGAAGACACCACAACATTCATATCATAGACAAATCACGCCCAAGTAGCATATTAAAGTCTAAAGGGCGATCAACCACCATCATTATCGATAAAACTAGTCTTCCCACCTAAAGTAATATGTAATTGAGGAAGAACACCCATAGATTCACCAGGTCTTCTATCATAGGCTAACAACTGACTATCAACTATTAACAACTTTGGAGAACCCAAAACTTTCCAAGTCAAGGAGGATATAATACTTGCAAAGGATCCTTCATCCACCATACATCGATAGATGTTTGTGGAGTTAACTCTAACCTTTATTTGGAAAGGTGCAGCAGAAGGAAGACAAGGCTCGACAAGAGTATCCCAATCAAAGGAGACACTCCTAGAACTTGGAGGGGGAGCATTCGAAGAAAGAAGAATTCCCCCTATACCAGAAGACTCTGTACTAGAAATCAAATAGACTCTGTTTTTAGGAACTTCACCCCCCAAAAGAGGAGTGTAATCAGCTAGAGATTGCACTGGCTCGACTACTTCATCAACCAATGGTTGATGAGACTGTCAAGAAACCATAACAGATTCAGGAGTAGAAGAACTTTCAGACTCAGACCATATGCTTTGTACCTCTCGAATACCAGGACACAAATGAGTAAGATGGTCTCCCTTACATATCTTACAAGGGAACTTAGGTTTAAAACTTCTATGCTTATGTTTCTGATCAACATCCATTCCACCAACATGACTAGCAGTGGTTGATGGAAAGTCACTAACATGACTCGCAGAGGTTAGTGACTCTTTCCCAAGCGAGATAAGACTTATGCTCCTAGCCCTACTCACAAAAGTAGGTGAGTCAATAGAAGTATGACTCACAGAGGTAGGTGACCCATTGCTAGTATGACTTGCAGTGACTAGACTTATGCCCCCAACGTGACTTGCAGCGGCTAAAAGCTCATCTCCAACATGACTAGTAGAGGTTGATGATGATTCATTTCTAGTATGACTTGTAGTGACTAGACTTATGCCCCCGACATGACTTGCAATGGTTGAAAGCTCATCTCCAACATGACTTGTAGAGGTTGATGATAATTCATTGCTAGTATGACTTGTAGTGACTAGACTTATGCCCCCAGTGTGACTTGCAGTGGCTGAAATCTCATCTCCAACATGATTCGTAGAGGTTGATGATGAATGGACAGAACTATTCTTCTTCTTCATCTTCCTCTTTCTCCTCTTTTTAGATCTCTTATTACAAGAGGGAGGAGAAAGAGGAATCCCATATTTCTCTTTGAAAGAAGATGAAGAATTTACACCCATTTGATGCCCTTGAAATAAAGCATTCATCTAAGAAGCTTCAAGAACATCCGGAATATTTGGAGTGGAACACAGTCAAACTAGTAGTCCAACATTCAATCCAAAAATATTCAAAGTGACCATCAAGGGGGTACCAATGTTTCCAAAGAAAGGACAAGAACAAGGATCCCCTTTTAGAATGGTACCTTGGTTGGTCTCCACAGTAATATGGGCCATACCAGACATATTTATAGATCCTTCCCTTATGGGACTATGCAAATGAATTTCCAAGGAAGAGAAATGCACAATCAAAACCTTTTCCCTTAAGGAGGCAACTCCACAATTTTCAAAAAGAAAGATCAAAAGCCTTCCAAGATCGGTGGAGTGGTAGGTCAGTCACTCAGAATGTAAGGTCCAAAAATGACAAGACAAATCCACCTAAAGCCAATTAAATCCAAAGAGAAAAGAGCACTCGACTATAAAGTCCCTAAATATGCAACCAATCAAGCGAATTCCAATTATTTCCACTCCGAATGATGAGGAATGGACACCAAAATAAAAGAAAGTGAAGTAGGGACCTTTCGAAGATAGTCTAGGATAATGACGACCTAGGCCTATCAGCAAAGGTGACAAAAACAATAACGCCGACCTCCAGACAAAAGCCTTTGCCGGTGCAAGCACCCAAGCTTCGCAAGGGTACCCTCCAGAAGTACTGATGAATGTGATGCAACATCTGCCTTAGGTTCCATGGGATTCCCCTCCACAACCACCTATGTGATCCCTAGGAAAGGAAACTATGGGCACGATTTCGTATCAAAAGTCAGGCGGAACAGTCGTGAGGTGGGATCCAACAAGTAGGAGAGGGGGTATCTTTCTTCCTTGTCTTCACTCTCCCTCGTGCTTGACTCCTAGTCACAGAGCTTTCTCGATCTTTCTGACGACACTGGATTTCACTCGTTATTCAACTTCTATGTTTGATAATTTGAACATCCTTGGAGAGTTAACTCTCCACTCACCTATTCTAAGGCCCTAATTAACTTAAACTTGTTGGTGTTTGTTAATGACAAAAATAAAAAGTTCTAGTTCGTTTTATTAAATCGTTTGATTTTAAAGGGTCGTTCTTTAAGTCAAGGGTATTACGAGAGTGAAACTAATGATGTTTATGACGCAAAAGAAACCAATAGAAACCTAACTATATGCATGCAGTTATTTTCTTTCGATGAAGAGGGATTTCTACTTGGGTTCTACGAAAAACTTATATAAGCAAAATAATTTTCTTTTCTTTTCTGAAACACTCCACACACACTCAAAATCTAAAAATACTAAGAATGCTTATGATGCAAACTAACCTAATGTAAATTTAAATGACGATGCAAGATCCTAAAAACACTCATACTATAAGCAAATGTGCTTCTTTATAGAGTCAATAAGCCAACTTGATAATGAAGGCAAAAATTTTAAAAACAAATTTCTCTCAAAAGCAAGAAAAACAAATTGAAAAATATCACAATTGCTCAACAAACCAAACAAAAGAAACCAAAAGCCAAAAGCTTGGAAAAAACAAAAGAAAAAGCAATGTTTTTGTGTTTTTTTTTAAGGAAACTAAATAAACTTTTGAGGTCACAAAAAGAACTATTAAATTCGAAAGATCAAAAAAGAAGCACAAGGAGTCCTTATACCTTGCAAGTTATAAAACTCACTAATAAATGAAACTTGAAACAAGAAGGACTACAAACTTGCACAAACTGATCTGAATAATAGTAAAAGACTTCTGCAAATCGACAAAATGTCAAGAAAGAAAAACTTTCAAAATTGCTAAAGAGACACTCAAAAGGAAAAGCAAAGCAAGGCAACTTGAAATCTGAGTTACAAATGAAATCGAAATCAATTTCTTGTTCTGGAAAACTAGACCACCCAAGAACTTCAGATGGAAGCCTTGAACCCAAGACACAAATCAAAAACTTGCTCAAAAAGCAATCCGAGGCCAACTAGGCTTTTCACTGAGAAGGATATTTGAAAATGAAAACTTGCAATAGAACAAAGTTCTACAGATAGTGGATGACCAAAAAATAGTAGAAATCACCAAGCAACAGACCCAACTGAGCAAAAAGATTTTGAAAAAACAATCCAAAATTATATATACACGTCTGTGTAAAGCCACAGAGGCGTGCACACGCGTTTCAAACATAGGAAACTAGCGTGTATACGCAACTGTACTCCAAGAAAAAGCGTATAAAAGACTCAATCAAGAAAAACAAAAATCAAGGCCTAATCCAAAAGATCATACTTGATGCCTAGGAAGCTGATAAGTCAAATAACACTATAAAAGTAAGTAATCAAGAAAACAAACCTTGATTGAGAACAAACAACCCAAACTAGGAATAACAAGAATGTTATCCCCAGTGGAGTCACCAATTCTGTTGCAGGTGGGAACACCCTAGGGTCTTGGGTTGAAAACCCCAACAAAGCGGAAGGCAAACAACAACAAGAAATGCCCAGACAAACAATCTAAATGCTTATACTACTGAACTAGGAAGAAGTGACCTTACTCGGAGGTCCTACATTTGGGTAGATCCCGCAGGGTTCAAACCCGATGCCTCCTCCAATGCCTTTGAAACCTGTAAATTATCCAAGCAAAGCATATACAACAGTAGTAACATAAAGCGTATTCATGGTATATACATTAGATCATATAACCAAATGAACCATTACACATTAATATAAGATTTATAAACAGATCACAACATGTATCAATGCATAAACATGATAAATATCAGGAACATAACAACATTTCTTTATTGATGTAAGCTACAAGAAAGATGGAAAAATACAACTTGAGTCTTCCTCTAGCTCCAAGCAGAACCATCCTCTGGATCCGTCCTGTCCCGGCCTCAGCAATCTTCCTCCATCAACATACATAAGGATATCACAAGAGGGATCAAGGATATCTCAAAAGAAGAAACAAGAGTTTCCTAAAGCTTTGGGAGTGCAGGAAGCACAGGGATTTCGTCTGACTCGATCAGGGATCAATCAACTATAATATCAATATCTCATCTCTTCTCCCCTAAGGCCTTCCAATGAAGGTTTATTTATACTTCTCCAAATTAGTTTTGTTTTGTTTGTTTGTTTGTTTGTTTTTGTTTTTGTTTTGTTTTGTTTGTTTGTTTGTTTTTGTTTTTGTTTTTTTTTTGGAAACAGTTGGGCCACGGGCTATAGTAGGTGAGTAACAGGTAAAACCCGTAAACTCTACCCAAAATTAAGGATATTTCTTATTTTTAAGTGTTTTAACACACGTACGTGGGTTGGGTATATGCTGACCCACATGTACATGCTTTTAACACAGGGAAAAGTAACGTATAGGAAATGAAACACTGTTTTTTAGATTTTGGACCAAGTCTGGAAAGGAAGGGTTGCCCTAGGCCATAACCAGAGCATCATATCTACCAAGAGTGGTAAATGGTGCTATAACAACTATGGTAAGAGCGGAGAGTAGGTCCTACTCACATGTGCCTCTTCCATCCCTTCATCCATTATTTCCTCTATTTAAACTTATGAAGGTTCATTAGAACACACTCTTTTTCCTTTCATTGCGTCGAGAGGCGCTCTACAGCCCAGT
>Ga0068628_1000335_pt1 | contig 15495 bp, 11 predicted proteins | sample InSIn2gowninarea_FD_77431 | JGI IMG/M metagenome (GOLD analysis project Ga0068628, IMG submission 77431) | Clean room microbial communities from NASA Spacecraft Assembly Facility at Jet Propulsion Laboratory, Pasadena, California, USA -... ... | reverse complement strand
AGGCGTTCCAGATGACCTACATCCAAATGGAGAAAGAGCTGAAAAAATACGTTAAACAGAATAGTTACAAATACTCGATGATTACTTTCAAAACCAAACTCGTCTTCGATAGTGAGATGCAAGCATCCCCGCTCTCCGAAGCCGAAAGTAACGCTTATCTCGGTGATCTGCTGCACCACACCAACCGCTCCGATGATGCCGAAGTCTATCTCCAAAAGGCGGTCACGCTTGACCCTAGATCGAGTATGGCAAACACGACTTTGGGAATGGTCAAAATAAGTCAAAGAAAATATGACGACGCGAAAAAGCACTTAGAAAAAGCGATTTCCGCTGACCAGAAAAATCATCTCGCTTTTTACCATTACGCTTATCTATTAAGCCGCGAAGACCGCGACGAATTTGGCTTTGTCGCCTCATTTCCCGCCGAAAAGACGGCGAAAATGCGCGAGTCGTTAAAAAAATCGATTGCGCTCAATCCCACTTTCACGGAAAGTTACGAGCTTTTGGCGTTTGTCAGTCTGGTGAACAACGAGCAGCTCGGAGAAGCGATCTCATATTTGCAAACGGCGCTAAAATATCAACCGGGCAATCAGCAATATGCCTTGCGGATTGCCGAAATTTACCTGCGGCAGAACAAATTCGCGGAATCCTCGACGATTGCCGAGAAAATTGCTCGAACGGCGGATGAGCCTGAGATCAAAGCGCAAGCCGAGAATTTAGTCGGGCAACTCAAACAAATGCAAGAAGTGACGGCTCGCAACGAAGCCGCCCGCAAACAATACGAAGAGGCGACCAAAAACCTCGACCAGCCGGTTCTTAATCGTCGCCGAACCGATGGAAAACCTTCATCGCCCGAAGAATCGGCGAAAGCCGAGGAGGAATCACACATTCGTGCGATAAACCGGTCAATCAGGAGAGCTAAAGCGAATGAAAAACAAATTATCGGGCAAATTCAAAAAATAGTTTGCAAAAACGGCAACATCACTTACAACGTTAAAACAGACGGCGAGGCTTTTACGCTGTCCAGCAAAGATTTTCAGGCTTTGGAGCTGACTTCGCACATCAGCGTCGCGGTGAACGCCGAAGTCGGTTGCGAAGCCAATATCGCCGGCATCAATTTGGTGATCACCTACAAACCGCAGGCGAAATCTACGACCGACAATCGCGGCGAGTTATTAGCCATAGATTTTGTCCCGAAAAACTTCCGTTTTATCGAGGCGAGCGAAGGCGGAAACGAAACGGAGGAAATTTACGTCTCAGAGGCGGCGGCTCCGCTGTCGCCGGTTAAAAACGAAGATTTCGACCAGCAGCGGCGAGCAGCGATGATACAAGCGATTAAAAATGCTATGCGCCAACCGCAAGCCGGCGAGCGGCGGGAACTCGGCTTTATCGAAAGAGTCGAATGCGGCAGTAAAGGAATGTTTTTTTATATTAAAAATGTAGTTCAAACGTTTAAGTTGTCGGCAGCCTCACCGCAGGCAATCGAGATAAGGGGTTTTACACCGGAAATTGAACAGCTTCAATTAGGGTGTAACCTGAAACAGGTGGACATTCCGGTCGTCTTTACCTACAAAGAGAATGCGGATTCAAAAACCAAATCCAACGGCGCACTGATGGCGTTAGAATTTGTGCCGAAGAGTTTTAAGTTAGAGAATTAAATTAATGATGCGCGCGGCGAAGGAGCCGTAGCTGAAAATTGTGACTTTTGATAATTCATGATTCGAGGTATGAACATTAAAACGACCGTTTTTATGATTCAATAAATCAATGTCATAATTCTGGAAAATGCTTTTATAGACACCTTATAAAGTATAAAATGGATAAAAACAGAATTGCTATTGCCACGATGACATGGGGAAAAAACGAACAGGAAGAACGCTTGTTACGCGAGTCGCTGGCGCTTTTATCTCAAGAAAAAATTAGTACTTTCGTTGCTGATGGAGGCTCAAGACCGGAGTTCATTCAGTTTCTTGACGAATTCTCTAATTTTCGCACACTCCAAGCTGCAAGTTCCGGTGTCTTTGCACAAGTCAAGCATAGTTTGAAGGCGGCTGCTGTTTCAGGTGCTGATTTTATCCTTTATACTGAACCGGATAAGAAACTTTTCTTTGACCGGATGTTAAATGAGTTTCTTTCCAAATCCCCATCAGAAGAAAATATCGGAATTGTTCTAACTTCAAGGTCACCAAAAAGTTTTGCTACATTTCCTCAATTTCAGCAATATACTGAAACGGTTATCAATAATCTTTGTTCAGAGGTAGTAGGACAATCCGGTGATTATACTTATGGTCCGTTCATTTTCAATCGAAAACTAATCGATTGTTTGGATTTAGCTTTTAACGAAATAGGCTGGGGTTGGAGACCATTTCTTTTCGCAATGGCACAGCGTAAAGGTTATAAAATTGTTCAAATAGTAGATGATTATGACTGTCCATTAGAGCAACAAGCGGACGATCCTGCTGAGAGAATTTACCGTATGAAGCAGCTAAGTCAAAACATTGAAGGCTTGGTTTTATCTGCCCAGTTGTGACGTAATGATGCCTGATACTTCTGTGGGCTCACAGAAACCCGCTTTATAATGCAACAGGTGTCTCAAAAATGATTCTTTTTTAGATGAGGTTTATCGTGGCTTTTTTTACTAACATGCTTTTTGCTTGATAAGTTACAAAACACAAAAAAGATGTATAATTTAGTCTTAAATTAAAATTCTATACTTAATAGGCTTGTCCTGATTACCTGGTTTTAACTTTATGGAGAAAGGTAATGAAGCAAGACGGTAAATCTCAAACGGATACAGCAAACGGTAAATCGAACGGTCAAATTACTTCTCCGCCAAAACGCCGCAAAAATCCCGAACTTGAATTGGGGAAACTCCGGTCAAACCCGAAGCTTTTCTCGAACACGTTCACAAAGATGACCGTGATTGGGTAAAAACACGGCTCGTCGAAGCCATTGAAAACCAGTCGGTTTATGAAGCTGAATTTCGCGTGCGTCTTGAAACGGGCGAGATTCGCTGGTTTGAAGGATACGGTCAAGCGGTTGAAGTTTCAGGCAAAAAAACAACCAGGATGAGCGGCGTGATGAGGGACATTACCGACCGCAAACGAGCTGAAGAAGCGCTTCATTTATCAGAAGAGCAGTCGCGTCTGCTGATTGAAGGCGCGACCGATTTCGCCATTTTTAAGATTAATTCTGATAGCCTGATTGCTACCTGGAACAATGGCGCCGAAAGCGTGTTCGGTTATACCGAAAGTGAGAGGATAATCGGGAGGCTGACCTGTGATGAGGATTAGATAGTTGGAATTCTGCGTGATACCAAATTTAATACTTTGCAACGCGCTTTCAATCAACTATCAAACTTGTTTCCGTTTTGATAATTGATTGGTTTACTATATTGTTTTTGCGTGAAAAATTTTCATAAAAAGTATGAAACAAATCAGCGAGCGAGTTCAGCTTTTAAATGATAAACCGGAAAACAACCAAGGGAAATATGTGCTTTACTGGATGCAGATGTTCAAACGCGCGACATACAACCACGCGCTGACGCTCGCCGTCGAGTTGGCGAACGAGCGAAATTTGCCGCTCGTTGTGTATGAAGGCTTGAAATTTTATTATCCGTGGGCGTCGGACCGTTTCCACACATACATTCTCGAAGCGGTCGAAGAAAAGCGCCGCGCATTTGAAAAGCTCGGCATCAAATATGTCTTTTACTTGCAAAAAGACGAACGCTCGCCGAAACAAACCGTCGCTCGAATCGCTACGGATGCCGCCTTAATTGTTACCGACGATTTCCCGTGTTTTATCATTCCAGACCACAACTTGGCGATTGTCAAAAAAGCGCAGATTCCCGTTTACGTGGTTGATTCAAACGGCGTAATTCCGATGTCGAAATTTGAAAAAGAAGAATTCGCAGCTCGCACAATTCGACCGAAAATCAAGCGGCTCCTGCCCAAATATCTAGTGAAATTCAAAGAAGCGAAAATAAACGTTCGCGCCAACCGCATAAAGGTGGATTGCCCCGACACGGAAGTTAATGCGGAGAATATAGCGAAATTAGTCGCCGAATGCGCGATTGACCATTCGGTCGAACCTTCGCAGATTTACCACGGCGGCACGCTCAACGGCAGAAAGCGTTTGAAGCATTTCGTCGAAAAGATTTTGCCCGGTTACGAGACGACGCGCAACAAACCGGAAATTGACGGTTGCTCGCGCCTTAGTTCTTACTTGCATTTCGGCTTTCTCTCGCCGCTCGAAATCGCTCTCGCCGTTTTAGAGTCGGACGCATCGCAAAGCACTAAAGATGCATATCTCGAAGAACTGATCGTCCGCCGCGAGCTTTCCTACAATTTCACCCGGCATAACGAAAAATACGATTCGCTCGATGGTTTACCCGAATGGGCTTTAAAGACGATGCGCGAACACGAAGGCGACCGACGTGAAATCGTTTACACGCTCGAAGAACTGGAAAACTGCGCCACTTACGACGAGCTTTGGAACGCTTCGCAACGCGAAATGAACCGGAGCGGCGAGCTGCACAACTACGTGCGAATGCTGTGGGGCAAAAATGTCATCGCCTGGACGCGCACTTACGCGGACGCTTTCCGAATTCTCGAACACCTCAACAATAAATACTGTCTCGACGGGCGTAACCCGAACTCATACGCCGGCGTTCTCTGGTGCTTCGGCAAACATGACCGCCCGTGGATGAAACGTCCGGTTTTCGGGAAAATGCGTTATATGACAACCCGCAGCACGGGCAGGAAATTCGATGCTAAAACATACATCGAGTGGACAAATCAGTTATGAAAAGCCGACGATTTGAGGCAGGATTCACCCGTTGGCAGCAAGCCTCATGAATTCAGCTAAAAAGCCACGAACAAGATAAAAGTAAACCCAAATTTTCAGCCTTGCCGATATATTGAACTCTACACGCGTCTTTTTTATTCTGCCGCTAAAAGCCTCAACTTTTCCTGAGATATAAAAGAGGTCGAATCCGTTTTTTCCGAGAAAAAGTCGACGGTCGTTGTAATGGATAAGTTATGTTTTGCCGATTTAGCTGAACGAAACGGATTTAGGCATTAATTTTAAGCGAATAAAAAAAAATTCATTTGTTTTCGCCCGTCTTATCCTCGAGTATTTTTCGTTCAGCCGCGTTATTCGAACCTTCAATCAAAAATCAAGATTACACATTGACACAAATGCGTAACAAAGTTTTTTGTCTAAAATAGCTTTCGAGAACAACAATTATGAAAACAATGTACTAATATTCCCATTCGTGTTCGAGTGTTAGCGAAAAGTTTTTCTTTTCTCGTTTATTAAGCCACTCTCCTAGCCGCTTGATAAGCGCCCGCAATCGACTATTGTGTTGTCGGGCGTGTAGGAATTCGCTATATCTTCCGGCGCGATTCATGGCGATGCTCGCCGTAAGGTTTGAATTTTCCGGGCGCGGTTTCAACCTTCGCGGCGTATTCCGACATCAATCGTGACGATTACTTTGACTTCGGCGTTTGAAAGGCGAATGCAGTTCGGTATATTCAGCCGTTCAACCGTTTTCATTCGATAATTCCCGCGCTCCGTCTGCTGCGTCTGACACATAAACAGCCGCTTCAATTTGCGTTTGTTGCCGGTATTCGGCTGAAATTTTTTCGATAAACTCCGTGACGTTTTCGCGCGAAACGAGATTGACGGTCGAACCGCCGAAGCCGCCACCGGTCATTCTCGCTCCCGAAACATACGGACAGTCTCCGGCGATTTTCACTAATAAATCCAATTCCCGGCAGCTAACTTCGTAATCATCACGCAAACTGATGTGCGAGAGCCGCATTAAACGTCCGAACTCTGTAAAATCGTTTTGTTCGAGTGCCGAAGCAGCCTGCAATGTCCGGGCGTTTTCCGTGACGACGTGCCGACAGCGCTTTTTGATCGTCTCCGGTAGATGCGATTCGTATTTTTCGTAATCTCGAATGCCGACATCGCGCAAGTGAGTGATCTCCGGCATAAATTTTTTCAAGATTTCGACACCTTTTTCGCATTCGGCTCGGCGCGTGTTGTATTCGGAGGCGGCGAGTTCGTGTTTGACTTTTGAATCGCAAATTACTAACGCCGTTTCAGCAGACGAAAAAGGAACTTGTTTTGCTTCCAAACTCCGGCAGTCTATAAGTAGCGCGTGACCTTTTTCGCCGAGCGCCGAAACGTATTGATCCATAATTCCGACTTTCGCCCCGACAAATTCGTGTTCGGCTTGCTGCCCGACTAAAGCCAGAGTTTTCTTATCAACGGTGTTACCGGAAATTTCGGCGAGTGCCAAACCGACGGAAATCTCCAGCGCAGCTGAGGAAGAAAGCCCCGCGCCGGTCGGCACATCAGAAGAAATTAACAAATCCGCGCCGCGCAATTTTACATTTCGGCGTTCTAAAATTCGCGCCACACCTACGACAAAATCCAGCCACGAACCGCGCCGCGTCTTCTCTGGCGCGTCCAAATCTATTTCATCAGACTCATTTAAATTCACAGAAAACACGCGAATTTTTCTGTCTTCACGCGGCGCGGCAGCGACCGTCGTTCCGTATTCAATCGCCACCGGTAGAACGAAACCGTCGTTGTAATCGGTGTGTTCGCCAATCAGATTAACCCTGCCCGGAGCGCGGAAAAGACGCGGTTCGCGTCGGTAAAATTCATTGAATTTCGATTTTATATTTGAGAAGTCACCCGCCATAACAATAACCGCCGCTAGATAATCGGCTCGAAAAGGTTGCGAAGTTCCGCCGCTTTTTCCTCGAGCAAAGTGCCGTTGATAAACATTCCCGCGCCGGCTTCGCTACCTGCTAGAAATTTCAGTTTCGTTGCGGTTCGCAGGCGGTTCAGTCTGCAGGCTGAAAATCCGCGGCTAAATTTTTCTTCTCCGCAAAATCAATAAGCAAATGCCTGATAAACTTCGCGCGTGTCAACTTCATCGAGCGATTCGACGCGCGGATTGTATCGAAGGAGATGACGTGCCATTTCCGACAAATTTTCCCACGTTTTTTCGGGAATTCTTATTGAAACTTCCGGTCGGAGCAGCCAGCGGCGGCTATAACCGATGACACACATCGGGCGCGGCTCGTCCGTTCGGTTCGGCGTTCCACGATGAATCGCCCGCACGTCCCGAATCATCAAATCGCCGAGCTTCATCACCAATTTTTCGAGCTTGATTTCGCCGGCTTCGATCTTTCGCAAAGCCGCGTCTTTTGTCATCAGATGCGTGCCGAAAGTCGTCTCGAACGGACCGTTTTCTTCCGTTACGTCAACGAGCGGAAAATTAACGGCGAGTTGATACGACGGCGTTTCGATATTCGTTTCGGGAAACAGCGGCGGCGTATCGCGGTGCAAATCCTGATAATCCGAACCATTTAAAGGCGTATCGGTAGCGAGCTGCACCATTGTAAAATCCTTCCCGACCAGATTTTCGACAATCGCCAAAACGTCCGGGTCACAGAAAATTTCCTCGTCAGCAAACGGCGCGACGAACGGCAAAGTCACGTAATAACGATTCGCGCCGCGATTTTCGTTTCCCCGCTCGCGCTCGACGTGCGCCGCGAGCAGCGGTTGAAATTCCTCGCTCCAACGCCGCAGTTTTTCCGTCGAAAAATGCCCGCGCAAAACGCATTGCCCGGTTGTTAGGGCTTCGTGTGTAAATTGTTCGATTTCAGATTGACTGTAACGCATAAAACTTTTGAAATATCTAATCCGCAGATTCTACAGACGAACACCCGATAATTCACTTTCAAAATCCGCGTTAATTTGTGTAGCCTGTGGTTTATTATCTCAAATAAATTTTCTATTTCAATTTCGTTAAACGATTTTGCGCCACAACGACGAACAGCAGAATTACGCCGCGCAACACAAGCTGCCACCAGGGGCTGATTGTGCCTTCGAGGTTAAATAAATTGAAAATCACGCCGAGCAGCAGAACGCCGACGAGAGTTGATAAAACGCTGCCCTGTCCGCCGGTTAGAAGCGTTCCGCCAATGACGACCGCCGCAATCGCGTCGAGTTCGTAGCCGGTTCCTGCGACAGGCTGACCCGCGCCCAGACGCGAAGCGAGCATCACGCCTGCGAGTCCGGCGAGCGCGCCGCTGATGGCATAAACCGCAATGTTGACGCGGTTGATATTCAGTCCCATCAGCCGTGCCGCTTCGTCGTTATCGCCGACCGCAAACACATTGCGCCCGAATCTGGTTTGATTCAAAACGAGCCAGCCGACGGCGAAAGCGACGATTAAAATAAAAATCGGCACGGGCAAAAATCCGATTGAGCCGCGACCGAGCCACGCGAAACTTTCATTCGTAATGCCGATTGATTTTTCACCCGTCGCAGCGAGTGCCAGTCCACGCGCGGCGATCATCATTGCCAAAGTGACGATAAAAGGCTGAATCCGCGCCTTTGCAATCACCAAACCGTTCACCAAACCGAGAAAAGTCGTCGCCGCGACCGCCGCGACGAGCGCGATGATTAAACCTTGATTCGCCAAATTCGCTGCGATCACGCCTGCGACGGCGAGCAGCGCGCCGACCGATAAATCAATGCCGCCAGTCAAAATCACAAACGTCATTCCGAGTGCGACCAAGCCGAGCATCGAATTTTGCCGCACGACGTTCAGCAAATTTTCCGGCGTTAAAAACGCTTCGTAACGCACAAATCCGGCGATGCAGACGACAACGAGCATTACAAGCGCGCCTTGCTGCTGCAATAACGACCCGACTTTCGCCCGCATCGAACGGCTCGCATCGGTGTTCACTTCGTTCAAGGTTTCAGTTTCATTCATATTCAAAACCTTTTGTCCACAGATGGACACTGATAGGAAAAGATAAGAAAATTTCAAAAGTTCAGATTTTATATTTGAGATTTTACTCTGATTTTATCCTGCATTTTATCCGTGTTTATCTGTGTCCATTTGTGGACAAATTCCCGTTTTAATTCTGCACAATTTTCAGCCAATCAAATCGCGCCGTTTGCGCTTTTCCAACGTGCGTTAAGGCGACTCGCGCGCCTTCGACGTGGCTGCCGACAATCGGCTTTCCTAAATCCATCCAGGAGTTTCCATCCAAACTGTAAGCGAATTGATAAAACTCGCCGCCTTTTGCGGTCATTCGCAAATGAATGTTTTCCGTCTTTGTAACATCCGCGCTCGCGGCGATTTCCTGTTTGCCATTTTCGCGCCGAAAGACGGAAACTTTTCCCAAGCCGAAACCGATTCCGACGGCGTTGCCGCGCCAACTGTAACCGGCAAGCCCGACGATTTCATCCGCCGACATACTCGCCGTTTTTATCAAAACCGTCGCTGTATAATCGCCCGAAACCGTTCGCGTGGCGATAACTGCTTCGCTCGTATCTTCTGCGCCGAACGCCAAAGTTCCGGCTCGCAAATCAATCTTCTCGGATGGCGATAACGGCAGTTGGTAATTCGGACTCAAAATCGAGTTATCGAATTCGTCAATAAAACTTAAATTTCTTTCCTGTTTTGCCCAGGTAAAAGGCAAATTTGCCTGGCTTGACGCGCCGCGCCCGTCGTTGATAGTCGCCCAACCGTCTTTCGTCCATTCGACTCGATCAAGCAGAGCCTCGCGCCCGATGTTAAAAGCGTCCGAGCGTTTGCGGTAAGCGTGATACAACAGAAAATCCGTGCCGTCCGGCGTTTTGACAATCGTGCCGTGACCAGGACATTGCCATACGTCATTTGCTGCCAAAATCGGATTCGCCGGATTTTTCTCCCATTTGCCCAAAAGAGTTTTCGAGCGCGCCACGCCGAGCGCGTAATTGCACGAACGACCGCAACAGGCATTGCCCGAATAAAACATATAAAAATAACCGTTTTTGCGAACAATGTCCGCGCCCTCGACGACGTGGTTTTCCCAGCCCGTTCCTTCGTTGCGGAAAAGTTTTTTCGGCTTACTGATGAGCTTGGTTAAATCTTCATTAAGCTGTTGTGCATACATCCACGTCGGCTGCTGTCGGTCATTGCCGTCCTCTTTCCAAACTAAAAATGGCTTGTTATTTTCGTCGCGGATAAAGAACGCATCAATCGAACCCATCTCCTGACAGACGAGCGCGCCTTTGTCGGTGTAAACTCCGTCCGGCTTGTCGGCGACGGCGACGGCGACGCACAAAGTTCCTTTTTTGCCTTTGCCTTCATCGCGGCGCGCCGTATAAAAAACGTAAAATTTGCCTTTGTCTTCGGCAATTTCCGGCGCCCAAAAATCGCCTTTTGCCCAAGCCGGTTTTTTCCCAAAAACCGAACCAATGATTCTCCAATTAACCAAATCGCGCGAATGAGCAATCGAAAAAAACGGTGACCAGCCACCGGTCGTTGCTGCCGCGTAATAATCTTCGCCGACGCGAATCACCGACGGATCGGGAAAATCTCCGGCGATAACCGGATTTGTGTAGGTTTGAGCAAAAGAATTTAGGCAGAAGAAAATTAGCCACAAATAAACACAGATGGACACAGATTTTTTTGATACAAATCGAAAAGCAGACAGCGAAAAGTTTTGAGCAATCACTTTTCCCGCTTTGCCAATCTCTTGGTTTAATTCGTGTTTATTTGTGTTCATCTGTCTTTAATTTTCTTATTTTTCTAACGCGCTCCAGCCGTCTGCGCCTTCGTTTTGCCCGTGATGCGTTTTATCAAATCGGTTTCTTCGCGCAGATAAGGCGTTCCGTCCGTGCGGAAAACGTCGTGAAACCAAATCCACGGTTCGTATTCGACGTAAGGTTTTTCCCACGAATCCCACGGATAAATCGTCTGCGATTTGCCTTCGACAAAGCCCCAATTGATCATCCCGACGTTGTATTTCGCGCCGACTGGCAAAATCGCCACAAACGTCGAACCGCGCGGACGCGCCATATATTCGGTACACATAATCGGGCGATTTAATTTTTGCAGAAATTTAATTCTTTTGGCGAATTCGTCCGCCGCCTCATAACTGTGAAACGTAATAAAATCCGAATTTTCGATCTGAATCTGCTCGGTCGAATCGAACTTTTCAGTGTTCGGATACTCGCCTTTCCAAACGCCGGAAGTTAGGGGTTGCGTCGGATTCGCGGCACGCGCCCAAGCAAATGCGAGCGGCAAAAGTTTATTCACCAATTCAATTTTATTCGGCGGGTCCTGCTTGGCGTAATCGTTACCATTTTTGTTGTCCGGCTCGTTCCAAATGTCCCACGAATTGATGCGCTCGTCTTTGGCAAAACTGCCAACGACATCTTTGACATATTTTTCCAGACGCGGATATTCCGCCGGATTCGCTAGAGCCTTCGCGCCCGGCGATTGCAGCCAGCCGGAATTGTGTATGCCCGGACGCGGCACGCGCTGTTTGCCGATTTGCGGATTCGGGTCCCAAACCGAGTCGAAAAGAACAATCATCGGTTTGATTTTGTGTTTCGCGGAGATGTCGAGAAATTGATTCAAGCGTTTCTTAAAACCTTCCGGGTCTTGACTGTAAGCTAAATCGTGCAGAAAAACGCGCATCGTATTCATCCCCAAACTTTCCGCCCAACCGAACTCCAAATCAATCCGCTTTGGGTCAAAAGTATCGGCTTGCCACATTTCCAATTCATTAATCGCGCTCGCCGGAATGTAATTTGAGCCGACTAAATATGGCTGTTTTGCATACCAATCATTCGCCTGCTTTTCAGTCCAGCGCGATTGAGCGGAAACGGCGAAACACAATAATAAAATTAGCGCAAACGATTGCTGGATTTTACGGATTTTAGACATATTTTTTGAGTCAATCAATGATTGATGAAAGCTACTTTTTGTCTTAATTCTAACAATCTACTGGATACGATGTTACTGATACAATTCAACCCAAATTCCATGCGTCTCCTCAAAAGGAGCAAGTAAACTTTTGCCATATGCGCCCTTATACGTTTTAATCCTTTGCTTTAAGTTGATTTCAATCATTTTTTTCGCTGTATTCAAATCTCCGACTTTGATGCTGACGCCCATAATGCTTTCGCCCCTTTGCTTTAAGAAAGACGCTGCTTTGCCGCGTCCGTCCGCTTCAAGAAGCACTATTAAGCTTTCACCGACTATTATTTCGCGCCCTTTTGCTTTTAACTTTGAAAAACTTACTTGGTTTCCTGCCTTCAAACCGATTGATTCATAAATTTTTACTGCCGAATCTAAATTTTTTACGGCTATCCAAACGGCTTGAACTTTTTCGGCAGTATTCGGGTGCGTTCTGGAAGCCGCATATTTCTGCGGGTTTTTGCTCCGCAGTTGTTCTAATGATTCCTTATACTCGATAAAAAACACATCGCCCCCAGGCATTTCGGGCTTCTTGAATTTAACGGTTCGCCACAGCCAATTTTGCGGCTGTTGTCCGACAGTTCCAGGCGGATACCGGTTCGGACCGTTTATCTCGAATCCGCGTTTAATCAGACGATTTGCCGCTCGGTCTGCCGACGGAATTTCCAGAGCCATACCGATTGCTCCTTCGTAACTTTCAAGGAATTTGACTTCCGGCGTGTCCTTGGCTTTGATTCGGTCGAAAACGCCGAGAAATTCAAGATACATTCCGGTCTTGAAATAGACGACCGAGTTTTCAATTCCGTCGGGAAACTTACCGGACGCTTTAATGTTAAATCCGAGACGCTTGCCGAAGGCTTCCAAAGCAGCATTGAGGTCTCGAACCACAACTATTCCGTTGTCTGCGCCGCCGCCATCCGATAATAATAAGTCGTGCTGATTTTCCTCTCCTTCCGATTGCGCGATAACCGCATCAGCTAGGTAGATGCTTACGCTAAAAAGGAAAATCGTTAAAACAATTACTTTAAATTTTGCGCTCAATAACCTTCTCCAAAGCGGTACAAAGCCAAATCCGAAACTGATAAGCGTCTGCCTCTCGTTGCTCAATGCGATTTTGGGCGCTGCAAATAAACGACGAAAATAATAATTGCGGCTTTGATGACGAGGGCGTAGGAAAACTTGATGCCGTTCATATTGAAGCTCGTCGTAATGATTTGCATAATCAGCGCGCCGATGACCGTGCCGATGACCGTTGCGCGTCCGCCGGTTAGAGCCGTTCCGCCGACGACCGTGGCGGCAATCGCGTCCAGCTCAATCGTCTGTCCGACCTGCGAAGCGTCCGACGCGCCCAAACGTGCCGTGTAAATCAAACCGGCGATTCCCGCCAAAAATCCGCTTAAGGCGTAAACCATTATCTTCGTGCGATTGACCGAAATCCCCGAAAGCCGCGCCGCGTTTTCGTTGCCGCCCACGGCGATGACGTGCCGCCCGAAAATCGTCGCTCGCAACGCGAAAATCGCTAACCCGATAACCAAAGCCATCACCAAAATCGGCACTGGCAGAATGCCGAACAGCGAATCCTTCCCCCAAAATTCAAAGCTCGGATTAGAGAAAGGAATTAACTGCCCGCCGTTGCTAATCACCTGCGCGATGCCGCGCCCGGCAATCAGCAGCGCGAGCGTGACGATAATCGGCTGAATCTTAAAAGTCGAAATCAACCAGCCGTTAAACGCTCCGATTAAAGTAACCACAACAAGCGCCGCCAGAATCGCTGGATACGCTCCGTAATCGAGCGAAACCGCCGCCACCGCCGATGCAATCGCCATCAGTGAGCCGACCGACAAATCGATCCCGCCCGTCGCAATCACAAACGTCATCCCGATTGCAACTAACATCGTCGGCGTGACCTGCACGAGAATGTTGCGAAAATTATCCACGTCGGCGAAATTCGGCGTCAAAACAACATTTACCAAAACGAGCAAAACAAGTGCCGCCGCCGCGCCGTAAGTAGGCGCGTAATCGGCAAAACTCGACGTGCCGCGCTTCGCCATTAGTTGTGTGATTGCTTCAGCCATAGTTTAATTTTGGATTTTAGATTTTGGATTTTAGATTTTGGATTTGTTGTTAGTCGCTTATTGTTCGAGGTGATTGCTCTATGCTTTTAACAACGAAAAACTAGCTAGAACAAGTTGCGATTTACTATCCAAAATCTAAAATCCAAAATCACTCTGTCGCCATCGCGTTGATAATCGAATCCTGCGAAATTTCCGCGCCACGCAATTCCGCGGCGCATTCGCCGTCGCGCATCACGACAATGCGCGAGCTGCCTTCGACGAGTTCTTCGAGTTCCGACGAAATCATCAGAACGCCCAAACCGTCTTCGGCTAATTCGTTAATTAAACTTTGAATTTCGCCTTTCGCTCCGATGTCAATGCCGCGCGTCGGTTCGTCTAAAATTAAGAATTTTGGGTTTTTGCAAAGCCATCTAGCGAGCAAAACTTTCTGCTGATTGCCGCCGGAAAGCTCGCGGATTTTCTGTTCGCCGCTCGATGCTTTAATGCCGAGCCGCCGCATAAATTTTTCGACGATTTCGTTTTGTTTGGCGCGGGAAACCACGCCCAAATTCGTCAGTGCGGGCAAGGCGGCGAGCGTCATATTTTCTCTGACCGACCATTCGGGAATGATGCCTTCGGCTTTGCGGTCTTCGGATAAAAACGCGATTCCGGCACGAATCGCGTCGTTCGGCGAGTGCAGATTCAGCTCTTTTCCTTCGAGGACGACTTTGCCTTTATCAATCTCATCCGCGCCGAAAACCGCCCGCGCGACTTCGGTTCTGCCGCTGCCCAAAAGTCCAGCCATTCCGAGAATTTCGCCGCGTCCGGCTTTGAGCGAAACATTTTTCAGACGCCTGCCGCGCGTCAGATTTTCCGTTTCCAAAAGCGGTTCTAAAGTTTTGGCTTCATGGTGTTCGCCGAAAGCCGTCGCGCCTTTTTTCTCCAAATCTTCGCGCTGTTTGCCGAGCATCAGACAAACCAAATCTATTCTTTCGAGTCCGGCGAGCGGGCGCGTGGCGATAAATTTTCCGTCGCGCAAGATCGTTACTTTGTCGCATACGGCATAAAGCTCGTCAAAGCGGTGCGAGATATAAACAATACCTGTTCCCTGCGCCTTCAAACGCCGAATCACATCGTATAAAAGCCCAACTTCGTGTTCGGTCAAAGAACTTGTCGGCTCGTCTAGGACAAGAATTTTCGCGCCCAAAGACACGCCGCGCGCAATCGCAATCATCTGTCTTGAGGCGATATTTAAGCTGCCCAAAACCGCTTTCGGGTCAATCTGCAAACCTAAGTTTTGCAAAATCTCGCCGGCTTCGCGGTTCATTCTTCCCCAATCAATCAGCCCGAACCGGCGTGGCTCGCGCCCTAAAAAAATGTTTTCGGCGACGGTGCGAAACATCAGCAGATTGACTTCCTGATAAACGGCGACGACACCGGCGCGCTGCGCGTCCTGCGGCGTGCGGAAATTGACCGGCGAACCTTCGTAAAACATTTCGCCGCCGTCGCGCGCGTATGCGCCGGTCATCACTTTAATCAGCGTAGATTTGCCCGCACCGTTTTCGCCGACGAGCGAATGAACTTCGCCGCGCTCCAAAGTAAAATCAACATCGTCAAGCGCGACGACGCCGGAGAAAACCTTTCTGATTTTTT
>Ga0068628_1000334_pt1 | contig 15509 bp, 17 predicted proteins | sample InSIn2gowninarea_FD_77431 | JGI IMG/M metagenome (GOLD analysis project Ga0068628, IMG submission 77431) | Clean room microbial communities from NASA Spacecraft Assembly Facility at Jet Propulsion Laboratory, Pasadena, California, USA -... ... | reverse complement strand
TGGTTCTAAGTCTGGGTTGGGTAGCCAATTATGAACGGTATCAAAAACATACAACTGATCTAAGCCCGGATCGCGCTGCACTCCTACCCAACTACCACGCAAAGCAATATTGCGACTAGCGGCCCACCTTAGTCCGGCGCTAGGGTTTAAATAGCTGCCAAATTCACTGTTAAAATTCTGTCTTAGTCCAAAATCGGTTTGAAATGTATCGGTAATTCGCCAAGTGTTTACAGCAAATAACGCTGTATGAAACCTGTCTCTGGTTTCTGATTCATTTAAAGCTATGCGATTGGGCGCGGTGCTGAGTACATCCCCGTTTAAATCCCTAGATTGCAAGTCTACTCCCCAGCGCAAGGTATTATTTGAAGTTAGCTGCCAATCGTGGTCTACTCTAGCGCTGACCGCTTGAGAGTTAAGCGTCCCGGTGCGGTAAAACGTGTTTTGCGTTGGACCATAGGTATTAAAGTAATCTTGGTTATAGGAAATAGTGGTATTTAACACCGAGTCGTCGCCATTACCCAGTAAAGTTTTCCACGATAAACCGACATTAAATACATCGTGGTCTAGGCGATCGCTTTGCAAAGGAAAGCCAAAATAAAGTAATCCTCTACGGCTGCTAATTTTGTAAGCATCCAAGCTTAAAGTATTGCGAGAATTTACATCTATCCCCAAACTTCCGAAATAATTGCTAGTTGCTGTATCGCCATTAAATAAAAATCCGTCAGCATCGCGATTTACCGATTCTTCCGGGACTCGGTAGCGGTTGTCAGCAGAATATTCTTCGTAGCCTAAGTTAAACCTAACTGAGCCTACAGAACCACCATAACTAGCCCGATATTGCGACTGATCGAACTCGCCCAACTCGGCAAAAGCGTTAAAAGTAGGAATTTGTTGCCCTTGCTTTGTAACAATATTAATCACGCCCCCAAAGGCTTCGGAACCGTACAAAGTTGAACTTGTCCCGCTAGATAATTCCACTCGCTCGATCGCACCTACAGGAATGCTATTTAGGTCTGTAGCACCGTGATAGGTGTTGATATTAGTGTTAATCGGTCTACCATTGAGCAAATACACCGTTTGATTGATAGAGTTACCGCGAAAGTATGTGCCTGTATGGATATCTGCGCCAAAACCAAAATCATTAATCGCAAATCCTGGTAATCCGCGCAAAGCCTCTGACAAACTATTGGGGTTTTGCTGTAAAATTTCTTCCTCGGTGATTTGATAAACGGGCGCAGAAGTTGGGGTAAATGTATCTTGTTGCCCTTCTACTTCCACGAGAATATCATCCTCATCTTCCGCTTCCTCAGTTTCTAGTTCCTCATTTTCTGCTGCTTCAGTTTCTAGTTCCTCATCTGTAGAATCGGGTTGCTGAACTAATAATTCGGCTTTAGAAGCCGGAAAAGTTACTTCACTTAGTTCGACAGCTTTTTGTTCTGGTTGACTGGTGGCTGATTTTAGTTTTTGAATTAGTCTTTGGCGATCGCTCTCTATTGGGTTAGTTTGGGCGAAGTCTTTAGTAGATTTTAGTTTTTGAATTAGTCCAGTGCGATCGCTCTCTACATTTATTGGGTTAGTTTGGGCGACAGCAAAAGATATTAAACTCAAATTAACTAAAGCAATACTAGGCAAGAGAAAATATATTTTCATTTTTAACAGACAATTATTAGCCGCTAGATAATTTTAAACATAGTAAAACCGGGAGATTGTTCTAATCTTTGCTAGGTCTGCTTTAGAACAATAAATTCCCAACTTTTTATTCAATTAATCAATGCTTGTATTAAATTAAATTAAGTAGCTGTTGGTGTCAAAAGACGGGCTGTCAAACTATAAGTCTGACAACTTATGTATGCTTAATCTCAATTATTAATAGCTAAAAAATTACAACATTATGGTAAGGTTTAAATTTTTGTGACTGCTATACCCAATTACCGCCCCAAACAACTATCCCTTGGCCCGTTGGAGGCAGAAATTTTAAATATAGTCTGGGAATTTGGCTGTGCTACCGTCAAAGATATCCACGATCGCATTTTGTCCGATCCAGACCGAGAACTGGCTTATACTTCGGTAACAACGGTGTTAAATCGCTTGACAAAAAAAGGTTGGTTGGTTTGTGATAAGGAAGGTCGAGCATTTTACTACAGACCCACCATCACCAAGCAGCAAGCGCAAGCCATAGAGGCGCAAGAACATTTACACCGATTTTTAACGGTAGGTAGCCCGGAAATTGTAGCAGCCTTTGCCGATAATTTAGATGCCGCAAGTGTAGAGAGGTTGAATGCGATCGCCAAGCGAATTGATGATGCCCGTAAAGCTAGGGAGCAATAGCGATGCACTTAATAATGATTCTGACGGCTTTAGGTTTAGCTGGGGTATGGAGATATAAATATTCTTTTTATTCTCAAAGCACTTGGAATCAGCGTTGGCATCAGGTACTACTATTATTTCTTTTACCACCATTACTAATGACGATGACGGCGGTTTCTGTGCTGTATATGGGAGCCGATGACAAGCCGATGTTTTGGCAATGGCAAGGGAGATTTAGTTATTTAGTTGTCTCTGGTCTATTGGGACTAGCAGCAATTAGCTTACTAAAGTTAGCTTATCAAAGTTGGCAATTGCGGCAACGCATCCGCGCCTGTCCTCAAATTACCTTGCTAGGCAAACGCAGTCGCGTTGTTAACAATCCTCTACCTTTTAGTGCTTTAGTTGGCTTCTGGCAGCCAGAATTGATTGTTACAGAGGGTTTATTGGGTACTTTGGATCGCGAGCATCTTGAAGCGGTTTTTCAGCACGAGCAAGGTCATTATTATTATCGCGATACCTTTTGGTTTTTTTGGCTTGGTTGGGTGCGCTCTTACACGGGTTGGCTACCTCGCACTGAAGCTTTATGGCAAGAATTATTGTTATTACGAGAAATCAGAGCCGATTATTGGGCCGCACAACAAGTCGATCCTCTGCTGTTGGCAGAATCATTATTAAAAGTAGTAAGTACGGTGGCTGTGCCTCCCGATAGCTGCTGTGCGGCTTTTAGTTGCGCGGCGGTGCGCGATCGCACCTCTATACGAATAGATGCGCTATTAGCTCCAGAACCTCTTGAGCAACCAACTAATTTGTGGTCTTGGAGTTGGTTGCTTTTAGCGTTTTTACCCTTAGTAGTTGTGCCATTCCACACTTGCTCTCACTTGGCTTCTACGGCGCATTAGGGGGTGTTGACTGCGATTTCTGCTGATGAAGACGCAAAGATTGCCTTAGTTTAGTTTGATTGGGCGATGTTGTTTGCGATCGCGAGCGCCTAATTCTGGTTTGATTAGTTGACGAAGCTCTTGGAAGTCGCCTTAAAGATTCTCGCAGTCTTGTTTGACCCCCAGATTGTTGTCTGCGCCTTGGTTGGTCAAAAGCTTGACGTGGTGGTAAAGTATCTACGCGCCGTCGGCGGGAGGTGGTGGATTGACGACGAAGACTTCGCTTTAAGGCAGTATTTGTATTTTGCCTTGCTGGGGTTGTAGCTACGGGCGTTGTTTGCGTATTTTGACGATTAGCAATAGATTGTTTGCGCGCGGTTCTTTGGCGGCGACGTTCGCGATTTTGACGCGACTTCTTTGAGCCTTCAAATGCAAAGTCAACTTTGACTTTGACTCCTTGGCCGGAACCATTTGGAGCGTCAATTTTCCAGTTTCTTGCTTGTTCTACGGCGGCTTTATCTAGTTCCGCGTGACCGCTAGTACGCGCTAGTCTTACTTTTGTAACGTTACCTTTGTTATCAACATCAACGCTAATTTCTGCTTTGCCTTCTAATTTTCTCTTTCTGGCGCTTTCTGGATACTTGGGTTTACAGGCGCGACACGCTGAACGACCTGATGAGTTGGTATTTGTAGAATTGCGATCGCTTTCGCCTGGGGAAGTTCGGCGCTCTGTATTTCGCGAGCCTGTTGCTACGGTTGAGCCGCCTTGTGAGTTACTATTACCTCTTTGCGTACCTGTGCCGTTTCCCGTACCCGTCCCGTTTCCGCTACCCGTGCCATTTCCCGTTCCGCTTCCCGTACCCGTTCCGTTTCCACTACCGCGACTAATTGTACCTGTGCCGTTTCCCGTACCTGTCCCGTTTCCGCTACCGCGACTATTTGTACCCGTGCCGCTACTTCTCGATTCATTACCGATACTATTACCAGTTTCAACGCCGCTTCCTGCTTGGTTTCTTAAATTGGCGGCAATTTTGCTTTGTTGAGCCGTTATAGTACCAGCATTAGTTGTTGCTTGCTGTCTGGTATTTTTAGCATTTTCTAATAAATTATTTAATCTTTGATTATTTAACTGTTGAATTTGCGTTGAGCGCTCTTTAGATGTATCTACTGGTGCAGGTTTAACCCTAGCTACGGAAATTGGAGCAGAAGTAGTTACAGGTTTAGCTTGCGTAACAATTTCTGATGGTGTTCGATTTGGAGCAATTACAGGTTTGGCTTGCGTAACAGTTTTTGCGGGTTCGCTTTCTAACTTAACGTTTTGATTCTGTGGTGTAGAGATTGAACTTCTTTGAGCTAACTTTGGTGTTGCTGGGGGAGCTTTTACAACTGCACTTGCAGCAATTGATGGCTTTGAGGGGGCAATTTTTATAGGTTCGTTTTTAGAAGATGCCCCACTGCGATCGGCTACGCCAAACCCTCCGCCACCTCCACTGCTGAGTATTGCTCCATTACCTCCCCCTATAGAACCGCCATCGGCTTGCGTTTTTGGTTCTACTGCTAACTTTTGCGGCGTGGGCAATTCTACGATCGCTATTTCAATTGGCTCGTCTTCTAGTTCTGGCGCTTTACTTAAAAACTCGCCCATACCCAAACTCAGCACCCCAATATGCAAAGCTAGGGAGCCAATTAGACTAAATGCAAGAAACGAGTTGAGGTTTTTTGCTTCTTTTTCTCTCTGCTCGACAGCTAGGCGTGACAAGCTCATAAGCTATTAATATTTATTCTTATTAACTTCCTCAGCTTAATACGTGCAATCAGTAAATTTCAAGCACAATCTCTAGATATTTTTCTTAATAATTAGGTTTGATATTTAAGCAAAATCTTTAGAGAGCATTTATTTTTTTGCGCTATAAACCCGCTCGAGTCCATGTTTATGAAGTTTGACAGCTTGTCTTTTGACTTTAAATGTTGCTTGCTTTATAGTTGTTTTTTACTAAATGACCATTGAGTTTAGTTTATAAGCAAAAATTTTTGTAATCACTTATTAGCAATAAATATCAATTAGTGTAATAAAATAACGGGCATGAGCCTAATTAATTTTATAAATAGTTGAATGGAAATACAAAATCTGTTTGCGGCTGGTGGCGTGGTAATGTTTCCGCTACTAGGATTTTCGGTACTGGCTGCCGCTTTAATTATTGAGCGGATAGTTTTTTGGGTGCGAATCAATAAGCGTCAAAACCGAGTTGTCCGCGATGTTCTAAATCTTTACCGCCATGACAATATTATTGGTGCTATAGATAAACTGAAGCAAAATGCCGATTTGCCAATGGCGCGAATTTTTCTAGCTGCATTGCAATTAGAACAACCAACCCCCGATGAATTTCGGCTTGCCTTAGAAAGCGAAGCACAAGCAGAGTTACCGTTACTCAAAAGGTTCAGCAATATCTTTGACACAATTATTAGCTTGTCGCCCCTTTTAGGGTTACTTGGTACTATTTTGGGATTGATTGCTTCTTTTGCTTCGCTAAATATTGGCGATGTAGGCGGTAGCCGCACGGCAAACGTTACCGCCGGAATTAGCGAGGCGCTGGTTTCGACAGCATCGGGATTAATAGTTGCAATTTTTACGTTGTTATTTGCCAATACCTTTCGCGGTTTTTACTTGCGGCAAACGGCACGAATTCAAGAGTATGGCGGACAGTTAGAATTGTTGTATCGTCGCCGTTACGAGCGCCCGGAGGTATCTTATGCGGCTACCCGATGAACCAGAAATGCCATTGCAAATCAATGTAGTACCAATGATCGATGTCATCTTTGCAATCTTGACATTTTTCATTATTTCTACGCTGTATTTAACTCGTTCGGAAAGTTTACCTGTAAATTTGCCTACGGCAGGAACCGCCCAAAGCCAAAAATCTACACCGATCGCAATTACCATCGATGCCAAGGGAAACTTGGCTTTAAACCGCAAATCTACAAACTTAGAAGCGTTGGAATCGCAAATTGAAGCGTTGATTCCGAGTGGTAAAGAAGTAGTAGTAATTTTAAATGCCGACGAGCAAGTAAATCACGGTGAAGTAATTGCTGTAATGGACAAATTGCGGCGGGTAGAAGGGGCAAAACTGGCGATCGCTACCAAACAGCCTTAAAGGGAGTTGGGCGCAGCTAGATGTGCGCCCTAATAGCAACTATTAGCTAATTTTTAGCAATTCCACATCAAAAATTAGCGTCGCATTGGGGGGAATCACGCCACCCGCACCGCGCGCGCCATAGCCTAATTCTGGGGGAATAGTAAGCTTGCGGCGATCGCCAACTTTCATCGTGCTAAGTCCTTCATCCCAGCCTTTAATTACTTGTCCTACGCCTAATTTAAAGGAAAAAGGCTGACCGCGATCGCGGGAACTATCAAATTTTGTGCCATCTTCTAAAGTTCCGGTGTAATGAACTACAACGGTTTGACCAGTTTTAGGAGTCGCGCCGTCTCCTGCTTTTAGTACCTCGTACTTTAATCCAGAAGGAGTAGTTACAGCTTTGTTATCGTCGTCAGACATAATATTACTGGGAGTAGGAGTAGGTTTTTCAGTTACTTGAGCAATTTGAGGTTGGTTTGATGTAAGTCTGTCCGCACTAGCGTTAGGCTGATTTGTAAATTGACTGACAACCAAAACTACAACACAAACTACTATGACACCAAAACTGATGATAATTTCTCTCAAAATTCTTCCTCCTTAAAATTAAGGAATAGTAGAAAGTGTTACAAACACAACAAATTTTAGTTCACTTGGCTTGAATAATGCAAATTAACGCCAAAGTTTATTTTCCAAATCTCGTACTTGACGTTCTAGGCGATCGATTCGTCCCCGCAATTCATCGGTTTCTGACTGACGCGGTACGCCCAATTCTTGCATTACGTTTTTAACTTGCTTTTGCATTTGGGTTTCCCAGTTTCCCTGTTCCGATTTTAATTTCTGCATCATATCATCGACAAAAACCTTCGCTTGATCTGGGTTTAGCTTGCCATCTTTAACTAATTCGTCGCTTGCTTCGCGTAATTTTTCCGCGACTAAAGATGTTGTCCCTACACCAAGCATTACAAGTTGCTGAAGCCAGTTGTTGTTTTCCATGTTTGTACCTTTTTTAATAAACCTTGCAATTAAACTATCCCAGTGATATGCGATCGCCTCTTGCTACAATTCTACCAATCTCAGAGTTTGGCGGAAGGTACAGACTTTCCCTAAAACCTTTCCTAAATAGTCGGTAATACCTACTTGCACCAATTAATTTTAAAAATAAACTTTTTGCTATGGATACTGTATCTTCGTTGCTAGTTGCTCAAATTACCGATACTCATTTATTTGCAGAATTTGAGCCTAAAGTCTTTGGCGTACAAACTAATCGTTCATTGCAAGCAGTGGTAGAAAAATTAAAAGCTTTGCAAGTGCAACCAGATATTTTGTTGTTAACAGGGGATCTTTCTCAAGATGAAAGCAGCCAATCTTACGATCGCATAGTCCAAGAAATCGCTCCCTTAAACATCCCTGCTTACTGGCTACCAGGGAATCATGACAATTTGCCAGTGATGGAGCAAGTATTACAGCAACCGCCAATTAATGCGACTAAATCTTTTACTTCTGGTGGCTGGAATTTTTTACTAATAAGTTCTTTAATCCCTGGGTGCGTACATGGGGAGGTTTCTAAGCAAAGCTTAGATTGGTTAGAACTTCAACTTCAGCAATGTACTAATCTTCCTACCTTAGTTGCATTGCATCATCCACCTTGCTTAATTAATTCCGACTGGATGGATAAGATTAACTTACGCAACTATGAGGAGTTTTTGGCAGTAGTCGATCGCTATCCGCAGATAAAATTAGTTGTATTTGGTCACATTCACCAAGAGTTTGACACTCAACGTCACGAAGTACGCTATCTAGGTTCCCCTTCTACCTGCGTGCAGTTTCAACCCCAAAGCAAAGAGTTTACTATTGACACGCAAGCTCAACCAGGATTTAGATTGATAAATCTTTTTACTGATGGAACTTACAATACAGAAATTGTCCGGGCATAGAGCGCTAAATAATGGTGGTAGTTGAGTTACTCATAGTTGAAGTGACGGCGGAAGATCGAGAAAAATATTTGCAAATAGATCGAGAAATTTGGACAAAAGAGATCGCGCAGTTTCCTGCGTTTATAAATAAAGAAGTTTGGCTAAATCCTTACGCACCCACAGAAGTTATTTTAGTTATTCGTTGGCGCAGTCGCCAGGAGTGGAAAGCAATTTCCGTACAGCTATTAGAGGAAATTGAACGCCAGTTTGCCTTAAAAATGGGTAGCACGCGCTATAAAATCGTTGAATCGGTAGAGTATCAAGTTGTGGAATAAAGACGAATTGCGATCGCCCTGCAAAACTCGATAAAATTAAACTAATTTCCCATTTTGCCCTAGGTGAGTTGAAAACTGAACTTTGTCCGCGCTGTCATCAAAGCATTGATTCTCAAGGGGTTGCTTGTCCTTATTGTCGCATCGAAATTAAAGCTTTCGGTCATCCGGGTATTCCCTTACACCGTGCGGAGGGAGAAAGCTTTTTATGCAATAGTTGCACTTATCATGCTGACGATACCTGCAATTTTCCCCAGCGTCCTTATGCTCAAGAATGCACGTTGTACGAGGATGTAGATAAAATTATCCCATCGCCAAAACCCCAACGCAGGAATCTTAAAAGCTGGCTAAGAAGGAATCAAGGACTATTACTGCTATTGGGTTTATTATTAATCAGCTTGGCGATCGCTTTATTGAACTTCTAGCAAAAACTAGCAATCCAATCTCTTTGCTCCTTGTCTCTCTATTCTACGGCTGGCTAATTGCATCCATCAGGGAAAGAGTACCCGTTGGTAAAGGTTGTTCTACAAATACTGCTAAATCAAACCAAAAAGTTGTTCCAACACCAACCTCGCTGACTAAATGAACAGCGCTATGATGCTTGTCAATAATATTGCGGACAATCGACAATCCTAGACCCGTACCTTCTAAAGTATGTACGCGGTTTTCTACCCGGAAAAAGCGATCGAAAATAGCTTGTTGATCTTCCGCATCAATGCCAATTCCGGTATCGGAAACTTCAATGCGTACGCGCTCAACAAAAGTATGGGAATACTCATTTACAGCTTGTTTAGGTAGCAAATAAGCACGCATGACTATTTTTCCCCCTTGCTGAGTAAATTTAAGCGCATTACCGACTAAATTTATAAAAACTTGCAGTAGCAAATCGTAATTTCCCAATACGGCGGGTAAATCAGAGGGAATTTCTTGAACTAGCTCAATCCCTTTATCTCTAGCATTTAGTTGATAGGTGCGTAAGGTTTGCTCCACCGCTTGCGCCAAGTCTACGCCGTCAAAATGATATAGTCGGCAGGATTCTAGGCGCGACAAGTCTAAAACATCATTAACTAAACGCGCTAATCTATCGGTTTCATTGTTAGCGGTTTCCAAAAACTCCCGACGCTCGGCTTCTGTCAATTCTTCCCCGTAATCGTGCAGAGTTTCAATGTGAGTTTTGATGTTAAATAAAGGAGTTCGCAATTCGTGGGAAACGTTACTAATAAACTGGCTTTTTGCCTCATTTAGCTCCACTTCGCGGGTAATATCTTGAACGGTAATCGCAATCCCTTTAATGCTTTCGCGATGCTGATTAACTACGGTCGTTAAAAGAATGCGTACCGTGCGATCGCTTGGCTCGGCAAGAGTTAGGCGAAACTCCGCACTATCGCGCTCTCCAGAGGCTATTTGATACAGAGGGCGCGATAATTCTGCTTGCACCGCCGTAGGTAACTGATGCAGTACGTTTGCTCCCACAACTTCCGCACCTTCCCAGCCAAAAATTCGTCTAGCAGTGGGGTTAACTAAAATCACCTGCAAATCGGCATCTATAAGTACCGCACCATCGGCGATAGTTGAAACTAAAGTTTCTAACTTGGCTTTTTCTGCCGTTAATTCGTCAATATTTTGTTCGTCGTAGCTTTCTAGCCTTTCCGCCATTTCATTAAAGCTAAAAATCAATTCTCCCAATTCGCCACTAAGCGGTAAATCGATGCGTTGCTTAAAGTTTCCCGCCGCAATATTTTTTACCCCCGTTGATAGCTCTTTAATTGGTTGCGTAATCATCAAAGCATTAGAAACCGCTCCCAGTATTACCATTACCCAAATTGAGACAAAAACGGCGATCGTTACATCCCGCGTCAAATTTGAAGAAGTAACCACCGTAGGATTAGGGTTAGTACCAATAGCTAAAACTCCTAAGTATCTCCCTTCATGCAGTAAAGGAATAAATACGTCGGTAACTTCGCCATCGGGGGAGATGTGCTGGCGTACCATTGGGATTTCGGAATTAGCGGCATAATTTTCTGGTAAATTAATTCGACGAGCGATACTCAAAGAAGTTTGCACTTCTGGTTGCCAAAACGGAATCCCAAAAAATATTTTTCCCGATTCATCGGCGTAAAGCATATAGCGGACGCTAGAAGTATTGCTATAAAAGCGCTGAGAAAACTGGGCAACTTCGGTAAGATTATTTTCTGCCACTAGCGGCGCAACGTTAGAAGCAAGTAACAACCCCAAATCGCTGCCAAAACGAGTGTCATTTATCCGCGCATCTTGTTGAATGGTATTGACCGCCCAAAAAGTAAGCCCGCTCATAATTAAAGAGACAACCAAAGTCGCCGCCGCCATCAGCTTTGTTTGCAGCGTAAAATCCGCCCACCAATGGGCGATCGCTGCTCTTAATGTTTTTAATTGACTAACCATTTTTAAAATTTATAATAGCTTTTGTAATAAATCCTTACAATTAAAAACTAACAGTAAATTGGTAAATAGGTGGTGAAAAATACTCAAAATTTATTTTTTTACCCGATGGCCAATATCTCGGCGATAGTACATGCCGTTAAAATGAATGCCATTAATTGCCGCGTAAGCACGGGAAATCGCCCGCTCGAAATTTTCGCCGATGCCTGTCACCCCCAAAACTCTACCGCCATCAGTAACTAATTGCGTATCTAACTGCTTTGTGCCAGCTTGGAACACATAAGTATTGGTTAAATTTTCAGCGCTTTTAATCCCAGAAATTACTTCGCCTTTGTTATATTCTCCCGGATAACCACCCGCCGAGGCAACGACACAACAAGCTGCGCCAGGTTTCCAGGCAATAGGAGGCATTTGGGCTAATCTTTTTTCAACGCAAGCAAGTAACAAGTCTTCTAAAGGCGTTGCGAGTAAAGGTAGAATTGCTTGGGTTTCAGGATCGCCAAAGCGACAGTTAAATTCCAACACTTTAAATTCGCCATCGGGTGACACCATTAAACCTGCATAGAGTACGCCCCGGTAGTCTATATTGCGTTTTTGTAAAGTTGCGATCGCTTTTTGCAATACATCTACTTCGATTTTTGCCATCAATTGGGGCGTAACTAAAGGCGCTGGGGCGTAAGCACCCATGCCGCCCGTATTATCCCCGGTATCGCCATCACCAATGCGTTTATGGTCTTGGGCTGGTAGTAAGGGGCGAATTGTTATCCCGTCGGTTAAAGCTAATACCGATACTTCTTGCCCAGTTAAATATTCTTCTACTAAAACAAATTTACCCGCACTGCCAAACTGCCCCTGAAAGATACTATTAATAGCTTTATGGGCTTCCTCCACTGTGGAGGCAATAATTACCCCTTTCCCCGCCGCCAAACCATCGGCTTTGATCGCAATCGGGATAGATCCCGCTTCTACATAGCCACAAGCGGCAGCAGCATCGGTAAATACGGCAGCAATAGCAGTAGGAATGCCCGATTCTGCCATTAATGCTTTTGCCCACGCCTTGCTTGCCTCAATTTGCGCCCCCGCGCGAGAAGGCCCAAATACTTTAATCCCCAAATTTTGCAAGTAGTCAGTAATGCCTAAAGCTAAAGGTACTTCTGGCCCAACTACCACTAAATCGATATTGTTAGCTTGAGAAAATTGTCCAATGCTTGCAAAGTCATCTACGCCTATAGGCAAATTCTGACAGCGTGCTAGTGTTGCCGTACCGCCATTACCAGGAGCGCAGAAAAGCTCAATATTACTCGATTCTAGTAGTTTGTGCGCGATCGCGTGTTCTCTACCCCCATTGCCGACAACTAAAACTTTCACTAATATCCTCGTTCAAAACAATAATATTTTTTATCTGTACCCACGATTATGCAACTTCCTCGATGCACAATATTGGAAAGTACGTTGAATTTTTAGGATTTGGTCAAAGATTTAAGATTGTCATCTATAAAAATATTTTGAATAGATAAGTATATCAAAATCAGTAAGGGAACTACCAAAATAAAAACAATGTACCAAAACATTCCAGCGTAGATAAAGGAGTTGTATTAAACATTAATTGTGCTGCTTGCGTACTCATTTGCTGGTGAATAACTATCTTTAATTACAATTTCTGGTGCATGGGTTATCAAACGGATTACGTTACCAAAAGCGCCTTTAAGCATATCGATGGTCTGACCATTTCCTAAACTCCAGATAAATACCTCGTCGCCCAGTAAACCGCGCTGTTTGGCATACTTCATTCTAAATTGCCAGTTATAAATAATTGAAGATAGTGCCAAAAGAAAGCCAAAACTAGCAAGAATAATTGCAGCAGTTTTTAATATAGTTTTGTTTAAAACATATTCTATAGTGACAGCTAAGGGTAAAAACATTAAAGGCAAAATTGTCACGAAATGACTAAACCCCCGCCCCCAAGCACCGTACCAAATTTTTAACTTGGCATGAAGCAGCAACCATAAAATACTTATGGCTGCTACATATATTGCTTCTTTTTGATGCTTTTTATAAAATTTTTATATAAAATAAGTAATGGTGCATAAATAAGTAGGCTTTTTCCAGGACTTAATAGTAAGCCTTGAATGCCTACAAAAATGTTCCCATAAAGTCCATTGTTTTCTGCGCACGCTGATGTTTGTACGGGCAATTTATAAAAAATTAATGTGCGAAGATTGTTATACCAAAATTGCCAAGTAATAAAAGGTATGAGCGTAAATATTATTGTCAAAGCTTCTCTAAATCGCTTAGTTAAAGGTACACCAATACTTAATAAATAACTAATTGATGCCAATATAGCTAGAATTTTTGATAGTCTTGTAATTAATGCAAAACCTAAATATATAAAACTTAAAGCTAAATAAACAAGCTTTTTCTTCTGTTTATAGGTGACTAAAAAAGCAAAAGATAACAATAAAATTGTTGTGCATAACACTCCATCAAACAAATTTCGCGCATAAGTCCAAAAGTAGGTAGTGCATACTAATAATGATATTGCTACAAAACTGTTTATCTTTGTTTGCGAAAATAGTTTATTTACAATAAAAAAGAAAATAACTGCACTTAATTAATGCCGTATAAGTTCCAGCTTGAAACGATAAAATAAATTACTGAACTCTATTTATTGTTTCTTGACTAATAAAATTAGAAAACGTATTTTATATTAAATTATTTACAAAGGCTGTTGGCAATAAAAACAAAATATTACCAATTTCATGCGAACCATAAGTTCTCCCATTAGGAGCAGATATATTTATAACTGCTTGCTCGGTATTAAAACCTAGTTTTCCGTGCTTGATTATTTGATATCGGCAACTTGATAATGAAACTCGCCTCCTGAGGTATCAAAACCACTATTACTTAAAGCAAATATAGCCCAAAAAAATATAGATACATTAAAGTAAGTCTTATATTCTAAATAAAAACTCCAGCCTTTGTTAACTATTTTCATGGCTTTATATTATTATGCTCGGACAACATTTAATTAGTTTTAGCGAACGCGATCGCACAAACCCCACTTAATATTAAACCTATCCCCATCCATTGAGAAACGGGAACTTTTTCTCTTAAAATCACAGTCCCGGCAATTGTAGTTGCGATAATTGTCAAACCAATTACGATTGGATAGGCAACAGATAAATTATATTTTCCTAAAACTAATACATAAAAAATAGTGCTAAACCCGTAGGCGCAGATACCACCAAACAAATAAATATTGATTAAATTGCCCGAAGACCCTAACTTTAAAAGAGTTTGAGCCGTTGTCCCTAAAGCCACAGTAATTAAAATCAGCAAACCAAAAAAAACTTGGTTGTTCATAGCGATGCTTTTTAACATTAATTTTTGCTATAAGTAACTCGCGTTACTATCAAAATCTATTAGTTCACCTCCGGCGGGATAAGGAGTTTGCACCCATTTTCCGGCTAGTTTTTCCCACCATCGTAGGGGATGAGGTAAAGTAGCTACTTGAATGCTACAGCACCCGCACAGCCAAGCTCCTACTACATCTGTATGCAGCCCATCGCCAATGACAATTACTTGTTTTGGTTTAAGGTGCATACTAGCTATTGCCTTGCGAAAAGCCGGAGGAAAAGGCTTTTTAGCTGGGTTAATTGCTGAAATATCTAAGCGATTCGACCAATATTCCACTCGGTAACGACGTTTGCCATTAGATAGAATAAAAAACTTTAATCCAGCTAATTTGGCTTCCCGAATCCAAGCTTCGGCTAAGGGTGCGACATAGCGATCGTCCTCAGAAATAATTGTATTATCCAAGTCGAGAATTATACCTTTAATGCCCGTTGATTTGAGTAATTCAATATCAATATTGGCTAACGTATAAGCTCGCCTTGGCAACCGTTGGGAGTTTCTTAAATTAGGACTATTAGCACCTTGAATTTGCTGACGCAACCAAGAAGTAAGTAAAGCAGTGCTTTTTTTAAAAGACGTTGCCAACTTGTTTTTCATTTTTTCTTTATTGCAATATTTACTCGATCCATCCCATCTGTTTTAGTGTCAAAATTGCCAAGCAGGTAACAATCCAGCCAGAAACGGTGACTAATATGGGTAAGTCACGCAACAAAACTTCGTCTGGTCTTTCGCTACGTCCGCCTTGCTCAATACCTGTTTGGCGATCGCTAGATATTTCTTGAGGATCGCTAATTAGTTGGTAGCGAAAAATGCCGTACAACACAAAAGGCAAAGTTACTAGCATCCAAGCCGTAGATGCACCACGCAGCGCCGGGCCCGAACTCCATAGCGCGTAAGTAACTACTGTACCTGTAGTTACTACATTTTCCATACGATGCAGCAATGGTAAAGAGTAGCGTTTGAGTACCGAGCGCGTACTACCACCACTACCATGCAAATTTAATAGGCGTAGTTCAGCTTTGCGCTTTTCTACCGCCAAAAATAGCGCCAGCATTGCCGTACATAGCAAAAACCAAGGCGATAAAGCAATATTAGTTGCTGCGGCCCCTGCAT
>Ga0068628_1000333_pt1 | contig 15527 bp, 7 predicted proteins | sample InSIn2gowninarea_FD_77431 | JGI IMG/M metagenome (GOLD analysis project Ga0068628, IMG submission 77431) | Clean room microbial communities from NASA Spacecraft Assembly Facility at Jet Propulsion Laboratory, Pasadena, California, USA -... ... | reverse complement strand
CATCAGTATCCCAATGTCGCGCCAACGACATCAACCGCTGGCTCCAGTCATCCTTCTGGACCACGTCCGCCACCAGGTTCTTCATCCAGACTTCTGCAGCCTGATAGATCGACTCAATCCATTCACTATGACCCTCGCTCAAGCAGTCTGCCACAGGAGAGTGCCGACGGCCCATACCAGGCTTACCACATCCTCTCATCAGGCGAGAGGAGGCTCTCGGGAGATCAAGTGAGCATTTACTCGACCCTCTCATCCACCTCTCAGAAGTCTGGATGAAGAACCTGGTGGCGGACGTGGTCCAGAAGGATGACTGGAGCCAGCGGTTGATGTCGTTGGCGCGACATTGGGATACTGATGGTAATCCCGACCGACTTTGCCGATGTCGTGAGGCGTGGGTTCGCGCCTGCCAAGCTTATCGTCGGTCTTTGGAAGGTAGTTGACCGAAATGGGAGCTTTGATGTGTTGATTGGTAGAGTCATATGGTATCGACGTTATCAGACCGGCATTGAGGCAGAGACCGTTTAGCTCCAGATTGGTAGGAGAACCAGAGTCGTGGGGAATGGAAACGGAGGCGCGATGGCCATGACGGGACGACTGAGAATTGGTTGTGCTATTCGATATAGTTTGAGCAAGGCCGACATCCTCTTGGCCGGTCTTCTTGTCGCCTCTGTCTTTGTGGGCCTTGGAGCGGGAGAAAAGAGATCTTCCACCCGATGACTGACGACCGGAGTCTCGCATCCTCTTCACCTGAGTCTCGCATTCCCCTGCATCTGACGTTATTGCTCAATCTCCGCCTAGAACGTCGACCCTATGCTATATTCTCTTACTCTAGGGTCGGGCGGTAGTTGATGTGGCTTCAACGTGTATGTGTGTGTGTGTGGTGGAGAATCAGTCAGTACGTCAGGTTCTGACAAGAGTAGCGGGCGGCTCTTTGTTGGACAAAGCTACAGAAGCTACGATCACAAGGGGTCGAAAGAGGTGCGGATTGGATAAAAATAGGTCTGTTGCGCTAAAGGGGCAACACGATTACAGGTGGAGTTTAGCGACGAATGAAGAGCAAATCCGAAAGTCGAAGGAAGCGTCAAGACACACAAATTGGTGGAGGAAGTCGATGGAGAGAGAGAGAGAGAGAGAGAGAGAGTTGGGACGATCGGAGGGGCTTTGGGGATATAGCGGGAGTGTTCGAATAGGGCCTAAGTATAGTACTGTACTGTACTGTAGTGATCAGCGTTCAATATATACATTACGTTCTAGTGATGTAGAAAAAACTGGCGATGCTTGATCAATCCGCTATTCATGTAAGTATGTTTAGCATAGTCCACTCCGAACTGTACTACGTACTCGCACCTACTGTATAGTCTAACAGAAACTGATAGAGATAGCCAGGTGCTATACTACAGTCCCTACAGTATTTCTCTGGAGATAATTGGAGCGCAGTAGCCGATGGATAAGAAAGGGGTAAACGACAAGTTATACGGCACGAACACTCTAGACTTCATACGTACCACTTATCGCCGAGGTTATGTGCTACTCGTTTGAAATCACCATGCTCTTAGGCTGAACATGTACTGTATGTACGTACGTATTGTAGGTTATGTCTAAGATATTGAGAGTAACGATCGTGGGGTACACTGTAAGGTTCCGTGCTGTACGGATTACTACTGTATCAACGGCACCTGCAGTGTGTCATCCTTCACCTCTCCCTATTCCGGCTTCCACGTCGGACCGGATATCGGTTAATCTAAATACGGACCGATTCGATTTATTGTCAGATCGTACTTCGTAGTTCAAGGTTACTGTTGTGCTATACCCACGGGACGATTTCACAGGCCCCAGCGAGATCATACGTATCCTTAGTCTTACCGTCCAATCATGACGCAGAGTAACCTTAGTGTACGAGTACACATCGGAGGGCTATTATTAGACTTGCTCTTTTGTGTGTTTAAAACACGCAGTAGCTTAGGTACGTGAAAGGTATATGCTCCTTGACCTTCACTTGTCCTCTTGTTCTCGTCCCTTGCAAGTCACTTAAGTACGGTGTTGTCGAGTATCAGGCATGGCTGAAGCTGCTGACTAATTTAGAGAGTACATTGTCTAAACCGTCCACTCTGAGGTTAACTTGACCGCGGTCTGTAGGCCTGCTTGTACGGTTTTGCTTTGACATGTTGTCAATTTTGTGTGCAACCCCTATTCTTAGACTACAGTACGTACTGTATTGAACAAACAAGTGGCTCAGTTTGCATCACTTTATACAGTACAACAACCAGGTGGCTGTGACTCTGCAGGCTAGTACGTTTGGGTATTCTTCTTGCGACGTAGATCATACCGTAGCTTGGGCTATGATGCCGAGGAGTAAGGCTACTGTACTGTACGATTACTCGAACTGTGGGGAGCATGAGCACGGACAAATGGGCGCACGGGACGACATGGGGAACACATGGCATTACCGCCTCCATCAACTCATTCCGGCTAACCCTGACGCCAGTTCTGTCTTCTCTGGCGCTTCTTCTGTAGGCTACCAAGAAGAGTCACCCGCGATCCTCTGGCGCATCTACAGTACTACTGTAACTTACAGTATACTCAAGATTCCCCTGTGTGTCTGGGATGAAATCTCCCATCCACCTTGCTAGCCATCCACAGTTGGCCACTCTACTCAGTTACTTTACCGATTATATCATTATGGTTCAGCATAGGCGAACTACTATACGTACTACGTACCTTCAACCTTATCCGACAGTAACTGTAGTGCAGGTGTAGTCCAGTACTATCTCTATAGTGTGCTTTGCTGCCTTGCTGAGTCATTAGTAAGGTTTGGTTTGATCCTGGATCTGAATCTGATCTAACATCACCCAAGCCACACACTTTTTGGTCCTCCCCTCCCCCTTCCACCCCACCATGTCAGTCTCAGGGTCAACACCGCTTAACTTCCTCGTTGTTCGTAAATTCGTGAAACACACGTTGCCGTGTCTCTCGTCATGGCTGCAATCGCTTCCTCCGCCCGCGCCGAGCGAGAGGGACACTGCTTTTGTTCTTTTCCTATTTTTGTTCCACATGGTGATTCAACCGAGCCATGACCCGGTTCTGCCTGGATTCCTAGTTAGGGAGTTTTGTACGATGCGGTTCACCACCTAACGCTCCAGGCTCGTTTTATCTCATCACTGAAATAAACAATATCACGTTCTAGTCATCAGCCTTTGGCTGCTTCTGCACCGTCTTGCTAATCATCCTACTCCCGGACCTGTGCCGCAATACAGGCTGACTGCCCGTGGATAGTTGTGCGTCCAATCATTTGACTGTTGTACGGTTTGCTTGCCTATGTTCTGCTTCGTCCAAGTGTTCGAACTTTCTTTTCCCCAAACCCGTCACTTCTGGCCATCTCCGTTACACGATCCTTTGCAATATCGAGACATCGTTGACCAGCTAGCTAATCTCGTCTCAGAGTATGCGACGTCTGGTATCAGTCATCCTCTATCATCTGCTCGGCCACTGCCGTCCTTTAGGCCGTGCCCATCCTACCATGACTCTTTGCACTCTACCAATCATCTCAGCTTTGCGCAGTCACAATATGCTTGTTCGAGAATCTTCTGCCTGGCCTGATTCAACCAACCCATCTTGTTTCTGTCCTCTTGCAGTCTATCAATAGGGTATTCCCAACTCCTCAGGCTGACTCATTCTTCCTTCGATCTTCCCAATTTAGGCCATGGTCCGCCAGGCACTCCCATTTTACGAACGTGTGCCATACCACATACCTCTATCCTAGAGTAATACATACCTCTTCCACCTACTTTTTCCCTCCCTATACTTCTCATTGGCCACTAAATGTACAGCCTTTGCGTTGTGCAATGTCTCGAAATAGAGCCATGGGGCGTCTTGGATTCAACATTCAGCATTATATAATTCTAGATTGTCCTTTGCTTTCTAGCCACTTTTGCCACCAGCTCTCTTTCATACTTTATACGCATCACAGAACCGTGCCATAGATCGCCATACCCTCACACAGCTGATTCTTCATCAATCTTCTCATCATCATCAACCCTTGAAACGTTGCATACACTCCTTTTGCCAAATCAGCCAAACGGCTCGATCGCAGGTGTTGCAGTTATAGGATCGCAACCCGAGCAACAACGGCATCCTAGTCCACAATCATTTTACTGCCAGACATCGCGATAAAGTAACTCATCATGGCACTAACCGCATCCACATACCAATCACGAACGGACTTGTACCAAGCCGTCCAGGATACAACGCGACCAGCTCGGATCGGTCCTTCCCCGATACCACTGCGTGGCGACGGTGACAAAGACGGTCGAGACGGCTATAACTAAAGCGTTGGAGGCTACCACTCATGATTCTACTCTTGACAGCTGTTGTTGCCTCTCCGGCTTGTAATAGCAGACGTACCAGTTAGTTTATTACTTTCGAACGGGTGTTAGGTGACTGACAGTTTTGCAGTTGCTGGACGGTGGTGTATCGTACCGCAAATGAGATCAGGCGTTGCTTCTATCCTATTTTCCAGGTGTACCACCCTTGGCGATCTACCCCAAGATGGGCAAGCAGTCCTCCGAGAGGACCTTGGCCGAGAGCAGGCTTGGCGCCTGCGATATATTGGACGAAGCCATCAGAACCGCAAACCAAAATCTGGCGCGATCTGACCGGCCTTTGTGGCGTAACCACGGAACCGACACCAATGGATTGCTGTATTGCCGTTGGAGAGATGTACGAATGCTCCTCATCAACGAAGTATTGAACCTTCAACCTCTCTGGAAACTGAGTTTGCAAAGATTGGATCATTCTGACTAAAGGGGCACTATCCTGAACGTCAATCTCAGACCGAACACTCGAAAAGGATTGTCGGAGACAATCTCGCAGACTGGTCAGGGAAAGCCAATTGGTTGACACTTCGACGTGGGCTCCTTTGCAGGCATCGGAGCACCGATTTGCCCAGAGAATATGAACCCGGCTCGCGGATGTGGTCAGAGCAACAGTGGCAGCTTGCAGCAAAGGGGCAATGCCGGTGCCGCCAGCTATCAGAACCAACTCTTGTAGCGCCTCCTCTATGTGGTATTCGACGAACGGCCCACGGGCCTCGAGAGATGCGCCCGGGGGGGAGGCTGAAGATGTATCGAGACATCTCACCAGCATGTTGGCCACTGACGTACAGTTGCAGAGCTTGATCGTCATCTTGATGAGTATCGTGACCGGGCTGAATGATAGGGAGAGGAGAGTAGCGACGAGCAATCTGTAGAAAGGGTTGTTTCACTTCGATCGACCATATGAGCGGTTGATTGCTCCCGCCTGACCCTGGTGGAACAGGAGGAAGAATAGGAGCTGCCTGTGATGACAGTTTGAATAGTCTTGTATAGCCCCCAAGCTGTAATATATCCACGATCTTGAATTTTCTAAAGCGTCCTCGTGCCTCTGCATCCGAATTGCGGGTCTCGATATTGAATCCAAAAGCAGTAGCGCCAATGGTTATGCCGATAAAAGTGGCAATATAGCCATCTCGCATGAATCGGCGTCTTCCCGTAGATCCATTAGAGGACGACTGCTTGGAGGGACAGGCGGCAGGGCCGGGAGCAGGGGCGGAGGAAGAGGATAAGGAGCGATGGGCCCGACCGGAGATATCAATGTTGGCACGATTCCTTCGAATCCCCGTCGTTGACAGGCTGCAGGGTAAACTCCTAGGCCTAAGCACAACCGTCAGTCGCGTGAATTGTCTCGATAACATATGACTGGTATAGCGCATGAACGAGTGAGAGAATGATGGTAGAGGCCTGGGAATGCGAGGACTATGACTGTGTTGGACCGGCACATTACTCATACAGTCTTTTCCTGTTGCCCGTAGTTGTCAAGAGGGCGTGTAAAGAAGCGGACATGCAATGATCCATCATCATCGGAGTGGAGAGTAAACAGAATGTCGTCCGATGCTGTATTATACGTATCAGTGGGCGTAGGCTTCAGCACAGTAAGTAAAGGGGGTAATGTACTGTAATGTACACAGTCAGAAGCGTGCAATACAGTACGTACAGTATCAGTACTGCACGAGTACTTCCGTACATCCGTACGCCATCTCCTCACTATGATACTCGTACTCGTACCAGCCTCCTACTCGTTACACTATCAGGTTGGACCAAAGAACTGATATCCGGCCAGAGCATCTGAGTGGGAATGTTAGATCTCCGTATAACCTACCGGATCCATGACAGGGTGGATACGCTCATCGGTCACTTACGCTACTTTCATTACTAGGTCTCGTCTCCGACTGAGTTCTTCTACCAGATATTTCAACTCCACATCATTGTGCACTCCTAGAATCGCTCAACCAGGCTGCTATAGACGTAGCCTACATACACCGCAAGATGGTGCACGTCAATTTAGGTCCAATAAAGGGCAAGATGCGGATGCCGAAGACACCGTGTTCGCACTATCATCTGGTCCCGGAAGAGCCGCCATAGCTGTCATTCGCATCTCGGGAAGTCAATGTCGACCAGTAAGTCTGCCGGAAAAACGCGGACCATTTGATTCAGAGTCTGAGCATGCTTAGATTTACCGTCACCTATGCCCAGGCAAGCCAGACCCGGATCCGCGCCGTGCCACAGTCCGGACTCTGTATGAGCCACTTTCGGGCTCCACCAAGTCTGCAGTCTTGGATACTGCAGCCCTGATCCTGTTCTTCCCCGGACCCAAGTCAGTCACCGGCGAAGACATACTGGAGTTGCACGTTCATGGCGGACCGGCAATCGTAAGAGCGGTGCTCGGTGCCATACCCAAATGTACATCGGGAGAGTACGCTACGGGTGACCTATCCCGACGAAGGTCCTCAATCAGGTATGCAGAGCCAGGAGAGTTCACCAAACGATCATTCTATAACAGGCGCCTTTCTTTACCTCAAATAGAGGCACTGGGAGATACACTAGCTGCCAATACGGAACAGCAGAGGATCTTAGCCCTCCGAGGATCAGATGCGCGTACGACAGCCATGTACGCAGCATGGCGCAATCAGCTGCTCCAAGCACGCGGTCAAACTGAAGCCTACCTCGACTTCTCCGAGGACCAGCATCTGGAAGGATCCCAAAACGATTTCATCCTGGCCATTTCGTCCTACATCAAGGAGATAAACTCACAGCTGTGCGCTCATCTGCAGAAAGCGGCAAGGGGAGAATTACTGCGGAATGGGATCAAAGTTGCATTACTAGGACCCCCTAACGCGGGCAAGAGTTCTCTGCTGAATCGTATCATCGGTCGAGAGGCTGCCATCGTTTCGGAAGAGGCGGGAACCACACGAGATATCGTGGAAGTGAGTGTGGACATAAATGGATACCTGGTTCTGCTTGGAGATACTGCCGGGTTGCGGTCTGAAGCTTGCAGTGGTGTAAGCCAGCCCCAAATTGGGAGTGTCGAGATGGAAGGTATCAGACGAGCCACGAAGAGAGCCCTGGAGAGCGAGGTTGTGGTTGTCTTGCTAGCAATTCCTGGTAACTTACCGGTTGAAGATGGCACTTTCTCCCAAAGCCCGGAAAGGGAGGTCCTGGACGTTGCAGCCAAGTGTTCTGCAGCAGGGAAGGAGGTGATTCTTGTGTTGAACAAGTCTGATTTACTCTCTGCAAACTACAGGTCAACTACAGGCCGCGACGAACAAGCGGACCACCCGTTCGTTAGGAGAGTCTGGACCACATGGCAAGAGCGACTGCCGCATCAACACACCGATCCAATTCTGATATCTTGCACAGCCTCACCAGACAACGATACGGGTGGCATACAAGAGTTCATGGATCAGCTCGTGAGCCGCTTCAGGAAGCTGACCGATCCTGAAGCCGCATTGGACAAGCCAGGTATGCAGAACTCATTCGGTGAGGCCGGAGTGTGGGAAGATTCTATCGGTACTACTTATCGTCAGACACTCCTTTTGGAAGAGTGCCAGTCCCATCTGGACACCTACTTATCGGCCGTCGAGCCTACCCAAAAAAGAACTGAGGATCTTCATATGGACGACGCGGTGGATCTGGTGATAGCAGCCGAGTCATTACGGGCCGCGGCCGAGTGTCTTGCCCGCGTCACCGGACAAGGGATGGCGGGAGATGTGGAAGAGGTGCTCGGTGTGGTTTTTGAGAAGTTCTGTGTTGGGAAATAGCTGTATGCGAAGACGGAGGGGAGGCAGATTCGTATCTGAGGAGTGGAGGTATGAATATATATACGCATCACTACGTACTGCGATCATACCCTGTACAAGAATCATCCAAGCTATGAATACAACGTAGACAAACACTGCTGAGAATAAGCAGAAGACAGACAACACTTTATTACAGATGTGCTAAGAGAGGAACGCTCTTGCCACCTTTGCCACACTTTGACTTTTAACTTTTGTTTTGTACATTCGTCACATACTCGTTCACCTACGAGTATTCAACAAAGTAGTTCTGCGTGCCATGCTCCGACTGATCCAAAGACCAGCACCACAGCGTGTTACAGGAGCTTCAGTCTGTGATCATGGCGCCGGACTATCTCGCCCACCGCGAAAAGTCCAGACTCTCGACAACCTTTTCTATCCTGTCATCCATCTTTGCATCTCTCTGCTCGCGGCTCTTTAGTGACGTAAACCCGTCACCCTGATTAACCGAACCTGAGAATCCGTTGGTCCGAGCCTCGCGCTCCTGATTGCCTCTGATATCATTCAGGAATACGGCTGCGCTGGTTCGTCTCGTGACAGGTGAAAACACACTTGAAATGGTCTGACTGATGCTTGAGCTTGCAGCACTGGCGAATCCTGGTACAGATCGATCCGAACCTCCTGCAGCAGATGGCAGGCCAGTAGGACCCGACTGCTCGGCGCTGTAACGCATCCGCATCATTTTGATCTCCCGTAACCGATTCCGCCAGCTGCTAACGTGCTCGCCGCCCTCCCGATTCGCCCAGACGAGTGAGAAGACGCTTGCGTTGATGGCGAGCAGGCGCACTAGACCCGGTACCGTACTCATCGATACCATCTTGCTGTCGACCACTGGGCTAATCTCCGGCAGGCCGCTCTTCGTTTTGACCTCGATCTTGTACATCTGCTTGCTGATCTCGTGGTGCGTGCGCATACGTCTTTGTGTGAAGCCCATCCGTGTCTCCGGTGTGATGATTATGTTGACAAAGTTAAAATCGGAAGGAAAAGTGTCGAAATCGACCGGTTTGCCAGAGTCATTGTAGATGATGTTGACGTAATCGTTGCCAATGTGCTTCTTCTTATGGGTGCAGCGTGGGTCATTCTCAAGATCTGTGGGCATCAACGTGGTCACATGGAACATAAGTTCTGTTACGCGGTCTCGCCATGAGACGGTGAACTCCCCGTCAGTATCGTTGGCCTTGTCAAGACCTTGCGTGTAGAAGTCTGCATCTTTGAGCCGGACAAGCACCCCCAACCTCTCCAAGAACAATGTATAATCCTCTGACCCATGATCATTTGCGAGGATATCAGCTTCTTCGGTCTGTCCATCGCCGACGTAGATAACTCCGATCTTGTGGCTGTCAACTGTGGGGTTGCGATCGAAGTTTCGGAGAAGGGTGTCCGTCCGATCATCTTCAGGGAGCTTGATTGGAACTGCTTCTGGGTCAACCAACCTAGCCGATGACACCATTAATTGCATGAAGATGTGGTTCGGGAAAAAAGCGGTGCTGCTCTCCAGAGTCTGCGCTGGCCCTTCGAGATCGCGATCATCTGCCAGAGTCAGACCGTGCTGGTGTGATCTCAGAGGTGCAGGCCTGTTATGAACGATGAAGTGTGATGTCCCAGATGCTTCACGGCGGGTGATCTTGGAGAGACCTGAACAGATCGCCGTCTCAATCGTGATGATACTGTAGCCTGCGATCCAAGATCGCTTTACAATCCTCCCATCCGACTGCGAAGCCCAATTTTCCTCCGATAGCAGCTCGTCTACGTCAGAAAATGCCACTCGATGTAGCATATCAATCGTGACTTCGCTTTGATCGTCGATGACTTCTTCACCACCCGGATCTCGGTAGACAAGGTTCTGGGTGATCCAGCTTACGTAGTTGATCCTTTCTTCCAATCTCAGACACATGAACCAGAATGTGATGACATGGTAAGCTAAAGCATAGACATATTGGGGGAAGTCCTCCAGCGTTTCAAACCCCTCTGCCTTCCGCTGCTGCTGTGAAAATATGCTGGCCAGAGCACTGTTACGCATCGAGTGTTCACTCGTCGCTAATTCATGAAACGCATTGCTCGTATATCTTTGATCAACCACATAGCGCAGGTACTGGAAACTAATGCCAAATATGGTCTTGAAGTCCTGCTCGCGAAAGTTGCCATATATCTCTGACCTCCGGGCAAGAAGGGCCAAGAATTCAAGAACATGCACCGCAATATGTGACTGGGTTATGATCATGGAAAGTTTACTCAGAACATGACTGAGGTGCTTCGATACAGCATTGGGTAGCTCAAAGCAACAGATGGCAAGAGCTTGAATGCATATCCGAGATGTCAGAGCTGCACCACCTATTCCGGTAGCGATGGTTTTGACCAATTCTTCCTGTTCGCTTCGTCCGAATACATGATGATGAGGGATCAAGTTTGTCGCAATCTGGTAGACGCAAAGGGCAACATCATTCTTCTTCACACCAGAGTCTCTCGGGGGCTCCTGGAAAGCAAAGTTCCGGATTTGATGACAAACTGTGTTCATGAGATGTGCGATAGCGGGCTTCGAGTACTTGAAGAGCGATACATTCGAGAGCTGAGCTCCCAGGTGAACTAGCAGATAGCTTCGGACATCCCAGTCCGTGGTATTCTGGACACTGGAAATTATTGCAATCAACCATTCGCTTATCCGAGCACCAGTTTCCAATTCGCTGTTCGAGTTTTGTCGGGACGATGCCTGTGAAGCCTCGCCACTAGATGATGCCAGGCGAAGCTGGCTCCGAGTGACTGACGATGTAGCAAGATCTTGCCATGGTAGTCCTTCTGGGTGGACCCAAAGCGATCGGGCAGCCGAAGGGTCCAGGTCAGTCCAATTCGTGCTGCGCGTACCCGAGCTGACACTCTGTCGTGCTGAAGGACTGCTAACATTACCTTTCCCTTCAGTCACCACGTCGCCGTTGGTAGCTGAACCCAGAACTACCGAGTTCTCCCCGGACAATGACTTGCACCGTGAAAGATACGAAGCTTCTGCAGTGCAGTCCACCTCCGTTGCTAAATATACTCGGTCGTTGGCATCGGCTCGTAATCGCATCAGAATTTGCATTGCAGCTAGACGGGCATCAGGTTTTATGTTCTCGGCTTTCGCAATCTCGATAAGAACATCATATACCATAATAGCCCTCACTGAAGAGAGCAAAAGACTTTGAGCAAATATGTGAGCGAAGCCTCTTGCTGCGACACCTTCGAACGAGTTACCATGACTGTCGTTCGACTCTTGTAAGGTATTAGGTTTGGGATGACCAGTTGGCGTTGACATTACAAGTGTGGACGTCGGTGGCAACTTACTGCGCAGGCATTCAACCACCCAGCTAAACAGAGCCCCATCGTCAGTATCAGCAACGTCAACCAGGAAGTCAACCATTGCCTGATACACTAAGATGTCGGCTTCCGAGTGACTTTCCCCCAGTATTACGACCACCAGAGCCTTCAAGGATTCCTCCGAAACTATCAGCGTGGCTTCTTGGTATGCTCGTTGAAGCGTCTGCAGTGCCATCAGCCGAATCTTGGCGGGCCGTTGCGACTTGACGAAGTTGTTCACAACAACCTCACAATCCTCTTGCCAGTAGCCGGTCGAAAATCGGCATAAGCGTTCGTCGGCGAAGTGTTGTATGATCGTCGTTGCTGTCTCGTCCGACACCCGTCCAACCTGTAGGAGCAGTTTGACTGCCTCGTCCTTGGCTACGAAGTCAGCTACATTGATGACGTTTTCGAGCTCTTTTACGAGGATACCGCGTTGCGCCTCCAGGTCCAATACAGTCTCCGTATTGCTAGATGACATGGCCACCTGAATGTTCATATTCGAGGCCGAGAGCGAGCTGGTTAGGGGGGTGATACTGTGATCCGAGCCGGCAAGATCATGTGGCAACCCAAGCACTTGCGCAATGACAGCCAAAAGTGCTTGCCAATCTGAATAGAAGAGATCACTCGTCATGTTTTCGTTCCGTATGATGGTTATGAGAAGAGCGAGTAATGTGACTTGTAAACGAACATCATCCTTACAGTCTGTGGACTTGATGGCGCTAAGAATTAGACTTAGAGAAGGTCGGAACGCATGGTTGAGCTGTGCAGAGTGAAGTAATTGTTCCAGCAGGAGTACTGCACCTCGACGGCGGTGATTCAAGCTACTAGAACCTTCAAAAGACGCCTGCAAAGTCTGTAATAACACTGTAACGGTATCATGTGGATTTTGAAGTAGACACAGCTTTTCCACAATAACCACAACCTCCGCACGCCTCTGCTTAACCGAGTAGTGGATGTTACATAGGGTTTGCACCAGCTGGAGCATGGAAGCTGATGGTATCCAGCCATACGTAATCATCGTATCTACTAGCGTCAGTGCGTTCTTCAGATCATCATAAGTAGTGGTCTCATTGCAGATGACCATGAGCTGTTTGATCAGAGCAATGATACTTGCTTCGTCAAACACCTGGATGCTGGACCGAACGACCGAGTCAATGAAATTGAATAGCTGCTGGAGATTCCTTTCAACATCGACCACCGAGGCTCCATCATTCTCCCTCTCCTCTCTTTTAGCCCGACGAGCCTTTTTACAGTAAGCAAACAACCGTGTTAACCATTCCGACAAGACTTGAGCGAGACGTAGCTCAAAGCCAATCGTATCAGAGCCATTAGCAGTCAGCTCAGCAAGGGCGGCGAGCTGCATGTAGAAGTCATCAGGATGCCATGTGCCGGTGACGATCTCGAATAACGCATGCTTCTCCTGAGCAGTCGCTGGCAAGGGGCGAAGGCAGGCTATGATAAGGTCTAGTCCAGCTTTACGAACAGCAGTGCCATTTTGGGGGGATACGAGGTGGCTAGCAGCGGTCGCTACTTCGATGCGATTCAACGATGATTCGGAGAGGGGATATTTGAGGGCTTGGGCCGCAGCAACTTTTTCCTCGAGGCTTGCACCCGCGGACAAGCTTTGGAGGACTTGGTTGAGCCACGGTTGAGCATGTAATCCTGTCGAGCTCCCGTTTACCGCGTGTATTGATGTTGGGCTTAAAACTACAGGAGCGCCCTGTTCCCGTGACTGGTTCGACCCCAGTGGCGAACGGTTCATGATGTTCATGGCAGCCTTATGCTCGACCGGGCGACCAGCCGCAACCGGGTTGGTTCGATGAGCCCAGTAAAGAGAGGGTTCATGCTGGTCGTCGAGTGTTGGCATGTCCTCGCCCTGACGCGCACGCCACCGTGCAATTCGCAACAACGAATCGTCCTCATGTACGGATGTAGTCCTCTATCAGGCACCTATTTTACGACAGCAAAGCAACTTTTGATGGCGAGGCTGCTCCAAAACCCCAGCAGCACCCAGATGTCTTGTTTGATTGAATGGGGCTCTCATATTCGCGTAGAGCTCAAGATCTTGTGCGATCTTTGATGATATGGTTCAGGGCACTAGTGGTGCAATAGTAGGAGGGTCGACATAGTTCACGGGACAAGTAAGAGAAGCGTGAAAGTCATGGACGGAGCTGCTTTTGCGGTCCTTACTATTGTACTGGTGGTGAAATAATTCTTTGATCATGGAATGGGGCTGAATGGTGATTGATTCGGATCATGAAGTCACCAGGGCTGCTCAGTCAGATACTTGTAGAGTCAATAGGAGATAAAGATCGATGAGTTACTGTACAGTCAAACCTCATTATAAGAATATGTGCCTATTAGAATAGTCGCGTTATAAGCATACCTTTATAGGCACGAAATTAGATCCCCATAGTAATAAGAATATTTCCTCGTTTATAGCATATTCTATAGCATCTCCTCTATAACGCCCCTATGAAGCCTATAGACAGGCGACTTATTAGCAGTAGTAGCTAGTCCACTAAGCTAAGGAGTCGCCTATCTACACAACTCACCACAATGTCTCGTATAAGACTACTACCTCCCCTAATAGTGGCCCCCCCTATGACGCCCTACTACCCTCTATAGATAGGCAACTCATCTAAGTCAGTGGCTTACCTACTACTTATAGGAGTCGCTTGTCTACACGACATAACACAGTCCCCACCCTATAAACCCTCATAGTGGTTATAGCCTCGCCTGCCTATACTAATAGTATAGGTAGGCTAGGCAATACATGCTTGTGCATAGAAAGAGGCAATTGCCCACACAATTGAAGGAGAAAGAGTGGAGATCCCTTGTTATAGCAAGACTCTATAGAGCACTATAGAAAGAATAATATGATCTGTCGCTATACTGCCCTATATGCTTGCCTACTCTTGAGGGTCGTAAGATGCACCCTCATGAGCCTCATGAACTCACGACCCCCTTCCTCCTCCCCTTCCTCAAGGCGTAGCATTAGCATTACTGCCTTAATGCCTTGAGTGATCGTTGCCTTTGCCTCCTAACCTCCCCCTTGCTCCTATGCCTCCTCCTCCCGCCCTGCCACTACGTGTGACTATAGGACCTGCTTAAGGATCTCCTCGCCTGAGTCTTCCACGACTTCCTCATGTGAGTTGAGGAAGACTCCAAGGTCTATTGCCGCAGCAATGCGATCTGCGTCTAGCAGTTTCTAGACTAGTGCGGCAGCCCTCGCCTCTAGAGTCTCAGGTGGTTGAGGCCTAGCATTACGCTTAGGAATCTCTCTAAAGCGCTAGGCAGCGACGACTTCTATACGCTTCTAGTAGCGCTATATAGCGAGGTTGTCGATATGGTCCTCCTATGTAGCAATAGTCTAGCGGATTGCTATAAGCACATCTACTGTTTTAATAGGATCGCGGTCTGCCTCGTACTCTACCTGCATATACTCTAGCTAAGAGACCTTATAATAGCTCTTATACATGTTGATGATGCCCTGATCAAGTGGCTAGTGCAGTGATGTAGCATTCTTTAGCAGCCATTCCACTTCAACGTTCTTTAGCTCTAAGGCTGATACTCCTGCCTCGTGCCCTAAGAAGTTGTCAAGTAGTAAGAGAATCTTCCTCCCTATTATCAAGTAGTCTAGCTAGATAAGATACTCTTCTATGATAGCTCCCGTCATCTATGCTGTCTTGTTGCTGCGATACTTGCAATTGAGGTTGTTGATGTTGATCCCTGCTGCCTTAAATGCTCGTGGGTTGGCTGATTTGCTAATGATCTATAGAAGTAAGAGCTCGCTTCTATCTACATTATAGGTGAAGGCAATAGTAATGCGAGCCTTCTGATTCTTTCTTCCTGCCTAGCCTTGAGAAGCAAGCGTGCTATCTAGCGACTTCTTCTAGCATAGCCCTGTCTCATCTATGTTAAAGACATCGCATAGCTTATAGTTTATAGTCTTCTTAGATAGCTCCTATACTATAAGAGCTACAGCTTCTACGTCTACATCTCCTGCCTCGCCATGGTATTTCCTCTT
>Ga0068628_1000329_pt1 | contig 15572 bp, 13 predicted proteins | sample InSIn2gowninarea_FD_77431 | JGI IMG/M metagenome (GOLD analysis project Ga0068628, IMG submission 77431) | Clean room microbial communities from NASA Spacecraft Assembly Facility at Jet Propulsion Laboratory, Pasadena, California, USA -... ... | reverse complement strand
GTGCCTGCGTGTATATTCAGTTTCATCATTTTTTGTGTAATTGACCTTCTCGGAATCAATCATAAAAGAAATTTCCCATCTTGAAATTAGACTGACGGTCGACCTATGTAATCAATATTTTTGTCTGGTATCACTGTGTATTTGATGTTTTCAGTTCTATTTTTCATATTAATTATATTTATCATCTGTCATAAATTCCACATTCTCAGGTAGTTATCACGGTTTTAGTACTTTAAGTTAACATTCATTTTAGTGTTGGCATAATCAATTATACTTCAGTTTTAATATATGATTATTTCATATTAGCACCAAAAATGAGAAAACCAACCTTTATGACATAATGGGGTTGTTTTGAATACATCATAATTCCATTTGGACTCAAGAATGTATCGGCCACATTATCTCGTGTAGTTATAGCAGTATTTAAGGAGTTCATCCATAAGTTCTTGGAGGTATATTTCGATGACTGGACAATGTTCAACTTAGTAAATATCCATGTAGTAAGTTTTCACTTAAAGTTGGATACATGTTATAGATAGTAGATCGTCTTGAACCTGAAGAAGTGTATATTACATATTCCGTTTTGGATTTTACTAGGTCATGTGGTGTGCAAGAAAAGGTTGATGGTGGACCATTTTAATATCATGGTGATAGTAAATTTGGAGGCCCCAAGAAGTGTCGAGCAGTTGCGTGCAACACTTGGGCATACAGGATATTACAGGAAATTCATCAAGGCTTATGCTTAGATTACCATGCCTATAGAGAAATTGCTGAAGAAAGAAGCTACATTCTATTGGGATGAAGAATTTCAATGTAGTTTGGGTGTATCGAAGGAGAATATGGTCACTACGCCAATCTTGGTCCTCCCAGATTGGAGAAAGGAATTCCATTTACATGTAGATGCCTCATGCATTGCATTGGGAGAAGTACTAACACAAGCTAGTGAAGGAGAGATGGATCACCCTATAGCCTCCGTGAGAATGAAATTATAAAAGGCTGAGAAGAATTACTCAATGACATAACGTGAAGAATTGGTTATGGTGTATGCACTTCAAAATTTCAGGAACTATCTATTGGGTGGACATTTCAAGATGTACACAGATCATTCTGCGTTGAAGTACCTAGTCAATAAGCTTGTGTTGGGGGGGGAGATATGTAGATAGTTGTTGTTATTTCAAGAAAATGAATTTGAGGTAATTGTGAAGCTAGGAAGGCTGAATGAAATACCTGACCATCTTTTGTAGATTGAAACATGGGAGGAGCCTGCTAATTTGGAGGAAGGGCTACCTGACGCACAACTCTTCATGGTGTGCATAGTGGATAATCACTTTGCGGATATTATCCAATTTTTGACTACCATATATTATGTGCCTGATTTTGAGTGGAACAAAATCCTCGCAGAAGCTCATCAAGGGGTTATGGGAGGACATTATGTAGGAAAGGCAACATGCAGAATATTTTGTACATGGATTTGTGGTGGCCTGCATTGCATAAATATTCCAAAGCGTATTGTAGAGCATGCGATGCATGTCAAAGAATGGGTAAACCATCGTAGAGGGATGAGATGCCACTGAATCATTAGGTATCATTGAAACCATTTGAAAAATGGGCAGCTGACTTCGTAGGACCAATTAAACCCCTAGGAAAGAAGATAGGTGCAAGCTATATCATCACCGCAACGAAGTACCTAACCAAATGGTCGAAGGTGCAACTGATGAAATATTGTATAGGGGCTACGATAGAGAATTTCTTGTTTGATTATTTGTTAACTAGATTTGGTTGCCCAAAAATATTGATGAGTAATCAAGGTATGCACTTCCTAAATGAAATGATCAAGGCAATCACTGAAGAGTGCCAAGTTTATCATAGAAAGAGCACACAATATCATCCTCAGGCTAATGGAACAATTGAGGCCTTTAATAAAATCCTGGAGAATGCACTAATAAGGATTTGTAATATGTAATGAAATGATTCGGATGTGCATGTACCAACAATGTTATGGGCATATAGGACTACTTGCAAAAATATGACAGGTCAGACACTTTATCATTTGGTCTATGGTGTAGAAGTCATGATGCCAATGGAATTTATCGTGCCTAGTCTATGCATAGCATCTTTCACATGTATCATAGATTGTGAAGCCTTGGAAGGATAGGTTGCATGGTTAATGGAACTTGAGGAAGATAGATTCTTAGCTGGATTCCATCAGCAAGTAAGAAGGAACATAAAAAATCATGGCACGATAAAAACATCAAGCTACAGACATTTACGGTAAATGATTTTGTTTTATTGTATGATAGAAAGTTCACTAATTTTCTGGGGAAATTTCAGATGCACTAGCTTGGACCATATGTTATCAAAGAGATTATAGATGGAGACACAACTCAAATCATGAAGTTGAATGGAGGACCTCTTCCGGGAAGGGTGAATGGCAGCTGATTGAAGCCATATACAAGGGATGCAGATCAATGACTATATGATGATAGGATAGTCTTAGTGCTCCATATAGTTGCAAGGGAGTGCGGGACTATAAACTATACTACCTGGGTTGGAGGACTGCATAACAAGTGGGCTGCACGGAATATGATAATGTTCCAGTATAAGAGACTACACGAAGGGAGTCACACTATGAAGGGAGATGTCAAGAAACAAAGCCTAAAAGTGACCATTAGAGTCACTATTCATGATTTGATAGTGAGGATATGTTTAAGAGGAGCAAGCAGGCAACTTTTAAGGCTAAAATCATTAAATATCTACTGCCAAACCAACATTAATGATCACATTTTGGGGGGGAACGGTTCGATTTGAATTCAATAACCCCTATAAATTATGCATGCTAGTCCAACAGAGAACACTTTCCATAGTTAGAGTTTTTGAACTAAGTTGTCTATCACTTATGAGTCGTTCATTCTTTGAGGATTTGGTGGCGACCCCTATGTCTGCCAATTTAGCTGAGTTAAACCATAAATTTATCCTTGAAACCATGTTAGGTCCAAGCCATATTGAGACTGTGAGCACCGAGGGAGATATTGCATTAGAAGGAGCCACCCCAAAGGTGGTGAGCATGGAGGCTCGAGCTTCTGTGCCTATGGCGTTGAGGTCACCTAGGTCAACGACTACACTAGTTTGAGAAACCCAGAAGCCAAAGAAGGATATAGAGAAGAAGCTAGTATTGTTGCATGAGTCACCTAGAAAACATTTAGCCACTCAAAAGTAGTAGAAGGACAAGTAGCTTGAGAGGGTTGTCGATTTGGAGGTTGAGGAGGGAGAGGAAACCGAAGACATTGACACCAAGGGAGTAGAGCCCATTTCCAAGTTACCTGAGTACATCCCTCTGTAAAAAGGGAAGACAAAGGTCATGAAAGACCTAGATGCTCATAAGTTCATCATATCTATGCTCCTACTATCAGAGTAGCTACCCATAAGGATAGTGCCTCTCATGAATCCCCCTGCCGAAAATGGAGGATTGGGACATGGCATACCATGAAATGTTCCTACAGCTAGAAAATTCAAATTACATGAAGCGTGTGCACAACCTGGATTCAGGTGTCACCGAGTTGGAGATGGTGGAATGGATCTATGGAGTGGAAAATTCTAGGCTATTGAACCTATTTTGGGTACCCCACTATCACCAGAATAATATTAACACCACCTGTGTGATGAAATTAGTTACTCTCATGCATCATGGGTGCTTATGGCTTGGCACATCTATACCCATCACGAACATGCTCATATAAAGGATAACACACCTATCGCATGAGGGTTTAAATCCTGCCGAGGAGTTTTATAGAAAGACAAGAGAAAAATACTCGGTAGATAAAATGAAAAATAAATTTGAGCTTGTAAAGAAGTCGTGTGGCTATTCCATCATGTCCATCAATGATCCCATAGTGGAGATTACTACACAAGTCTTTGTAGGAAAATTAATGAGAAAATTTTGCACAGACAAAGTTCTTATTCCTATGGTATCATTAGCTACACAAGGAACAAAGGTTTTGTAGTTTAACTAGTCACGGTACTTATGTAGTGAGCTCCTTATGAATTTTTGTGAGGTCTAAGACAAGACCAAACCATTCCACTATGTGTGGTTGCTACTTTCAATCGTATTGGTTCAATGGAAGCTACCATAGGACAACTAGTTTCCTCCACTAAAGGAAGGATTGCTAGAGGTTGTGAAATTTTCCTCTTTGTGGGCCACAAATAATCCCACACAGATCATTGAAACAAATATTTTATGGGTATTTATGGAGTCTAGTATCTGTATGGACATCAATTAATGGCCAAGGTTGTCCCCAACCTTGTACAAACAATTGCTGCTATGTGCCATGCTGAAAGTGGACTTCCACCACGTCTACATTCAAGCACACAAGGATTGACAACATAAATGGTATGATTTACCATACTTGGTTACTGATCATGACATATAGGAGGTGATCAAGCATTGACCAACAGAGTGATGTGCCCCATTATACTTTGATGTAGGAACTAGTAAGGGCATGAGTAGCTCCATTGAGAAGAAGAGGAAGGATGCAACAAGGAAGGCTGTGAAAAATTGGCTATGCAGTGGAAAAAGGATGTCACAGAAAAGGCTTGGATGGCAAAGGAGTGAATTACCAAGGAGCAGGCAGAGCAAGAGAAACACGAGCCCCATAGAAGTGGTAAGTACCCTTTTCCTGCCACATAGGAGGATGAACAATCTCAGTAGGGTAGTGTAGGTGATGAGGGGTAGATCACCCCATTTTAGGTGAGGAAGTGTAAAGAGAAGTAGCAGGAGGGGTATCGTAAGAAGCAAAAATCAAGAAAAATGAAGGTGGATCCCGTAACCTTGATGGAGGGCGATCTCGATGAGATTGATGATAAAGTTGGAGATACTACCACTGAGTCAATGGAACAGTTTGAGCAATAGTACATGCAAATTTTGTGGATTGTCCAAAACAATCTGTGCAAGATGTAGAAGCAAACCAGTAGGATACATGTGGGCACAGGTAAACTGAGTGTAACACAAGTAAGCCTGGCACTGGGGACAGGTCAGGATGCAGAACTAGAAAGGACAATGGACCTTTGAATAGTTTCTCTGCTAGAAAGGTCCCTACGCAAAGAGTCAACTAATGACTAGGCAGTATTAAGCACCCTTAAAGACATTGTGTTGAACAATACAGTGCTCCTCAATGAATTTCTTCATGTGCTGTAGGAAGGAGTAGTGCAGGAATTGAGAGCTTAGGAGTAGCACGCTCTTAGTTTAATTAGTGAGTACCAGGTGAAAAATGAAAAAAAATTCACTGAGAAGAAACATGCCTTAAAAGAGAGAGAGACTATCCAAGCACAGAGTTCCAAACTAGTGACTACGGGAACAAAGGCATGCAGAATAGTGCCGGAGTTGAAAATATGTAAGGACACACAACTAGAGGCCAATATTCAAAAATTAGCTGCAGGCATCCATGAAGAAAAGGTAGAGGTTGCGAGAGTTTAAATTGAACTCAAAATGAAAATCATGGAGCTACAGCTCAAGTCACAACCTTCAACTCTACCCAAGGTCACGAAGTAGCATCGAGGCACTATAAAAGAAGGAATGATCATATTGGGTTCCGTAGTCATTGACTACTCGACCTTATTCAAATAGGTGATGGAGTTCACGATGACTCTATAATAAGACCCAACCTTGGATATGCTCAACATAGAAGTTTGCTAGCTATAGAAGTAGTATATCGAGGTACAGGCAATGACATGCTCAATTGCTCCAGAACAATGCCTTACTAAGTTACAGGAGGGGAAGTAGCTCCACTCTTAGGTAGAAGCAACCCAATAGAAGGAGGTTGTGCTTAAAGCCAGGTTGGGACCTTGGTTAGACAAGGCTTACCAAGTGAAAACCACTATTCAAGAGAAGATGGCAAGCTTGCAACAAACAAAAGAAAAGATCAAGATATTCATGGAAGATCTAGCTATAGAGCAGCTTGTCGAAGAAGTCAAGTAGGCAGCTATGTAGAGTGATGTTGAAGTTGGAGTTATGTAGGTGGAGCTGGTGGATCTTTGCAACAAGATCACCATGCCAATTGAGTGACTTAAGGGTGAGTCATGACCTTTGTGTTGAGGACTTGTTGGGATGGGGTCCCTTGGGTCAGTTTCGGGGTTAAAAATCCAAGTTCAATGTAAATTTTGGTAAAAAGATGTAAAGTCTCTACAATTTGTGGATGCGGAGCACGTAGATAGTTAGAAGTCAAAAGGGGTTCAACCCCTTGTCTATGTAAAGTCAAGTCAATTTTGGGATCCACCCATTGTTTGCAGACCATGGGATTATATGTACAAAGGTATAGATAGGTGTGTCTTAGAGAGTCTATGGAAAGATGTTGATGGGTAAGAACGGATGAAGTCATAGAGAGATAACATAGAGAAGTAAGTATTGGAGTAGGGAAAGGCTTTGCAGCTGAGCACGCAGAGGCCTATAGTAGTGTCCACAGCTGAGTGCATGGACCCCTACAACTGAGTGCGTAGGGAAGTTCTGAGTTTGTAACGTCATATTGAAGATCAATAAAGAAGACTATGGATAAATTCACGTGTTTTATTTGTTTACTATTGTTATTTATGTTTGTGATATACGTTGTGATGAAATAATGTATTTATGAAATAATCTGGTATTGATACGTGAGTCTATTGGATAAGTCTTATTAACTAAACACAATATGTGTTAAGTATTTAAGCGAAGACCATGATACATTCTATTAAGCACTTAAGTAGATCTATGTGGATTCCGATCTGAGGCTAATATATGTTGTGCGTAAGCACATAACTTGTCTATTAAGGGTCAAAAAAATCCAATCATAGATCTTCATGGAGGTGTAGAGGTGGTTTGAAGGAAGTCATAATATCAAGCCCTAAAGGCATATAGATCTGTGCGGAGGCAAATCTAGGGAATAAAAGGACATCACGCTGATCCCTAGATGTGGAAACTTGGTTCCATCATCCCCGCATACTACTTCAAGTGATACTTCATTCCACGCTATGATAGTTGATTCCAAAAGGGCCAGTAGTGTAGGGTTTTATTTGGCACAAATAACTCTGAACCTAGGTGAGGACCTTTTAAGCCAACAATGGGTTGATGCAAGCACCTCATGCTTCGTACACTACGATCAATAACTACTTCACTAGGTTTGGATTCACTAAGAGTGAAGTGGATGTGAACCTGTACCGCATAATGGTGGAAGGTAAACTGTTGAGCATAGTGACAACTGATAGTCAGCTAATCAAGTCTTGAAAGGAGGAACTTGCAAGAGAGTTTTAGATGAAGGATATGGGGTTTATGCATTACTTCCAAGGCATGGAAGTATGGTAGGGTGATGGGGAGTTGTTTATGTCTCAGGGAAGGCATACCAACGAGATATTCAGGAGATTCCCCATGGAAAGAAGCAACCCCATGAAGACTCCTCTAGAAGTTAATTGGAGGAAGGAGAATCTTACCTCAAGGGAAGTAGTGGAAGATAGTATTTATAGGTAGCTTGTGGGTTCAGTCATGTACTTGGTGAACACACAACCATATATGTCTTATGGAGTTAACTAACTTAGTAAAGCAATGGTTAGGCCTACCAAGTTATATTGGAAGGCGACAAAGCATGTGGTGAGATACCATAGAGGTACCACTCAGTATGGATTATGGTACAGACAGATATAGGGAATGAAGATTTAAGGCCTCCCTAATGAAAATTCAATAGAAATTCCATCTACTAGGAAGAGCACATTAGGAGGGATCTTCAGTATTTGTTCAATGACAGTTTCTTGGTACAACAAGAAATATAAATTAGTTGAAATCAGTTCCGTAGAGGCATAATACATGGCTGCAAGCCAGGAAGCATGTGAGGTCATCTGGATGGGGAAGATCCTAGTTGGACTATTTGGTAAATAGATGGATCCAACTATTATTTACTATGATAATCGGATTTGTATCAAACTCTCTGAAAATCCATTTTCTCATGATCACTCCAAGCATACTGATATCTGATATCATCATCTCAAAGATTTTGTATTGAGGCACATTATGTTGTTAGAGTACATTCCCATAGAGGAAAAGATGTTGACACTTTGACAAAGGCATTATCAATATGTAAATTCAAGTTTCACAAAGACAAGATCGAGGTAGCTTATAACCCCTTTCTTGAAATTATGGACTCAAATATTCCACAGTATTCATTTTTATGATGTCAAAGTTTTGAGTCTAGAACAAGAACCATTCTCATGATTTGATCTACAAAGAAGGAAAAAGATGTTATAAATGTGATATGGAGTGCTATCAAAGTGGTGAGCCGACCAACTCAAAGTGAGTAATTTTCCTTTTTTTATTTTATTAAAACGTAATTTTAATCTATTTTCTTGTCATGTAGAAAATTTATAAGTTTTTATATATTTTTCTTTATTTTATAATTTATATTTTATTCTTTAAAACATTATATATATATATATATATATAATATTCAAGTTATGTTATACTCCTTTAGTGACCCTTTATTAAAAAAAATATTTAAAGTTTTGTGCTTTTGATGTATTGTAATAAGTTTCAATGAAAATAATAAAATTATTATTAGTATTCTTTAAGAATTACATTTTAATTCATTTTAATGCATAGATTAATATTAATAATAATTTATTAATAATTTTACTAGAAAAGTAATTTATGTACTAAATTTTTAATTTAATTTTATTTTTATTTTAATGAGATTATAAGTTGTTTTTTATTTTTATTTGTTGAAGAATAGTATTAATATTATGTTTATAATAATAATATGATTTATGATATTCTAGGTCTATGTTATTGGCTTATTGATATTATGTTTTAATTTGAATCTTAACTATATAAAAAAAGTGTGTTCTGAGATTGTATCCGTGATATTTCTTAGCATCATTATTATTAGGGTGAGAGAGGTAGAGTTGGGTTAACAAAGGATTAGGTTAGAGAAGGAAGGGTTCAAAAGGGTTCAGGGTTAATAAATTCTCAGGGGTGAAGCATGAGAGGGTGAAAGGGAAATATTTAGGTTAAGAGGGGTGAGATATAAGAAAGATATCAAAACTTCATTCAAACCCATGACAACCATTAAGCAAAGAATGAAATTTTTCAAGGACAACCTAGGACACCTCTAGAAAAAAGGGGCTTACATGATCAATTTTTCTTGTGGAGAGTACTACATTGGGGAAATTGGTAAGTCTGTCAAGATCAGGCTCAAAGAGCATGTCACAAATATCTGGGATTGAAGAACTAGTTCTTTATTTTTAGCTGAGCATATCCAAAATATTTCTCCTCTTATCCTAAATATTTCCCTTTCACCTTCTCACACTCCACCCTTGAGAATTTATTAAGCCTGAACCTTTTTGAACCCTCCCTTCCGTAACCTAACCCTTTGTTAACCCAAGTTTACCTCTCTCACCCTAATAATAATAACGCTAAACAATATTACTGATACAATCTTAGAACATGTTTTGTTTTGGATATAGTTAAGATTTAGATTAAAACATGATATCAATAAGCCATTAACATAGACCTAAAATATCATAAATCATATTATTATTATTATAAAAATAATATTAATACCACTCTTCGATAAATAAAAATAAAAAAACTTATAGTCTCATTAAAATAAAATTAAAAGTAAAAATTTAGTACAATACACTAAAAACATAAATTACTTTTCTAATCAAATTATTAACCGAGTATTATTAATATTACTCTATCCATTAAAATGAATTAAGTGTAGTTCATTAAAGAAGACTAATAATACTTTTATTATTCATTGAAAATTATTACGATATATCAAAAGCACAAAAATTTAAATATTTTTTTCTAATAAAGGGTCGTTAAATGAGTATAAAATAACATAAATAAAATATATATAAAATGATTTAAAGCATACAATATAAAATAAAAGATAAAAAAACAATAAAACATATAAAAATGTATAAATTTACTAGATGACAAGAAAATGGATTAAAAATTTGGTTTTAATAAAATAAAATAAAATAAGAAGATTACTCATCTTGAGTTGGTCGGCTCATCATTTTGACAACACTTCATATCGTATTTATAACATCTTTTTTCTTTTTTATAGATCAAGTCTCGAGGACGAGTCTTGTTCTAGATTCGAAATGTCGACATCATAAAAATGAATATTGTGGAATATCAAGTCTACAATCTCAAAAAACACACCACATAAATCTTCAAACAATTAATCCCTTTCTTATTGAGAGGGAGTGTTTAGAAATGGTAACAAAAATTTCTAGTTTAATTTGTCCTTGAATTAAATTCAGAATTAAAAATCAAATTCTATTCTCATAGCATCTTGTAAATAGTTAATTGAGTTTAATTAGCTTAATTAGCCTAGGAATTTAGAGTTGGAAGTCTTTCTTTAGTCATGTATATGTTCTCTCTCAATTTAAGGGGTATAGGATGAGCTTATTTGATTTATAATTAGATAACTCATTTTGACTGAATTATAAATAGTTCAATTAGTTCTAAGTGTTTGTGGAACTAGTAGAGGACTAGTAGTTAGTTGGTGCACTGGTTCATTCTTAGGTGCTACTCTAGCTAACTGAAAATTCCCTCATGAGAAACTCATGCATGTGAGTTCAAAGAAAGATCTAATTGAGACTAGAGTGTAGGGACACTGTACTATAAATTTTATTATGATCTGAGTTGTACATATCATGCATGCAATCAAGAAAATGAGCTAGTTTGGATTGCATAGTTTTGAAGAAGGATTTCCCACATTAAATATGGGTTGATATTTAAAGGAATTATGCAAGGAAATAGGGGCTTGGCAATAAGTATAATTGGCTAAGTGTGGGCTATAGTAAGCTTGTGAGCTAGAGAGTTAATCATACTTGTGTAGTAATTGTTCTTGTGAGAACAAGCTTTGTGTTATCACTTAGGTTTCTGATTAATGCAATAGAGAGTTGGGGTTTTGAGCAATGGATTTCCCCAGAGAAATTATTGTTTTATGTGCAATTCATTATCTTCCGCTTGTTCATTATTGTTTTCAACAATATAATGGTTTCCATAGATTAAAGAGTACAGTAGATTCTTTTCTTGTTTTTTAGTACATTACATGAGCCATGAATCTACAGGAAAATCTACATAAATAAATTTTACAATAGGGCTTTGAGTCTCCTAGGATGGCCAAAACCAAAGGATACATAGAATACTATGAATTAAATTAAGCCTTAGAAGCCAAAAATGACACCAATCATCATTATTTGAATCAATCCAAGTTCATCATTGCTATAAATGGAAATAGAGTTGTTAAATAACAAGTTCTCTTCAAAATAATACTAAGAAATACATGCCCCTAGAGGAAATTTCGAATTGGTATTTATAAAAATTTATGGGGAAGAATTCTCCTTAAAAGGAGGTATATTTCCCCTATAAAATACTTCAAAATATAGATTTGGCTCCCAATAGTAGAAATATGCATTAAATGTTAGGGAACACATTCCTAGATTTTCTCAGTCACTAGAGCTCTTGAATCTGTTCAATAATTTCATAATATCTTATTCATTTACTATCCATTCTTGGTTCAACTTTTTGCAGTGAGAAAGTCGCTATATTATCTCATTTAGAATTTACTTTATATTCTCTCCATATTATGCAAAAATAAATAAGATTAGTCACATAATATGTAATTATCTCCAACCATTCATAATGACCACATTATAACTTGAAAACATGTCATCAAATGCAAAGAGAGAGGTTAAATGTGTCGAAGGGAGGTAGGAATAGCCTTAAATTGTATTAATTTGGAGGCCCATTAAACCCCCTACTTAAAATGTTGCCCATCCTCAGAGAAAGTTAGTAACCTAGTTATACCTCATTCATGGCCTTGGCGGACTCAATTTTGTACATTTCTTAGTGATTTCTCTTAAGAAGTTTCGTTGTAGGTTCGACAAGGACAAGCACAAAGACATAAATTTTAATTCCATGCATTTGTTTAGAAATATTTTCATGCACAAAAACTTATTTTTTCTCTTTTCATTATATTTTATTGTAGGGAAAGGTGGCATCATCTACATTTCATTCACACCATCTCCCTTGAAACCCTTATTCCATTTTCACTCATTCTTCTAAACTTCCTATGTATAGAAAAATCATAGTTTTGCTAGGGACCATTAGTTCATTTTTCCTTGATGTGTAAGATAGGGCCTTGAAGGGTTATAGGATTGGAAAGGTATTCCACATCCTTTCCCATCCTCCTACTATTTTTTTCCACCATTTCACCTGTTTTGGAACCCTCAAAATGCGTTCAGATGAAACCCTATAGAAGTATAGAGCATCATGTAGCTTCCTACAATAGGACTATAGCATCTTGTAGCACATCACAAAATCTATTGGATCTTGACCAAAATTGCACCTCATGCCTAATTTTTTCCTCTTACTTTTCTATAACATTTTCTAGTCCTTGGACATAATCTAGAAGAGATTAAATACCTCTTGGAAAGCCTATTTTCATCATTGTGGTTTGATTTCTATTTTGATGGTAAATTCATTCTTTTCCTTTCTACCTTATTCTTCTTGTTTGTGGCCTAGATGATTGCCCAATGGAATTTGTAGTTCCCTAATCTACTATTTGTGTCACAACAAGTCTGATTAGGTCTTTCTTAGGTGTTTTTAGCATAGTTTTTGCCTTTTATTTATAGAAATTCCTTGTAAATTCAAACTGATAATTGTAATTTACTAAAACATTACACTTGAATCTACTCTACTCATGAGTAGAAACAATTAAACGATCGTGAAATAACAAAGCATACAAGAGAAAGAGTTCAATCAATACGTTACATAATTATTTCATGGGGAAAGCCACGGCTAAAAACCCCTTCTATATACATATATATATATATATATATATATATATATATCTACATATATATATATATATATATATAGATATTTCATTAGTCAAAAAATATGAAAAGATTAGAATGCTTTGCTCAATCCCAAGCAACCTACGCACTATCTATATTTATCTCACAACTTCCTGGAGAAGATCTAGTCAATAATTAACTAAAGCCAAACCTATACAAGTCCCTATTTCCTTGTGTTGTTCCCTTGGAAACTAGACCTCTATTAATTAAGGAAAATCCTCAATCTAAATTGCGCAATCCTTATACGCATTCCTCTAACTACATGCGCCACATGTAGAATTCAAATGATTATATAACTGATAGTACATTGTCCCCGAATTCCAATATCAACTACATAACTCTAAGATATGAGATGTGTGAGTTATTTATGAGTGAGTCGTCAGTTAACTAGTTGAATAGATAAAGTAGCACCCCACTATTTGACCTCATACTAGTTCCTCCATCTATTGGAACTAGTTTAACTAACTTTAACTCAGTTAAACTGACATAATTAATTACAACCCAAAACAAACTCAACCAGAGCTCCTATAAAGTATGAGACACTCTACATGACTCAAGTTAGACCCTCAGCTTGAATTAACTAAACCAACTAAGTCAAATTAACTCAATTAACTCGTACAAGTTTCCTTGTGATGTGGAATTACATTTTTTCTCCTAATTGAATTCAAAGGAAAATTAAATGAGGATTTTTCTTGTTTCATTTTCAACAATCCCTCTCAACAAGAAAGGGATTAACACCTACCCTGGTATAAAAACTTTGGAATTTATTCCATGCAACACCTCTCAATGCTTATATTGTGACAACAACATCAGAATCTGAGAATAAAAATAAATAAATACTAAATCAATCTGCAACTGTTAGCCGAGAAATCTATGTTGCTGCTATCTCTGCTATTGAGCCTCATGGTCTCCACTCCTTAGTATGTGATTGAAATTAATCCTCATACTAATGAATTCTTTAGGCCTCCATAGGAAGGTAATGATCCATAAGATAAAAGAACCTAAATGGATCCTACCTAAATTTCTGCGTTCCTGGGACTATTTCTTCACATCACCCCACCTCACACATGGAGGTATGGTTGCATGTGCTCCCTCTTCTCACTTGGATTAAACTCCTCTCCTATTAGAGATTTCTTATAGTTCCTCATCATCCTCCTCCTAGTCATCCTAACTACCAATTAACTAAGTCTTCCTCTTCAGTGATAAATCATGCTCCCTCTCAACCACAACGTCTCTAATCCTTGCCTTACTCCTCAAGACTCTACATCCCTCTTCATCTAATGTGTATAGGCTCTTGACCCTGACACCAAATTGCTTGAATTTACATGAGGAAATATGCTTGAGGTAAAGCTTACCATCTCTAAAGATTACCTCACATCCATTGTCTTCAGTCCTCAACTTTTTAATCAATTCAAGTGATAAAAACTTAAATAGGAACACAAAAATTAGAGGTATAACCATAAAATACAAAGATGCAATAGGAATACAATTCATTTCAATAATATCAAAATACTAAGATCTCCTTACAAAAATAATGGAAACAAACTATCTCAGACGATGGTAGCAATGAGAAGAGATGTCGAGGCTACATGGCCTTGAAATGTGTTACAATGAGGTTCAAAGGCCTATTTATTATTGAATAACAAGGGGAAACCCTAAAAAACCAAAAAGCTAACCCAAAGAGATGGAATGACAACAATTTATGGGCCCCGTTGGGGTTAGTTGGGTAACCAAATTCTAAGGATTGCAAATTAGTCATATTATATATGTTTGGTGTTTATGATACCTTGTTGGAAAGGGATTTCCTAGTACAACATGATTTGCAATAGGCCCTTGCATATAGTGTGAACCTAGAAAAATAATGTTTATGGGGTAAAAAATTGCTCTGGAACTTCAAGACCCAAAAAAAATGTTAAAAAGAGTAAATGTTGCCATAAACAAGGAAATAGATGAAACTAATTGGGATCTAGGTGGAATAGGTGGGCAGCCACCAATATCCACCTGGATTAGTCCTCCCCTCATAGGATGCAATGGTCCCCATAGGTTGAGTGCCTCCATGACATGGGAAAAATTCTGTTGAAGGTGGAGCCTAGTGACCCACTTCCGTCGGTGCAGGACTTGCCCACATTTGATAAACCGATACAATTGGATCTTCTACTGGTGAGTGTTCTTGATCTACATGTCCTTGATCTGATCATTTGTGGCTTGTTCCATGCAGTCTAGCATTAACTCTATTGGTGTGAGTTGTTCTGCAATGTCTAATGTGTCCAGTAATGGTGGAAAGTATGTTCGAAGGCAGTCCACATTGAAAATTCAGTGAAATCAAAGAAATGGTATAATGTTGAACTCGAAATCATTGTCCCCTACAACCTTAGTGATGGTCTTAAGCCCCATAATTGCTTCTTTTTCACGCCCATTTTCCACCTATTTTACTCCCTTTTTACCATCATAATCACTCAATGGGAAACAAATCATAAAATATATAGCATGGTAGGTGTATAAAAGTCTTGTATTTCATAAGTTAATAATGTTCTTTATTATTAGCGTAATATTTGTTTTAGCTACTAGATTGGGATGACTAGGAGGAGGATGATGAGGAACTATAAGAAATCTCTAATAGGAGAGGAGTTTAATCCAAGTGAGAAGAGGGAGCACATGCAACCATACCTCCATGTGTGAGG
>Ga0068628_1000328_pt1 | contig 15584 bp, 16 predicted proteins | sample InSIn2gowninarea_FD_77431 | JGI IMG/M metagenome (GOLD analysis project Ga0068628, IMG submission 77431) | Clean room microbial communities from NASA Spacecraft Assembly Facility at Jet Propulsion Laboratory, Pasadena, California, USA -... ... | reverse complement strand
TTGCTACACTGGTTTTCCCACATTGGGTTTTTTCGAGGACTATTGTCCAAAATATATGTGTCAATGTGTTGATTCTTGTACTTGTGTTTGTTTCTGTATTATGGTGTGATATCTGCAACAGAATTTATTTTAATATTTATTGAAGGAATTTCATAAATAAATTATTGAAGAATAAGTAGGAAAATTAAATCAAATGTTGTAGTGATAGAATTTTCACAAAGTAAACTAGGGTTTCCTAGAGAATGGGAGTGCAGGAGGCATGGGAAAAACAAACTTTATCTTGGAGAAAAATGGGTTTAATGTCGATATCCCTTCTCTTATATCAATTAAGCCTACCTAATGGGTGTATATATACCACTTGAACTTGGTTAATTTAGTTGTGCCATGGGCTCCTGTAGGTGGGCTCTTAGCAAAAGCTATAAACCCCACCTGAAAAATAGTATTTTATTTTATTTTTTCATATTTTAAAAGGTACAGGGGTGCAATGTTATAGGAGTCTTGCTGTACGTGATTTAGTGTGGGTAGAGTCATGTATGGAATTTGAAATATTATTTTTTAATAGAAGATCAAGTCTGTATGGGAAAAGGGATTGACCATGGACATAAAAGAGCATCATGTCTATAGGAGTGCTAAATGATGCTATAACATAACTTGATCTTTAGTATTCAAGTTGTATAACATCTACATCCAATAATTAGGGTAGTTCAACTTACCACAACCATGTTTATGGCAGTCATAAAATGACCTTGGTATAGATCATCCAAACCCTAAGTCTCCTCTCCCATGTGGCCAAGATGGGAGGCAATCCCAACAAGCTTAAATGAGACAACGAGATCTTTAGAAGGGTGACTTGTGGGTAGGATGCATACTGGGGTATGTACTCAACCAAGTCCATGGATTTAAGGAGTACCCTCACCCAAGAGTCTAGTAGCACAACTCCCTTCACCAGGTCCATATCTAGTCATAAAGATGGGGGAAGGCATATGCTCAATGTTATCGATCAACAATGTTCCATTTCATGGAGGGATACATTCTCTTGCACTCCAAGCCGCTCTCTGAAGAATATGAACTTTTATTTCGACAATGACTAGGTGAGAATTTCTACAACTTCCTCATCAATTGAGATGTGTTGCAGCCTCACTACTCCTCTTAGTCCCATATATTTGATAAATTGGTACTTGAATTGATGTGCTTCAACCTATCATGGAATACTAGATTCTATGAAAGTTAGTCCTACTTTGATTGTCACAATATATTGTGGTCATATCAAGCACCTTCTCAACCAACTCTGTAAAGAGCTTCCATAACCACACTGCCTTGCAGCTAGCCATATTAGCTACAATGTACTCTACCTCGATTGTACTGAAAGCGACAGATTTTTAATTCCTTCTCATCTAGGAAATCATGGCAAACCCCAAGTTAAAACAACATGTTGAAGTGCTCTTCCTGTTAGTAATCTTCCCAACCCAATTTACATATGTATATCCACGTAGTCTCAACTCATCGTCGAAGGTATTTCTCAGTACATAGTTGATCATCCGATGTAGATATCTCATACCATGTTTTGTGGCCACCTATTGAAAATGAAAAGGTTCCACCATGAACTAGCTCATGGTGTTAATAACAAAACATGTGTCTAGTATTTTGTTGACCAAAAAAATTAGAGCTCTAATTAGCTACAAGTACAAAGAAGGATCTACCCAATCTAGTCCCACAACTTCACCCCATAACTTCATGAAGTTTGTCTCCATTAGAGTGGCCATGGATTTGCAATCCATCGTCCCAAATATCTCTAAGAGTTTGACAACATATTTTCCTTGGCTAGGGAAAATATCACCAGGTCTCTACCACACTTCTAAGTCGAGGAAATAGTGCATCAAACCAAGATCTTTCATCTCAAATTCATAGGAAAGCTCCCTCTTACATTGGATGATTAGAGGCTCTGCTCCTGTCAAGAATAAGTTATCAACATATAAAACTAGAATCGAAGGCAAACCTTTGAAAACCTTGAAGTAGAGGTACATATCGACACTGATTCTTGTGAATCCAAACTTCATCATGTATCCATAGATCTAAGCATACCAAGCCTTGGGGGCTTGCTTTAATCCCCAGAGAGATTTCTACAATATGCAAACATGGGTTTCCTTGTCATGTTCCTCAAATCCCTACGGTTGTTCCATGTACACCTCTTCCTTAAGTATGCCATGAAGAAAGGTTGCCTTCACATCTATCTGATGAAGACTCCAACCCTGGTTAACAACAAGAGAAATGATGGATCAAATGGTAGTGTATCTGGTAACATGTACAAATATCTCATCATAATCTTCTCCCTATTTCTGGGAGAATTTGGCCAAGAATCTCACCTTGAAATTCTCAATGCTACCATCAACTGCATGTTTGATTTTGTATGACCATTTGGAAGTCACAACAGACTTTCCTTCAGATCTCGAAACCACCTCACATACATTGTTCTTTATGATGGGCTCATACGCCATGGCCATGGAATCTTTCCAAACCTATTCCTTCGCTACTTCTTCATAGATATAAGGCTTAGAATATATAATATCACTCATCAAGGCAACATATCCCTGATATCTGTGAGGTTGCTTTCTCTCCTTGAAAGTGCCTGTCACAGCTACGTGTCTCTTTACATCTTGTAATGTATCATGAAGCTAAAATGGTCTCTTTCTTGTGGGAGGATCACAAGGAGTAACCAAAGGATCCATGGTTACTATAGGCTCATCAACAAGGTCAGGTTCATGCATGGATGGCTCAACATCTAAATCCATAAAATCATCTCCTCTCCGAGTGCTGACAGGGACAAGAGCATCCCTAACTTTCCTAAGAGATACATCTTCATCTAAAGTCACATCCCGACTAAATTCAATGTTCCTTTGACCTAACACATATCATATAAGCTTTAAAATTTTCACAATAGCCAACAAATGTACCTTTATTTTTGGAAGCCTCTAGCTTTGATATTTTCTCCTACAAGACATGAAAGTAGAGAAGGAAACCAAATATTCTCAAGAATCCAACTTCCAGTTTCACACTTGTAAAGAAATCTTCTGGAGTCTTGTTTCCTAAGGCATGATGAGGACTACTATTTTGGACATATACAACAATATTCATAGATTCTCCCCACATAAACATAGGAAGCTTTGATCATGAATCATGGCTTTGGATACTTCCAATATGGACTTGTTCTTCCTCCCAACAACTTTATTTTGTTGAGGTTTGTATGGAACAATGACCTCCCTTTTAATCCCAACATCTTTACAAAATTATTTAGATTCATTTGAAGTTTATTCTCCTCCATTATTTTTCCTTAGGATCTTGATCTTCTTCCCTATTTGATTTTCCAGAAGAGCCTTGAAATCCCCAAATATATCAAAAACTTGGTCCTTGGTCTTCAAGTATAAGATCCAAGTTTTATGAGAGTAGTCATCAACAAAGATCACATATTATAAATATCCTCCAAGATATTTCACTGTCATGGGCCCACAAATATTAGAATGAATAAGATGAAGAATCTCCTTAGATCTGTTGTTTCTAGAAGGGAATGGTCCCTTGATATTCTTCCCACTAGCACATCCTGGAATTTACGTTCATGATCAACCTGAATCTTGTGTATCCCTGTAACCATCCTATTCAAGTTAGGAAAATCCTTGTAATGAAGGTGTGAAAATCTCTGATGCCAAACCTCACATTGATTAGTGATTTCATCTACCAATGCTTGAATAGGTCGACCACAAACTCTATAAAGGCCTTCATTTCTAACACCAAGTGTGAAGGCTTCCCTCATACTAGAATTCCTCGAACAAGCAAGGACTTTACCATCAATGAATGCAACTCTAAACCCCTTGTCTTCCATAACAGAGATGGATACAAGATTCCTCTTCAATCTTGGCATACACAACACACATTGTAGAAGAAAAAATGACCAATTTCCAAATGTAAAAAAATAGAACTAGACCCTTTTACAAGATGAGAATAATTATGCCCAAGAAAAATTTTCAAATTGGTCTCTATCTCCACTAAATTTGAGATGACTTCACAATACCCAGTAAAACGTCTAGATGCTCCACTATCTACCAACCAACTATCAATTTTATCTAAAGATGAACTAGAAAGAGAAGCAACAAGAACATATTTATATTGAGAACTTGCAACATTATTAGCATACCTTGTGTTTCTAGATCTCTTTTGTGGGTGTTGGGATTCTTCAATACTTGCATGGTCAACAAGACCTCCTTGTTTCCTTATATGGTTGAAGCAGTTGTTATTTCCATTATTGTTTTTGCAGGACCTTTAAGCATTTCTTCTATTAGGACAACCTTGGGCTATGTGGCCAAATATGTCACACCAATAGCATTGGACATTGGAGAAGTCCCTCATATTATTATGAACATTAGGGATGGATTCTTCAACTTCCCTTTGAAAGGTTTCCCTTTCCCTTTTCCTTTTCCCTTCTTCACATTGGATGCAAAGGTTGTAGGCTCTCCTTCTTCTTGTCTCTAGGTTCCTCCTCTAGAAATGAGCATGCATTCATCTTAAGTGAAATTTACCAAAAGTTCATCAAATTAAGGGAGCTCTTTCTTGTAAATAATGCTTGTGATGAATGTCTCCCAAGACATGGGAAGCTCTTTCCTGAAAATAATTCTTGTGATGGATGTCTCCCAAGACATGTATTACACCAAGTGTCATCTACACAAGCTCTCTATCACATATGACTTCTTCAATGGAAAGAAGTTGATCTCTTATTTGAGATATCCTCATGAAGTATGTTGTAATAGATTCATACTTTTTCATAATTATGTCACAAAATTGAATCCTCAAAGAGATGATTTGGCTTAGATTTTTGACCTCATACATCCCAATCAATTTGTCATACATCTCCTTTAACTTCTTCATCTTGTACACATACGTGATGGGATGGTCTATAAGAGAGTAACTGATGATTTTATTGGCCTCGATATCACCATTCTTATACTTGGACTTAGCATTGGCATTGCCATTCTCTATAGGTTCAACTATTTGGCCTTGCACATATTCCATCACATCATTCTCTTCAAGTGTGAGATCCAATGTAGCCCTTCATTGCAAAGTTGGGGGTTGCATTCAAATTCTCCTCAATCTTGAATTAGGAGGTAGTCATATTACCCAAAATTATATCATCAATCAACAAATAGAGTGTCTGAAAGGGGTGTTCTCTTGTCTGCTTAGGCTAACCTTCACCTCAGCTCTGATACCATCTTAATTTTTCACAGTGTTCTATGATGCTATAATCACTTAAACAAATTCTTCTAACTTTTATCACCCCAATAACAGATAATAAATTATAGATAGAACAATAAACAATATATGCATAATAGAAGACAGCCAAGCACAATGAGACACAAATATTTAGTTAAAGAACAAGGAAAAACCCCATAAGGGGGAAAACCCTTAATCAATTATTCTTCTTCTATTAGTCAATCAAGGTCTAGCATGAGATACAACAATCCAATAGTACATGCATAGACCAATCAAAGTCGAACAATGAATTTCTAAAACCAACCAATGATGAGAGAGAAAGTAAAATCTAGTCAAAACATCAATTTGTAATTTTCAACTTGTGGAGGTACAATCAACAACAATTAATGGTCTAGAAAAGTTAATGGCTGAATTACCCAAAGAAGTTTGCTTAACCCAACAATAATTTTGGCCTCCAAACCTTTGTCAAACTAGTCAAAACAATCTTGAAATTCTATTTGTAATTCAATTAATTTCCACAATAAACTTTGCGTCAAACCCTAGTCAGCCCTCTAGTTAGCCTTAATCAAAGTGCCATAATATTTTGGTCAAAGTATTCCTCAATTTAGCCTCCAAAAATATAAATAAAATTGATCAAAAACAAAGTCAAAGTGCCCAAGTCAACACTATCAAAGTAGCCCAAAAACATAAATTCAACGCAAGTCAAACATAATTCTCTCACCTCCTTCACACGTGTGAAGACTCCCTATGGTTATTAGGTCAGATTGAACCATTTGATGTGATTGATGAGTCTCTAAGTGAGGTCAACAAATTCCTATTTATATGAGGTTGAGGAGGGGTAATTTCCTTAGGTGGGGCCGATTAGTCAAACACATAATAGAAAAATTCTTTTGGCCAACTTAAAATTTCCTTTGAAGGATAATGAACCCTCCTTAGGGTAGTTGGGCTTATCCTTAGGAAAATTCATCCTGTAGCTTCCAATTGTAACACTCCCTCTTAGTTATTGAGGAATTTCCAACTGCACCATAAGTCTCATCTCAGATGTACCGATCTCAACATAGGAAAATCTCATCTCGTATTAGCTAAACAATTGATGATTCAATCCATAGAAGAAGAGGAAGAATGATCCACATGAAAATAGGGGAAATAAATTTGCTACAAACAAGTGCATGCCAATGATAAATGGCGTTGGTAAAGATCATCCAAACCCTATGTCCATTGACTAAACCTCACCCAAATAGATCCTCAGTATTCAAGTGGGAGAACACCTCCATCCAATACTTAGGGGAGATGAATTTACCCCAACCAAGTTCACGCCAGTCATAAAATGACCTTGGTAAAGATCATGCAAACCCCAAGTCTCCTCTCTCATGTGGCGAAGATGGGAGGCAATCCCAACAACCTTAACTAAGTCCATGACCCCTTTCTATAGCTACCACAGTTAAAGTGTTGATTCATACTAAGAATTAAGTTCAGAGACAATAAATGTTCTCAACAAAGGTTTGGGGTTTGCTAATGCCCCAAAAAAAATTCTGATAGAAAGCATCATTTGTAACATAGAATAATAGATTCAAATCCTAGGCTTGGAGGACAAAGAAGGGATAAGGCAAGATGTGCTCTCATAATGAGGAAAGTCAAGCCATTGAGGAGATATTTAAATAAATATGAACAAATTTTTCTTAGAAATCTTCGCAACAATGACAAAATTGTGGTTCTAAGAGTAGACAAAGGAGGGACTATAGTTTTTATGGACAAGGATAATTACATGCTTAAGATGAATGAAGACCTTAACTATGGTAGCTATATAAATTTGAACACTAACCCCATGTTAATTAATTAATTATACACGACTTTACTTTATAACAAAGAAAATGTTGGCATTATGATACAGGTGTTGTCCTTGATGGCAACTCACTTAGATGACAGTTCACAGTACAGTAGGTTAATAGCAAAGGATTACATATCAGACTCCAAAGAATGAAGAAAAAGAGGTATACATTGGTTCATTTTATCCAAGAAGCATATACACGTGGGTTAATAGAACAAAAGAAGCCTATAATGTATACACACACTTTCACAAGAGTAAAAGTGCGTACATGTTGGAAAACCAAGTTTTTGGTCCGAGGTATATGGTCCAAGGTATTTTGATCCAAGGTATTTAGTCCGAGGTATTTGGTCGAAGGTATTGACCCTAGGTATTTGGTCCAAGCTATTGGTCCTAAGTGGTTTTGGTCGAAGGTATTGAGAAATGACTAAGAGTATATAAGGAGGAGAAGATCATTAGGCCATGTGTGCAAGCAATAAGATTCTAAGGAGTACTTCTATCTGAAGTATATTTTATGTTGTAGGGTTATGTTTGGGACTAGATCTGAAATATTTATGTGCACCTTGAGTTCAATGTTGGATCAGGATCATGAGACATGAATTGACTTATTTTTGAATGATCTGATATTGGTTGAGACTAGATATGATGTTTTGCACCTGTTTTACTCATTATCTATCAAGACCTGGGTTTGTTTGAAGTCTAGAATGGTAGCAAAGTTCTAATTCAATATTTTCAGATTTGTATGCAGGTTCCTCTCAGCTAAAGTGCGTATACACGCAAGTTCAGTTTTTTCAAGTAGAGTATACAAAATAAAAGCTTCTTTATCATATCTGACTAAACTATTTGATCAAATTCTATTGTTTTATTGCTGTTTGTCAATGAAGTCTTCTTAGATCTGAATGTAAAACTGAATACATAAGGAGGATGGAATTTGATTGATTGGTTGTATAAGTAAGAAGAAACGATCTATGTCCTTGCCTGTGTAAAGCTCTAAAAGTTGACAATAGATATTTAGTATATTGATAGTTGGTACAGACTTGATTAAAAAGTTTATGTTTGTATTATTTTTGAATGTATACGTAGGTTTAATTAATGGAAGTAGCGTATACATGTATTTTGGGCACATCCAAGTAGCGTATACACTCTAATGCATGATTTTTGAGGTTACAGATGGTTCTGAATGATGATGCAGGGTTCTAGGTTCAACACAGTGTTCCGGTGTCAGTGATTTGATTGTTCAGATTATCTTAATATTAGTTGATACAGTTTGAGTTTAAAAGTTATTAATGTGTCCAGTGTGAAGATTTGATGAAAAGTGGCCTTCAGATTATGATGTTGTGATCCAGGAGTATCTAGTCTAAAAATTCATGAAACGTGGTCCCTGGTGGAAGAGTGGAGTTTTTCTGTGGGATGGCACCCATGAACTAGTAAACATATTGGCCAGTATAAGAGCTAAGGGGTTGTAGCTCCCTTCCAGTAGAAGTTAGAGAACAAGAGAAGGTTGTAACCTTCTACAGGTAGAAGCCCGCGTACTAGTATGAGTTTGCACCAGTACAAGATTGTAAACATATTTTCTTATTATTAAAAGAAGATAGAGAAGATAGCAGCGAGTGGTTTTTACCCACATTGGGTTTCCACCTTACATCTTGGTGTTCATGTGTGATTCTTTATTATTCTTTTACTGCAATGTCTAATAAATGTTTGATATACTAGTTTAAGCTCAACAGTCTAAATCACAAGTTCTCTGGACATACATTGGTTTTCTTAATCACAATCGCATGTACATGCTAGTTCATTTCACTGAAGTAGCGTATATAAATCTGTTTGGAAAATAAAATTATTGATCTGATAATACTGATTCACCCCCCTCTCAATATTATTTCCAACAATTGGTATCAGAGTAGGTCCTTCAGAAGAATATTGATCGTCCGAAGGGAGATCCATCATCATGAATAATCAAGAAAGCATGGGATCCATCAGACCAACAATTTTCGATGGGAGAAACTTTATTTATTGGAAAATAAGAACCACAACCTATCTACAATCACTTGGAATGGATGTCTAGGAAATTGTGGAAGGAGGATATACATTTCCAACATCAATTCTTACCGATGCGGCAAGTAAAAAGAAATATGAAACCAATGCCAAAGTTTCCAATACTTTACTGGGAAGTCTATCACAATTAGAGTTTTTCAGAGTCATGCAGCTCAAATTAGCCAAAGAAATATGGGACAAAATCATTCTAAGCGATGAAGGAGACTCTCAGGTAAAATGTGCTAAGCTTCAAACTCTTAGAATTTAGCATCAAACTCTTAGGATGCATAGTGATGAAAGTACAACTAGTTACTTCTTATGTATAGATGAAGTTGTTAATTGTATGAAGAATCTAGGTGAAGAAATAAAGGAAGCTACCTTAGTTGAGAAATTTTTGAGATCCTTGTCTGCTAAATTTGAATCAAAAGTGTCTGCCATAGAAGAAAAACAAGATCTATAGAATATCACTATGACACAGCTTCACGGAATCTTAATTGCCTTTGAGATGAGAAAAGGAGGACCATCAGACATGAGAGAAGCCACATTTAAAGCTTCAACAAAAGGAAAGGAAGAACACAATGAATTAGGACATATTTCAGAAGAAGAAGATGACGTAAACTTTATCAAGAAGCTTCAATGGGGTTTTGGAAGATTTAGAGGTAAGCTACCTTTTAAATGCTTTACTTGTGGTAGAGTTGGTCATTATGCTACCATATTTCCTAATAAAGATAAATATGAAAAAGGAAAGGAATATGAAAAAGGGAATAAAAAGCAAGTTGTGAAAAAAAGGAGTTACTATATTCATGAAGATAGCGATGGTTTATCTAATAGTGATGACAATGAAACTGGACAAGATTACAGACTTCTCATGGCTTATGATAGCAAGGATTTTTGGGATTTTTTAAAAGAGGATAGTGATGGTTTATCTAATAGTGATGATTATATACTTCTCATGGCTTATGATGATGATAATTTTTGGGATGCTTTAGAAGAGGAAGACCCTCATGAAGAAATATCTAAACTCAAAATATGTTTAGAAGAAAAGAATATGATTATAGATACCTTGACATATCAACTTGCTGAAAAGGAAAAACATAATGAAAAACTAGAATGTGAAATTGTGGGTCGAAGAAAGGATCTTGAGAAAACGGAATGTTTCAATCTTAGATTTGCTAAAGGATCAGAAACTTTAAATGAAATTATCAAAGTTCAATGTTCTCCTCTGATAAAGACAGGTCTTGGATATATTGAAGAAGCATCTCAATAATAGAAGTTGTCAACCTCCACAAAAAGCTATCTTGATGCAACAAAGACTAGTGAACAATATGACAATCGTCAGTGAAGGCATAAAGTTGATCACCAGGTAAATCATACTCAATTTACCCCAAGAATGAATAGAAGCCACAACCAATCTCAGGTAAATCATACTCAATTTTCTCCAAATATGAATATCAATAGAAACTACAATCACTGAGTTAATAGATTCAATAGTCACGAGAACTTCTTTAATGGAAAATGTTCTTCATGTCATAATTTTGGGCACAAAGATGCTCAATGCATTGCTTACAAAATCATCATGACTATAGAAACACGAAATCAAAGGAATGTAACAAGGATCAAGAGAAGTTCCTATAATAACTTTTTCCTCTTGAAAATGAAATAGAATGCTCTATCTGTAACAACTTTGGTCATGAAGAATTTGATTGCAGGAGAAAATTTCAGAAAACATCTCAAAGGAGAAAACACCATTAAATCCCAAGATTTGGAGAATGGAAGAATCTCAAAAAAAAATATGTGGTATAGCCTTGTATGCAGAAGGACAAGAAAATGAGTGGTACATCGACAATGGATGCTTCAAACACATGACAGGTGACAAAGAAAAACTTCACTCAAATAATGCCTTAGAAAAGGAAAAGAATGTCTCATTTGGAAATGACTATCATAAAAGGTAAAGGTTCTATTTTCTTGAAAGAAAAGGTTAAAGTTGGAAATGTTATGTATGTAGATGGTTTAAAGAATAACCTATTGAGTGTCAGTCAAATGTGTGATCAAGGAAATGAAGTGGTGTTTCAATCAAATGGATGTGTTGTTCGTGAGCTTGATACAGGAGAGACTGTGATCAAAGGTACAAGAACTCCAAACAACTTGTACATACTTAAGGGAGGACAAAAACAATGCTATCTAAGCAAAAATGATGAAAATTGGTTGTGGCATAGAATATTGGGACATCTAAGCTTTCTCAAATAAGAAAAGCATGCAGACTCAAGGTTGTTTGTGATCTTCCAAATATCAACATCCCAGAAAATACAATATGCAAACCATGTCAAATTGATAAGAAAACCAGATTTCACTTCATGGAGAAAGAAGGGTTAGCTAGTAAGTCTCTTGAACTTTTCCATACTGATCTATGTGGACCATCAAGGAAAAAGTCACCTTGTGGAGAAGAATACTTTATTTTGTTCATTGATGATTTTTCCAGAATGTGTTGGATAGGTCTCCTAAAGCATAAAGATGAAGCGTTTGAAAAGTTCCAAGCCTTCAAAGCTTTGGTTGAAAATGAATCAGATTGAAAAATTAAATGCCTCATATCTAATTGAGGAGGGGAATTTACATTGGATGAATTCTTTGACTTTTGTAAACAACTTGGAATAAAAAGGAAATTCTCCACCACAAGGACTCCTCATCAAAATGATGTGGTAGAAAGAATGAACAAAACAATTCAACAAATGGCTCGAGCTATGATAGATGAATCTGGAACTCCTGCAAACTTCTGGGGTGAAGTTTCATTCGTTTTCGTAACTATTCTCAACAAAGAAAATGTTCGTGTAAATAGCACTCAAACTCCACATGAACTTTGGTATGACAAGACTCCTACTGTAAAATATTTTAAAGTTTTTAGAAGCAAATGTTTTATCAAAAGGACTGATGAAAAACTTGGTAAGTTTGAACCCAGAGTAGATGAAGGTATTCTTCTTGGTTATTCTTCCAGAAGTAAAGGATATAAATGTTATAATATAAGAATTGGGAAAATTGTTGAAAGCATTGATGTTGTAGTTGATGAAGCATGCAAAAATTCAAAACAAATAAAGTCAATAGAAGATTATGACAATGAAGAAGATGGGGATTATTTTCCCACATCAAATCAAAATGATATTGAAGAAGAAACCAATGAAGCACCAAAAGAAGGGATAATGGTAGAAGAAAAGACTTCGTCTAGGTATGTTCAGAAAAATCATCCAGAAACTCAAATTTCAGGGGAAAAAGAGGTAGGTGTATAGACAAGAAGAACCATTACAGGGACCTCAAGCTATCTAGTATTACTATCCTCCATCGAACCTAAAAATTTAAATGAAGCATGAAAAGATGAATGTTGGGTCAAGGCCATGGATTAAGAACTTGAGAAAATTGAAAAGAATGATACTTGGGAATTAGTTCCTAGACCTCATGATAAAAATATTATAGGAACTAAATGGATATTCAAAAACAAATTAAATGAAAATGGAGAAGTCATTAGAAACAAGGCTAGACTTGTTTGTAAAGGGTATTCTTAACAAGAAGGTATAGATTTTGAAGAAACCATTACATGTGTTGCCAAATTTGAAGCCATAAGGATGTTTCTTGCTCTTTCTAGCTTTCAAAAATTCAAAGTATACCAAATGGATCTAAAGTCAGCCTTCCTTAATGGAGATTTAGAAGAAGAAGTTTATATTGAACAACCAAAAGGATTCATTCTTGGAAATAATGTGAAACTTGTATGCAGACTAAAAAAGGCTCTATATGGTCTGAAACAAGCTCCAAGGGCCTAGTATTACTGCCTTGACAAATATCTACACCAACAAGGTTTTACAAAAGGTTCAGTAGATAACAATCTATATACAAAGATTGAAACTGATAAATTGCTAATTATTATTTTTTATGTTGATTATATCATTTTTGGTAGCAACGAAGAACCCATGAGTCAGAATTTTGCTTCAATTATGCAGTAAGAATTTGAAATGTCCTTGCTTGGTGACCTTACTTATTTTCTTGGTCTACAAGTTCAACAAAATAAATATGGTATTTTTCTTTCACAAACCAAATATCTCAAACAGATATTGAAAAGGTATGGAATGGAAGATTCTAAACTTGTATGTACCCCAATGGTAATAGATGCAGTCTTAGTTCAAATGATGAATTAGCAGCACTACATCAACCAACTTACAGATCCATGATTGCAAGTTCACTTTATCTAATGGGTACCCAACCTGACATCATGCATGTAGTGGGAATAGTTGGAAGATTCCAAGAAAATCCAAAGGAATCACACCTTTAGGTAGTCAAAAGAATTTTCAAATATCTTCAAGGAACTCAGGACTTTGGTTTATGGTATCAAATTCAAAGGAATCACACCTTCAGGTAGTCAAAAGAATTTTCAAATATCTTCAAGGAACTCAAGACTTTGGTTTATGGTATCCTAGAGATGTAGATCTTACTCTTCATGCATATACTAATGTAGATTGGGCAGGAAGTATTGATGATAGAAAAATCACTAGTGGTGGTGCATTCTATATGGGTTCCATGTTCATGTCTTGGTTCAATAAGAAACAAAGTTCAATTGATTTATCTATAGCTGAAGCAGAATATGTGGTTGTTGCATCTTGTTGCACAAAACTACTTTGGATGATGCAAACTTTGCAAGACATTCATATCACATGTACTCCACCCATCTCCATTCTATGTGATAATACAAGTACCATCAGTATTTCAAAGAATCTAGTCATGCACTCCAAGACCAAGCACATACCCATCAAGTTGTTGGCATTATGATGCATGTGTTGCACTTGATGGAAACCCACTTGTAGCAGAACAACTCACTTGTATATGGTAACTAGATGAATCTACAAAAGAGATATCAGATGTGACAAAATGCATGACAGTTGTGTTTACATATGTGACAAAATGTAGGACATTTCAAAGGAATCAATTCAGAAGTAATGTACAATGGAAACTCTCTCAGATGATAGTTCATAGTACAATAGGTTAACAACAAAGGATTACAAATCAGACTCCAAAGAATGAAGAAAGAGAGGTATACACAGGTTCACCTTATCCAAGCTGCATATACATGCAAGTTTACTGAACAAAAGGAGCGTATATGTACACACACACTTTCACAGAAGGAAAGGCGCGTACATGTTGGAAAACTAAGTTTTTGGTCCAAGGTATTTTGATCCAAGGTATTGGTCCAAGGTATTTGGTCCGAGGTATTGACCCTAGGTATTTGGTCTAAGGTATTGGTCCTAAGTGGTTTTGGTCCATGGTATTGAGAAAGGCCTAAAACTATATAAAGAGGAGAAGATCATTAGGCCAAGAGGTGAAAGCATTTAAATATCTGATGAAGTGTTGAATCATATATGCAGATTAATGAGCTTCTGATGGTTTTCTTGATATGATCTAAGGATGCACTTATAAGGCTGATGAAGGTTGATGGACCGGGATCATTAAGGCTTAAGGGTATTATCATTATGTGTTTTGATATTGAACAATCTAGATCTTAACACCGACGCATTTTTTATTCTGTAAAGGTGATGATCTGGGTATGACTAAAGTCTAGAATAGTTGTAATGTTTAAGTTATCATTTACAGATATGTACATAGGTTCACATTAGTAAAAGAGCATATACATGATGGTTCAACATATCAAAGTAGCATAAACATCATAAATTTAAATTTACAGATCTGTACGCTGGTTCCATTTGGTAAAAGTTTGTATGCATGTTGGTTCAACACATGGAAGTATCATATACCTTTTGGTGACTGCATTCTGATGACAATGTTCTGAATGATTAGATTGATTGTGATTTAGTGATGATAGGTGATCAAGTGATTGATTGATTTAGTTATGGTTGATTTAGAAAGTGATGATTGAGTTTCAACGATTGGTTGATGTAGATGTATTTGATGGTAGTATTGCAGTTATGATTTTTTGAGTTTCAATGTTGTTGATGGGTCCAGTATGAAAATTTGATGAAACGTGGCCTTCAGATTGTGGTGTTGTGTTTCAGGAGTATCCATTCTAAAAATTCATGAAACATGGTCCCTAGAGGAAGAATGAAGGTCGTAGCCTTCTGTAGGTTAGTGCCTACATACTAGAAAACATATCGGCTAGTATAAGAGCTAGGGGGTTGTAGCTCCTTTCTAGTAGAAGCTGGAGAATGAGAGAAGGTTGTAACCTTCTGAAAGTAGAAGCCTACGTACTGGTATGATTCTACACCAGTACAATGTTGTAAACATATTTTCTTATTATTAAAAAGAAGACAAAGACGACAACAACAGGTGGTTTTCACCCACATTGGGTTTCCACCTTAAATATTGGTTTTCATGTGTGTTTCTTATGTGTGATGGTTCATTCTGTTATTAACTACACATGGTTACTGTTTAATTTTAATAAAGTATTGATTCATAGATGAAAGATCAACATATGATGAAT
>Ga0068628_1000326_pt1 | contig 15604 bp, 8 predicted proteins | sample InSIn2gowninarea_FD_77431 | JGI IMG/M metagenome (GOLD analysis project Ga0068628, IMG submission 77431) | Clean room microbial communities from NASA Spacecraft Assembly Facility at Jet Propulsion Laboratory, Pasadena, California, USA -... ... | reverse complement strand
TTCTTCTTAATTTTACTCTAATGTTTTGAATTGGAACCTTGATTTCTTCTTGAATTTGGGTAAAGCATAATAATCTTGTTCGCATAGTTGACATCTTTTCATGAGTTATTTCTTTGACTTTTATCTTCAATGGGTTCCTATGTTCTTCAATTTCACCTGCTCATGAAGCAAACATGTTAAAGAAAATAATTTGTTCATCGGGCTTCTAAAGCCCATCCTTAGCCATATAATAAATTTCCATGTATATAATTTCCAGGACAACTTGGAAAAAAGTTGTCTTCTTATTCTTTTGTCCTTCCTTCTTTTCTTCTGCATATATACACTCCATTGTCTTATTTTTCACCTTACATGCATGAAATTGTTCTTGTATCACTTGCTTATGCTCGTTAACTCTCAAACATACAAGTACATCATCTTCGACAACCTTCTCACAACAATCTTTATTTTCAAGATCAATTTTAGTTTTTCACACAAAACTCATCGTTCTCTCTCAAGGCGACCTCTTTCTCTTCATCTTTTTGTTGTTCACACATAACAATTTCTTCACTATTTCGGTTCATCATAATCTCTTTTTGAAAATTCTCTTTTGCAGTAGATGTCATTGGATGATCTCTCTCTACTCTCATCAATACTTCACCAACCAATTCATTAGTCATCATATTATCATGCTCATTTAAAAAACTATGATTTCTAAAGGCAAATTGATTACTTCAACAATTGTATCAGTCTCCTTAGGTAATATATATATTTCTTCCTCTTTAGTGTCTTGTTTCAAAAACTCCTTCTCACTCATCATTAACACTTGACTACTAATTTGTGCCATAGAGCCTTCATCCTTTAGTGTTAGCAATGTGTTTTTCTCGCCATGCTTTTCAAAAGTGTATGTGTTTCTTCTTCCATCATGCATTACTTTTTTGTCATAGTGCCAAGGTTTGCTTAACAGATTGTGACATGCATCCTTGTGAATGATGTCACAAAGTACTTTATATTTGCAGCATCCAATTTGGAACTCTACTTCACATTGCTCGTTTACCAATATTTGGTGTCCTTTATGTAGCAATACAATTTTGTATGGAGTAAGATGCATTGTCCTCGTTAGATTTGACTTCTTCATCATCTCTATAGACACCAAATTGTTAGTACTTCCATTGCCAATAACAAATTTACAACATTTACCTTTCATTCCAAATGCTAAGATATTCTTTCCTCCGTCCTTTTCACTTTTTCCTACTTTAGACAATTCTACATTTTTCTCTTCCTTTATGGTAGCCTTTAGTGGTTTCCCATCTTCATAACTTGCAAAACTTGCATACACACATGAATCCTTAGTTTCAAAATCATGAGACTCCTTCATATTTGTTGATGCCCCTAACATCTCTTCCTTGTGTTGATCTAAATCCTCCTGACATTCCATAAGACTTTCATCAAGTCTCTAATATTCTTCATCATCTTCTCTGAGCATTGTTCCCTGCTCTGGCTCACAAATTAGAACTCCTTCCCTTTTCATGGATCTCTGTCCATATGCAACTCTACTAAGTTTTTCCTCTGTTTTAACCCACACTTTCACCTTGTGTATCACCTTCCTGGTATATAATTGCACAATAGGCCATTTAACTCTTTTCTTAAGCTTCCAACCACAATTCAAGCTCTCTCTTATTAGTGTCATCAAAATACTCAATATTTTCTTTAGCTCAACTATCTCTTTTTCATTATTCCTGACATTTTCTTTTACTAATATCTCCCTTTTACTATCGATGTCTTTCACAATGTGCTGATCATGTTTTCGTTGTGCTACTTAGGTGCTATAACTATAGCTAAACAAAACAACAATGAAAACAACTTACTACAAATTAGTGCAACAATGTGAAACATAGAGGGATCTATAGGCTTTGATACCAAAATGATGACACATAGAACCCAACTCATGAAACATTCAACCTTTATTTTGTTAAAGGCTCTAGTCCTTTCTTGGTTTCCAGCGAATGATTACAATCTTATTTATACTTGAGAATGAAAGATCTAGAATTTCTCAAGAGATAATTCCCGTTCTCAATTTTTGGAGGAAGTTGAGAGAAAGCCTCTTGATTTTAGGATCATATCATCATTTTTTTCCTAAAAATAATTTGTTTCTAGTATTTTCTAAAAATCTACAAAATGTGGAATTCTTTAAAAACTTCATATATTTAGAAAAATACTCATTTTATTAGGATTCTCCTACATCATGAAGTAACATTCCCATCACAATTTCATGCTTGAGATTGGTGCTAGAATCTTGTTTGTTGGGTGCTTCCATATGTAACTTAAAGGAGGAGGATATATCATTTAGGATTGATTCTAGTCATTGGAGGAAGAGGCGACGTTCCAAGAGCTCAATACGATCCATGGAATTTGGGCCCGTGGAGATATATACTAAGTAATTGAGACTAGAAGGAGAAATTTTTGGTTGAGGAATTTAGACAAGAAGGCCTAATTTATTGAGAACAATTCCCAAGCTATTATGGTGCACAATTAGCAATATAAAGAGATCCAAAGAGGGAATTGGGATGATGAAGGAAAATAACATATGGGATAAATTGTAGCCAAACCAGAAAGGAGTAATTGAAGTGAGAAATAAACACAAAAATGTTTGATCAAAGATCCTTGAGAATATCTTGAATCAACCTTAAAGAACCAAACGACAACCCTAAGAGAACGAAACTTGAGACCAAATGGGAGGTGGGCTTTTTCTCCACCTTAGGTGAATTGCATAGGGCATTCATTAAATTGGATGGAATGGAATAGGAGCATGCAACATAGCCTCACTTTTCTTGTGCTTAAGTCCTTGCTATGGAGGGGAGGAAGGATTTGTGTATCACCATCTACTATAATGATTCAAGGGCGTGTGATGCGAAGTGTAACTTATGGGATTAGTTGCTTATATCGCTAATCATCAATATATAGAACTCCCCCTTTTTCGTGGAAGTCTTATTGGCTTTGTGTTGGCTACTTATGGGATTGATTGTTCATTGGCTAACTGTGAGATTGGTTTTTTATACCACTTATCATTAATATATAGGAACCCCTTTTTTCCCTTGAAGCTTTATTGACTTTTACATTGGCTACCAAATTGTGGTCCCAAAGTATATGAAACCAATCTAACTCTTTAAAATTGGTGCAAAAGTAGATGAATATTTAAAGGTAGGGTTTTGGTGACCATATGCTTGATGATGAAATTTGAATCTCCGAGAAATGTTCATTTAGTTATCTTCAACCATGTTGATGAAACTTGAATCTCCAAAGAAAATGTTAGTTTACTTATCTTCAAACAAATTGCTAAATTAAAACTATAAAAGAACGCATAAACCTCAACCATAGATGCAAGACCGCATTCATATGTAAAAAGGTGTTGTCCTTCGGTAATGAGAATTTCCCTCCCATCCCTGTCTCCATGGAATAAACTATCATCTCAACAACCATTAAAAAATGCATTACTTTAATATAAATTTGTTAATTAAAAATAATTAAACACTTCCTGGCCAATGTTATAAAACGAGTCCTTTGTTTGCCTCGTCGGCAAAGCCATCAAAAGGTCACTAATTTAGTATCGTGAAAAGTTATTTAAATCAGTTGCATGTTATATTTTTCTCATTGAATTAACAAACGATATAAGAGTAGTAATCTGTGTCGGGGATGGAGTCGTGGTCGAGACAAGCTGCCGGGGCGCTGAAGGACGCTGGTAACATCGGGTATGCCAAATTCATAAGCAAGATTGCAGATATCGATATCGCAGTTCTGAAATCTACTCGCCACAACGAAATTCCGCCCAAGGAAAATCACGTTCTCATTGCCTTGGCTGCAACACAATCCTCCGATTTACTGCAACATCTGAGAAATGCGGTGGAAACTCGGTTGAAGCGAACCAAGAACTGGATGGTCACTCTCAAGACCTTGGCACTTATTCATCGCTTGCTCAGGGACGGTCACATTCCCATTTTCACTCATGAAGACGAGCAGCACAAGTCCTCTCATAAAACCCTAATCACCTCCACGTCGCAACAATTCGAGGATTGTTCCACTCCCCTCGCCCGGGAATGCTCTCTCTGGGTTCGGAAATACTCTTCCTATTTGGCTCGCAGACTTCATTGCACCACGATTCTCAGGTTCGCAAATAAAATGATTAGTTCCGAAGGTATAGAAGTCAAAAAGGTTTTGGAAGATATGAAGTCCCTGCAACTACTCGTTGACTGCCTCTTAGACTGCAATCTTCATGAGATCCCCATTGCAAATAATTCTCTCATTCAGTTCGTCCTGGATTTACTCATGAAGGAATGCTTCAGTATCTATGCAGCCCTCAATGTTTGCATCTGCAAGATCCTGGATGAGATGCCAACAGAAAAAGCTGCATGCGTTGTGGATGTTTATAAACGTGTTTTGCAACAGTCTGAGAAGAAGCTTTCGGACTTTTATCGCAGATCATGTATATTGCTTGTAGCAAATGGTGCCCACACTGACAATCCCTCTCCTGAATCATTTTCTACTCAACTTAAGGATTATATTACAGAATACAGGCATCATCTTTTTGAGATGGAAAATTATATGGGACGTAGCTCTATCCATATCCATTCAGAGGCCGAGGAAGATGTTATTACCAAGAAAGAAACAGCTGATGAGAAGAATCTAGAGATTCAGCAGACCGAGGAACATCTTATTACCAAGAAAGAAGCAGCTGATGCGAACACAGAGATTCAGCAGGATGGGGCTGAAGAAACTTACGAAGATAATGGAGCTGATGTATCAATGAGTGATGCAATAACTCGTGTTCATGGGATTCTTAACCTGTTTGAAGACTACTTCAAGAACACTTCTTGAGCTGTTCGAAATGTAAGCTCAGGGTATGTGCCTGTGGTATAGTTGTGTAAAGTGAATTGATGATTACCATGTTTTGACATTTGGTCCATGTTATATCTCAATTGATGGTCCACAGCCAGTATTTGAATGCTGAGAAAGTAGTGTGGTGTGCTACGTAGATAAGTTATCTTGATAATAATTTTGGTGGTATCAAAATAGTCGGGTTTTATTAAAATATAAATTAATTTAAAATTTAAAATTTATTATAAGTGAGGAGTTTTTGAAAGATACATATATATTCTCGACTATAATAAAATATATATTTATTTTTATATATTAAGATGATGTAGTTTTTTAAATTAAAAATTAATATAATTTTTTTTTTCAAGCATATATATATATATATTCCTTAGATGCTACTTTGTATCATTCTTTTCAGATTTAATATTAGACGATTGAATAATACTCAGCTATCATATTAATAATTAATAATAGTTGCAGGCTCATAATTAATTAATAGTTAATAATAGTTAATGGGTAGTGCAATGTCTCTCACCAAATTTTTATATTACTTATCACTGTCTTTGGCTTTGAGAAGCTTGTCTATTACAATTTTTTGAGTTATGAAGCTTCTGATCACCAAGAAGAACATCACTCTTGTTTTGTTGCTCAAATTTTGCTTGGGACTGGGGGCCACGACGGGGCCTTTGGTGCCTGTCTCAATTAAGCTTTTTAGTTAAGCATCACTTTTGCTACCTATCTTCTTGGTGGTTCCTACTAGTTGAGTAGTGTTTTGGCCAGTGGAATCTCAGAGGATAGGAGGGATTGAATTCTGGGTTTGCCTTTAAGAACTACTTGAATATTAGCCTTCTTAAATCCAAGTTTATAACTCCTTTGGATCTGTCTAAATAGCATACTGTTGACTGTTAGATTTGCCTAAATAACATAGTGCTGATCAACAAGAGATGGATGGATCAAAATATTCTTTTATAAGTTGGCCACTTATCCATTATTCTATTGTCGTTGCCTTGTATAAGACAAAATAATGGACCTTATTAGTCCCTGCATTAATTACAGACCATTAGTCCATATTTTGACTAAAAAAATTACCGCTCCACCAAAATTTATCCAAACTTCATATTTGCAATTTATGTTCCCCAAGTTTTTTCCCAAAGTTTTGATTTCAGCCTCTTGTTGGAACCTTCACTTGTCCCAAGGCTACATTCTATGTTCAATGAACTTTTAACCAAGGTTTCAAAAAAATCATGCAACGTTTTTGAACTTTTATCCAAAGTTGGAACAATTCAATGTCCAACAATTCAATGGGATGCTTTTTACTTTTTATGTAAAGTTTTGATGATTACTTTTTTATGCAAAGTTTTGAAACTAGTTTTAGACAACCCTATGTCAAGCTCACACTCCTCCCTGTTTGTTCGTGCAACCCCTATTTTCTTGTTTGTGCATACCCAGACAACCCTCGTGAGGAATTGCTTTCCAACCCACCTCTGGACACCTTCACCACATCACCTCCTTCACTAGTATGGAAAGGCTTCATGGTATGAAAATTTTAAGAATGTTCTCATATTCGATTTGGGTAGAATGACTTTGGATGTCGTTGTGCTTAAAACTAACAAGTACAAAATTGAGATTAAGGTAGTGAACGACAACATACACCTTGGAGAAGAATTTTACAATAGGTTGGTTCAACATTTTTTACAGGAATTTCAAAGGAAATACAATGTCCGCATATCCCCAAATGCAATAACACTCAGGAGGCTTTGTTGGGCATGCAAGCGAACCAAGCAAATTTTGTCCTCCACTGTGAAGGCCAAGTCCCCTGTGTTCATAAAACCCAAGAGCTTCATTAAAAAATGAATGATGCATATAATTACAACAAAATGATGCATATATTTTTGCCAATTGTAGGGTGGTTTTCATATATGTTAGTCTGTGCTTGCTATTTTAGAGAGATTTTGACCTCACCCAACTATAATTTCCGAGTCCTTTGATTGTATGCGAATAATATAGCTATGGTGCTACTAATTAGTTCTCCTACGTATTGTATAATAGTCACATAAATTTATGGACTTGTTTTATTTTTGCATAGTTAAAGAATCTTAACATATTGCTTCTTTTTTCTAATGATCTAATCGACTCTCTGTTTGGATAACCAACTCTCTATCTTGATAAGCTTGATCACCTCCTTCACCACCTCTACCCGAGCAGTCTTCTATTTCTTCTTTCCCCCTGTAAAATAAAATCAACAAATGAATTCAGGTAGGAATAGTGTTATTGTGCACATATTTAATTTTATTCTATGCTTGAAACTAATTGAATATTAATTCAATTTCAGATAACATTCAATTGTAGACAGTGGAGCAACCTTCTATTTCTTCTTTCCACCTGCAAAAAATTCAATTGCACATAATAGAGCAATTTTCTCATCCGAAATTTATGTTCAGATATTATCCCTTAAATTGAGGTGACTAAATCACAATTTTTGTTGGTATAACATCTAACCAGTCAACCTTCTATACCCTGGGATTTCAAGCAACATACATAGTTTGTACATATCAAATTATGGTCGAAATGCTTGTTATTTTATTCAAGGGTTCACAAGTGTAGACCAACTCTAATAACGAGTGGATAGGAGAGGCCCTGGCTAGATAGACGGTGACAGATCTGGTTGTTAAGCTAATTGTTCCATTTTTTTAAATAGGACTATTTTGCTTCCATCCATGTTATAGCGTAGTAAGTTTTTATTATTGGAAAAGGGATAAAGATCGGGCCAACCATAAAGAACAACAAGAACAACAGGAAGAACAACGGAAAGTAAATCCCTATAATTACACATATAATACATGTAATAGAAACAACTAAGGAAAGACTTGATATGTATAATAGAAGCACCTAAGGAATTGCAGACTTATGACAGAAAAGGAAAAGAAAAATAGTAAATTGAAGTAGAAAGAAAAAACGTAAACTGAAAGTTTACGAATTCATAGAATGAACTTTACTCACATACAAAAAAAAAAATTCAAGTGGTAGTTAGATGTAATCAATGAGCTCATTTGATAGTGAACATGTTATCTGCAACAAACAGATTTGTTCCCTCTCTTAAAGGAAGGTGCAACTACCTGGAACACACTTGAGATCCCCACAAAATCTAACTAACTACCTGCTCGGTGGTGGAAAGACTAGCTAGCCATTCTTGTAACTGCAACCCTCTCAACTCTTTCAAATTTCCCATGTTATTGTTCCACAAGAATTCTAATCGCCAATAGACCAACATATCTTCGGGTGAGTCTACTAAAATACAATGACCATTCGAGGCATTTTTCCTACATATATCACTGCAAGGTGAATAAAAGAATTCATATTTCTTGGTTCAACGCAGATTCGAGACAATTTTCCAGTGTACATGGTTGCAAGGTGAATTGAAGAATGCAAGTTTCTTGGTTCAGTGCAGTAGGCAGTAGAAATAAGTTTTATCTAAGAGTGTCGCATTTTTTAAGGAGGTAGTACCCACCCTAGTTCGAGTTGCAGAGAGATAAGCACAATGACCCAAGATATTTAAGCACCGTTAGTGCATAGTGAACATTGGGTGTTGAGTTATGGAAAAGAGGGACAGGTGGTAAAGTCGTGGGCCCATAGGGGTAGACAAGTGGAAAAATCATGGCACCACAGAGTTAGATCATGGTGGTTTCTATTTAATTCAATTGTCAAAATTTTTTGTATGTGAAAATCTCTACATGTATTATGGTTTTTTATAGGTCTGCAATGAATTTTAACTGTTATAGTGCTAGGAAATTTGCAGAACTTACCGCACTACAAAGGGAGTAGTTCATTGAACTGCCTCACCTCACGCTCCATTGCTTATTCATCCAATGTCCAACCTTACCTCCAATGTGGATTGTCGAAACAATCAATCCTCATGTTCTAAGCTCAAGGTGAGATGCTTCTATCAAATTAAAATGGGGTGATCACCAGGGGAAGTATTATGTCGAGGAGGTAAGCTGAAATGCCTACTATTCCTTCCAAGCTTTTTTCATTCTCATCATAACGGGTTGTATTTAAATCTCTCTCGTAATGACCTAGGTGAATTGAATCCATTTAACATTGTAATTGTAAATAAGCAAGCTATTGTAAACCATACTCTCTCTAGGGTTGTTTCGTTCTTGTCGTCGTCATTTGAATGGGGTGTATTTAAATATCTCTCGTAATGACCTGGGTGAATTGAATCCATTTAATAGTGTAATTGGTAATGAGAAAGTTGTTGTAAACTAGACTCTTTCGATCCACCCAACACGACCATAACTGTGACTATGTGAGCTTAGATTCAAATTAGAGCTTAGTCTAATGTGATATCAAGCTTAAAGCTAATACTACAACTATGAATACTCTCACCCTTATTAACTCTATATCAGTAAGCTCCATGTATCTGATCCCCGATAGATTGCTTCTGAAAATTGTTAGCTCGGGTTGGTTGGATCGAAACTGCCCACGTAATCCCAAGAATAGGACCACATCACGAGTGTGTGAGGTCGCCGATTAGGAATCTGTTCACGGCCTCGAAAACCATTACGACAACATGGGGGATAACCACCCCGTCCAGACCTTAAGACAACTCCTTTTCTGTTTAAAGTGGTGGCTCCTGCTGGGAATAATGGGACTAATTTCCTAGTATGGGTTTTAATATGAGAGTGGGTGGTTTGTGAGTGTTTGAAAATAGAATAATGATAATCTAAATGACCTATTCTATCATGCAGACCTTCTAACTAACTTATTCTAATATAAATCCAGGTATTTCTGTGTGGTATGTGATCTACATAGATATCTTCTTAACATGTGATAATAAAGATTAATCATGCATAAATAGAGATGATAACGTACAAGATAATTTCTTTGACTAAATAGTTAGTCAAAGAAATTTATAAAATATATCGCATATATGATGAGTTATATATATGAAAATTAACAATTTCAGCTAGGCATCATACAATAATGCAATTAATTCTTAACAGAAAGAATAAATATCACACATAATTCATGACAGTAAAGTGTTATCACTGATTAAAATAAAACAGAAACAGTCATACACGATAATAGTACCATATGTGCAAAGTTATGCTCATTTAACAAATGACATGGATAAACTCCTTTCTTCAAATCAAATTATCTCCCAAGAACACAATAGTGCATCAAGAAAAGAAAGTAGTTTGATATCTAAAAGAAATGATCATGTTCCATAATTCCACCAAAGAGTTTCCACCAAAGCATTCACAAACTTACAAAAGTGCATTCTTTGCAAATGTTTTTGGTAAAATTCTAGACCCCTCTCTAAATGCATGAGAGGGGTATAAATACTATTCTAACTAATGTGAAAAAATAGATTATACAAAAATTGAGGAGTTTTCAAACAACCTTCCTCCTAGGTAGTTAACTAACTCTAAAAATAAACATTGGCCTGATGAGCAGAACTAAGATGATGACTCGCTGTCTGCCAGCTTGTCCTTCAAATCACAAATATCGGTCATTGGTTTGAATTGAGGGGGTGCCCCAAAATGTGTCATGAGTTGTCCCGCAAAAATGGCATCGGTGAGAGGTGGCAACATCCACTGAGTCAAATGAAGTGAAAAATTGAGGGTCATGATCTGGCTGTGCAGTTTTACGAGGTGTTGCGAATACAACTCCCAGGTGGTCTTGGTCAATTTTGCGATTGCCTCCCTTTGAGTCTCCCTCTTTATCTACCAGCTTTTATGCAAAGCACCAAAATCGAGCATTTCCTTTAGACTGCCTTCCTTTAGCATGTTGGTGAAAAGCAGAGTGTGGTTCACTGTCTTGATTATATTATTTGATACCCCAGCTGCCCTTGCCACTCCTAGCTCAACTTGCTTGATTATTGTGTCCCAATCTGTGAAAAGAATGTCTTTGTGAGTCTCCTTGATTTCAGGTAGATTAGAATTCCTTCTGTCTTCTGTTTCCTACCATTCGATGAACTTCAAGATTCTAGTGTTGAGATTAGTAAACTTGGTTCTCTGATCAATTGCCTTATCTGTCAGCTGGTCGCTAGTGGTCAGATAAGGAGTAATGTGTGACATCTTTTGGCAGAAATGGTCCTATTGTTTCGTTAGGAGGGAATTTAGTTCCAGAGCCTCTTTAACAAACTCCTCAGTAGTGGGAATGTCCTTATATCTTTCCATGGCTTGCTATAATTCTTGGAGTTACATGTCTTTAGCTGATATATCAGCTTGGTGGTTTATTTTCAGGACCTCCATGCTCTGTTGCAATTCGGCGAGTTATTCGGCTACTTGTTTGTTCACATTTGCTTTCTCTGCTTCGAGCTGCTGCTCGAGCTGTGCAATTCTCTCCTCCTTTTCTCTCAACAAAGTAGAGACTTCAGTGGCTTTTTTCATAGTGGCCGTTGCATGTTCTCCTATTAACTGTGACAATCTAGTCAATTTCTCAACTGGGTTGAAAGGAATGTCCCTCCAAACTATGTCCATGGGTTTGTTTCTAGTTGGGAGCTCAAGTGTTTCTACCCTTTTCCTTTTTGTCTGTCTTCTTACTACTGCTTTATGGAGAGGACTATAGAACACATCAAGTGGTGGGATTTCGGTCACTTTCAAGATGATCTCTGATGTAGGCAGAGTAGGGATAATATTAGTCTGCTGGGATGTTGTCGCCTGCTCATCCATAGGTTTAGACTGCTCATCCATGGGTTTGGGTTGTTTGTTCATAGACTTGGACTCTATATTCTCCTGAATATGTTGAGGAGTTTGACACTCCATTACCTCTTGGATATCTATTGTTTTGGGAGCATCTTGTAGTTTATGATTAAACTGATCCCACTCTTATTCCAAACTGTTGCTTTTGACTTCTGAACTGATTTATTTAGGCGGGGTGCTCAAAACTTGTTTCTCAACTCACTTTCTGCTAGACTCTACTATATTCTCTATCTCTTGGGCCTTCCCTGTATTTGGTATTTTCTCAGTATTCACTTGAGACACTGTGCGAGAACTAGGTCCTTCACTGTTAAAAGTCACACTTGGTGTAGGCTTATCTTTAATTTTCAACAATTGTAGTGGGATTATTGCGAGCCTTTCATTTCTGAGTTCCCGAAATCTTTCAAAATTTTCAGGACTTAGGTTCACTTTAGCCCAATCGAACGCTTGTTCGAAGGACTTGGATAATTGTAACAAGTCTTCAAAATCATTATCCTCATGGTTGTATGGCTTGAGCTTTACCATAGTAGTGATGTTATTTGCTACCTTGTGTGGATCGAATTTCCTTTTCAGAAATGTATGAAGCCTAAGGGCTTCCATGTTTTCTGACTCCTTAATGGCATGATTAAAATTTGCTAAATCAAAAGAACCACACTTGATAGGAAAAGAGGGCCATATTAACTTCTTTTTTTCTTTGAGGACTTTAGTTAGGCCTTTTCCTATGGTTTCGTAAGTGATTTCCCTTGCTAACAATTTATCAGAAATATATAAAGGTGGGACATGTGGGTTGGCTATGCTACCAAAAACCCTAATATGTAGGTGAACCATTCTTAATAAAATATTTACCAACAGCTAGAAGGTCTGTTGCGGCTTCTTGGGAAAACCTGGGGGATTTCTTATTGAAAGTCATTTGATGTAGGGGCAAAACAACAAAATGACATATATTATAGAAATGAGGTATATAATGGGATTCCCATATTGGCTTATGATTGAGGTGGATAGGGTAGAGATCATGTAAGGTCCATTTCCAAGCCATGGTTAGAAATGCATTGCAGAAACAAATGGTGTCCATAATGTAGGCACAAAAATAGAAGGGGGGGAGGTTCTCTTGAGAGGAGGCTCTCTTCTGTCGATACTCAGTAATGATGGTGGATAGGTTGTTAGATAGGATGGTGGCCCAATTCATGATGTGGGAGTTAACGCAAACATCAATTAGAGGAACCCATTCTATGGAAATCTTAGAATTATTAGGCAACCCATATAGTCTACATAACATAGCAGCTGCATAGTTGTAAGGGTTTTCCAAAGAGGCTATAACATACATACTCGATTTGCCAAATTTGAATATGTTGTCTAATACTCTCCAGCCTTGAATCAGCTTGAAGAGGTCTGGGTTCTTCTTTGTGAAGTTGGCCATATATGTCTTATCATATATATCCTAAGGATCAGGTATATGTTACATTTTCTTCATGTCCTCTGCTCTGAACGATACCATGAGTTCGTTTCTTGAATTCCTGAATTGCCTATCTTGAATGGTGAGGTTTTTGACCACCCATCTGATCATATCCATGTATGGGAGGATTTTAGCCCTCGCTCCTATCCTATGCAGGAAATAATAGGCAACATCCTTGAATTGAAGTCCTGAAGATCTTATTGAGTCCGCTGTTGCTCTTGTAACAGTGATCTTGGGATGTTCGTCATCAAGCCTATTGTAAATGACCTCCCAAGTTGTCGCTCCTCCATTAGAGATGCAGACTGTATCACAGAATATGGGAGTCATCTCTATAAACTTGGATTCCGCAATACTCTACTTCTTCTCTTTCTGCATCACCTTCCTCAATGACATGTCTTTTGTAGCTTGCCTAAAATGGACAAGATATATCAGTGCAGACAATATTGGGCAATTAAAATTGAAAGCATTTCTGTAGTGACCTTGGATCATGAGAAAGGTTTAATGAGATACTCAACGTTAACTACCCATAACTTAGAAAATGATTATCTCTCATCGAGCCGCTAAATATTTATTATCCTGTCAATTTGTTTGTTTTTGTATTTAAAATGCATTTATTTCACACATTTACCGCTCTTATTCGCGTATCGCAATATTCAAATGAATACAATATAGCGTTGTGCTTACTTATAAGGCGAAATGTGATTGCGATTGTCGCAATATCGCATTTCACAACTCGTTAATGGGCATTGTAATGGCATAGCTTAATTACTTGCGAAGTTTGCGAAGTGCGATTTGTGAAATGACAAGGTGCTTATAATTGGGATATCCCAGCGGGAGGTTTGATCGCGCATCGCAGTTTTTTAAAGGTGTTTTATGATAGTCCCATGAAAAGTGCGATTTGCGATCAGGATTTCATCCTTGGGATGTTTTGCAAGATTTTTCAAAGCAATTTCTTAGAGTTAGGCTTTATTATGCTAAAAACTAAAAATTTTAAAAAGGGTCCCCATTTATATCTTTAACCTAGCTATTGTTATCGATAAATGGGGGGGTTGTGACATAGTACAAGAGACTCGTAAGTGATTTGATTTATTGGATGATGGAAATCATCTACCAGAATGGGGGGGATCACTAGACAACTGCCATGTATAGGTGGGGTGGTAGTCAGCAGTAATATCATAAGCCAAAAGTGAAGCAAGTAATGAAAGCAGTAATAATGAAATGACTGCATCATTATATACGTAATTCAACAACAATAAGCTAAGCAACTTATTTTTCATGTTGCACCATGTGCGTTAACGCTCCGTTTCTCTAATTTTGTATCAATGTAAGTAAGCGTCATTCCTTATTGCATCTAGTGCTGTATGAAACCTTTGTTCTGTATAGGTCCTATCACAGGAATCAGGTATTTATCAAGCAAGGGTCCCAGGTTTAGTGCTCCTAAAAAAAGGTAGAATTATCCTCCTACAGTGCTCTTACGAAGGCCTCCAATGCTCCAACACTCCTCCAAAGAGCTTCAATGCTATAACACTTTTTTCTCTGCAACGATTGTCAAGTCAGCCGAGTCAACGTGCTCAGTAGGTGCCAGATTCTATTTGGCTCTAACTGACAATATCTCTTGTTCTTTTCTTTGAAGCAGGGTATGAAATTTATCCGATTTTTTTCCTTGGCCTAAGCTTACCCATATGGAAGAGATTGTCCTACCTAGGTGGCTACTCGACTTGGCTCGGTTACTCAGATACTCTTCATGAGGATTTGGCTTATCTTGGAGATGGTACTTTCACTTAGTTTCTTGGGTACTTTGGACTGGAGGAGACTCCTTTATTCTTTGTGGTGGATTGTCATGGGTCATCTATTGACAGGAGGCAATGGTGCCAATCCACTTTAGTGCTGATGCTGAAAGAGTGGCCAAAGTATGAAATTTCAACTTAGCCATCTATCTGTTGTACGCCTTACCTCCAATAATGGATTCTACAAATATTTGTTCCCAAGATTGCATGATAGAACGCGATTATATCACTATCTAAAGATTTATTCAACAATTAAAAAATTTCATACTTGGTAGGGACTACCACTGCTTGCGACCCTTGTTTAATCTAGGTGGAAGACAAAATAATAGACTTTCTAGGCATTTATAGTTCACTGCTTCCTCTAGATTGCAATATGAAATAAACCATGAGATCAGATTAAACCGTATGTGTGATTGGAGAAAGGGGATTCATTGCCTCATGGTTGGTCAAGAAACTCCTCAACAAAGGCTATAATGTCAAAGGAGCAGTTCAGGGCAATCTTGGTAGGTTATAATTAGTACTTCTACCAACATAATTTTGATTAGCTTCACCCATAACTAGGTTCACTATGATTCCATGACCTCCTCGTAATAGTAACTTGTCTTTTATTTAATGACATAAGTGTGTGTTAACTCTCTGTTTAGTTTGGATGGAATGCATTTTTAATAATTTGAAGATTGAAGTACAGAGGATGGCAAGTACGAGCATCTAAGAGAGTTGGAAGGGGCGAAAGAGAGGTTTCAGCTTGTGAAACTTGATATTATTGATTATTAAAGCTTAGTCACAACTATCCAAGAATGCCACACTATCTT
>Ga0068628_1000324_pt1 | contig 15620 bp, 8 predicted proteins | sample InSIn2gowninarea_FD_77431 | JGI IMG/M metagenome (GOLD analysis project Ga0068628, IMG submission 77431) | Clean room microbial communities from NASA Spacecraft Assembly Facility at Jet Propulsion Laboratory, Pasadena, California, USA -... ... | reverse complement strand
GTAACACCCGTAATTTTGCAATCTCTCTCTCTCTCTCTCTCTCTCTCTCTCTATATATATATATATATATATATATATATATATATATATATATATATATATATATATATATATATATATATACACATATATATACATATATAGGTATAGATATATCCTAGTGAGCTACATGATATGGTTAGGGGTTAATGTTTATAACGTAAAAGATGTGCATGGCCATAATTTTAATAAAATACACTATTGGTTTTCGGATAGAGGGTTTTAGAAACATGAATGCCTAGATTTCCATGAGAGTTGTATGAGAATGGGATAAGGGTTATTAAACGGGGACAAATCCAAAGTCATAAGGTAAGAGTATTTGATCGAATTCTAAAATAACTTGACCTTAATGAAAATAAACCTTGGGTTTGGTGCATAAGTAGTTGGGAAAATGTTCTCCTTGTGCCAAGTGATAAGTTGAGGGAATTTTAACTTTTGGATTTGTGAATTGAGGACATTATTCCTTTTTCATTATATCTTTCTAAATGGGACAATAACCTTAAGACCTAGGTGTATGTTTGAGTGCCTTAACTAAGTTCCATAAACTTTTAAAGAAATATAATATGCTGAAGAGTCTAAAGTATAACTACCGTTGGGACATGATTGCACTAGGAATTGAGATTCTCTTAGGAAGTCTATACTATGGGATTGATAGGGGGTGAGATAGGCTTAGGTACTACCTTGCAGAAAAGAGATCCCCTCTTGGATTGAAGAGGAGAAGATAGACGAAATTGTGTTGTAGCAGCTACAACCACCCTCCAAAATTTTGGCTCACATGCAAATTTTACAGCCTACCTTGGATCCTGCGATCAATCATCCTTGGTCACTTGTTGGTATGTTGATGATTTCAAGCTCCTCTCCTTGATCTTAAGAATTGTTCATGTTCACATCTTTATGCAACATGTGTCATATTGGGCATAGGGATTGTTGCTTGTCATGCAAAGGGAATGTTTTTCCTCTTCAAGGGAAATCTTGTATGTAGGAGTTATTTTCATTACATAGATATGTTTCACACTCACTTCACACACGCTTGTCACAAAGTTTGTTGCATTAGGAAAAGTATGTCTTATACATTTTGGATGGTCTATGTTGTATCACATAGTGTTCATGTGCCATCATAGTCAAGTCCTATCACTGTTTACATTTGTTTCACTGATCTCACACTTAGCCAATTTTTCAAACAACCTAGCCTCATCCAACTCCCTGAAACTGTGTAGTTTTCTTCTGTAACCATCAATATTCTTCCCTTTCCTATTGAAACCCCGTAGTGCACAAAGACCCCAACACCCATTGACATCCAAAAATGTGTGGTGGTCTCCACTAGCTTCCTTCCCGAGCTAGAACCCATCGTCATCAGAAACTGCATAGTATTCTCTCTTAACTACTTAGTTTGACTTGCAACCTGAAATTGTGCAAATGTGTCCTCTCAGAACCCATCCTGCAACAATGCCTTGCATCTAGAAACTGCACAATATTTCCTCCCAACTGCCCCATCTTCACTGCACTTATAAATTATGCAGAGATGTCCTCCCAGGACCCCCATCCCGCAACAGTTTCTTGTGCCTCAAAACTATGGAGTATTGTCCAGGCTACCCTATATGTCTTGCATGTAGAAACTACACATATGGGCCTCCCAGGGCCTCATTGTAGTAGCAGTAATTGCTTGTGAAACAATGTTGATTTGTCTCTCGGTGACAATAGGAAAAGGTGACATACTAAGACCAACCCCAAGGAGTCGAGGAGAATAACCAAGAGACTAAGTGACGAAAAAGGTGAGGACCGCATGTAAACTTCATTGGATACATGATCATCCTGAGCGTAAGTATGGTAAGTAAAGAACACCTTTCAAAGTACACCTCTTAGTTGGGTGTGCAGGACTTCTTGCCATTTTCATCATTCTGTCCTTAGTAACATGCATGTGCTAAGAAAAAGGTCTTTTCATGTGTTTCATTTACATGTCTTGCTTCCTTTTCACTTGTTTTACCAACTATTGTCTTTGACATGTTGATTTCTATGTCATGCTTTCCACCTCATTCTGGTGATGTTGAGGGTTGCGTTTGAGCTATGTTCTCTCTGTAAACATCTATAGCACTCACACATGATGTTGTAAGCACTGTTGCGCAAGTGTCCTCATGGTCGTCTGAAGGTCTACCCAAAGTGTCACACTTGTTTCTTTCATCATTAGACAATCCCACAATCAGTCACATTGAACATATGTTGTCTTGTTGGTTTGAGATGTCTTGTCGTGAAGTCATGTTGACTATGTGTTCGCAAGTTCATGTATACACAACCTCACTTATTCACACACTTAACCATTTTGTCGAAGATCTATCGACAACACCACCCTCCATTAGTCAGACCTCTACTAAGTTGCATTCTGCAGTCTCAACCATCAGTGACCAAGTACTGCTGCCCAAAATTGCGCAGAGATTGAGGCTACCTCCTAGGAAGTCCGCACTACACAATCCTGGAATTGACCTATCTGACTGTCACCTAGAACAACACAAAAGTTTCCCAAGAAGCCATCTTAATTTACACTACCCGCAAGCCAATACATCAAGGTTCCCTCTAGTCAACTGGAGAGTTTGACAAGGCAATGACCTTAGGCTTCACTCCTCCCAAAAATTGTGTAGAAGTTGTCATCATGCCTGCCTCCACTGACTGAAGAAATTGTGTAGACAAGAGGGACAGGCATTCACTACTTGTCTCTGCATTATCTATGAAAATTATGTAGTTCTGTTAGTCAGTCCCCCTGGCAGCTGACTTACTACTCCTAAAAATTGCACAACTTTGCTAGACTGCCCACCAGTCGCTCAACACCCCCCTCAGCCCGAAAACTACACAGATATGTTTAGAATGACTTCCTCCCAGTTATGCAATTTTTTGGCCAGCAAGCTCCCATAGCTTGGTCCCAACCTCCCCTGAAATTCTGTGCAGTTTTCATTGTCAGTGTCATCTGCTACCTGCATGACCTTCCCAAGAAAATTGTGCACTTTTGCCTCCCAGCCGAGCTAGATCCCTTAGACTATCATTATTGTTCGAGACTACTCAACCTAGCCTCCTAGTGACTTCAAGATAATTTTTCTTGATAGTTCTCTGAAGCCCCACATCCTGGACTAACATGTGCTCTGCACTTTCGTAGAGCCTTGTCCTCTCTCCCGGTCACCTGCACTCGAAAACGAAATACAATGCATCATGGTATACTAGGAGATTTCTAGATTTGATGTCATCACATCATTAGTGATTGCAAAAGTAGTTGCATGGATGAGACATGGCACAGTGATGAACGAGATGAACAAGGAGCGCATGCTAGAATACTTGCACATGGTTGGGTGAACAGATGAAGTATGCCAAGTAGCAAGCGAAGGAGACATGTGAGCATGCATGAACTATCAAGCAAACACTAAGACCATTGAACACTCTGCGCACTTTGTCATGCATAGGTGAAGCTATGGTACACCACGGGCACACTCATCACTCAGCAGAACAACAACTCGACATGAACAACACATCCAATGTGTGCATACCTGTAGTGTCATGTTGAGTTGTGTCATGAGTTTCCTCAGCCACATCAGTACTTCAGGTCATAACTATGTAATCAATGTAATGTAACGTGGAAGTCCAAAAGACCCACGGATAAAGTCAAAGAGTCATGTAAGTCGAATAGTCATGTAAATTGAACAATCATGAGGGAAGTTGAACAATCACAACGGTCAATTTCACCATTGGCTATATATACCCCTCAATTGTACATGAACATGGCTTTTCACCTTGGCTCCTCCCACGTAGCATTTAGAATCTCTAATATTTTCTTTGAGGACCAAGTAGTGGCTCCAACGCCCCTCTATCAGGATAAGTGATGTATGGTGTACGGATGTGTCTTGGGACTTTCTCTTAATTCAGAAGCCTGTTAACATGTCCAAAAATTTTCACACATGTATTGTAACCATTTGTAAGAGTATTTGTTGTACACTTGTAATACATGTGGATTTAACTTGTACTAAGATAGTTGAACTATTTCTGTTTTTTTAGTGAATATGTTGTTGGAAATGTGCTGTATGAGTTATTAACAATGTCTGGCCCATGTGGACTACTCCATCGGACACTCGACAGACTCATTCTTGTAAACTTATTATAACAACAGTCACAGTCGTGTGGACTACTCCGCTCGGTGTTGTATGTGCTATCTATTCACCTTTGCGTTTGTGACTGTCGTATATGTGTGGACTACTCCGCTGGAAGCTGCGCAGATCCTACTGTGTTGTGCACCTCTAACAGAATTTGGACTATTCCCTTTCGAGTTGAGACTCACTCTCACCCTCTCCCTCTACACAGAAAGAATTTTGACACAAGCGACACTAAGCACTCACCAGGCACATGAGCCTCGCTATTTGAAGACTAAGTATAACACTCTCATTTGTTGAAAAGCAAGAGCTAAGGCATATATTTAATATAATGGCAACCGAGCCATCGTACCAGATGGGACTCCTACACCAAATGGTTTGAGCTCTAGTTGGGACTTAATACCGGGGATATCCCGTGAATGTTGGTGGATCCAACACTGTCAACCAATTGGAATGGTTATTAAGGTGGTTAGTGCATTTGTCTCACTATGTTTTAGAGGTACACTTTCCCTTTTGGTGTTATAGTCCAAGGTCAAGGGATACTGTATGTCAGCATCTAGTTTTGGTTTAATTAAAGATAAGTATTTTGTGTTTATGTGTGTCCTACTACTAAGTTCAATGTGCAATTATGTGTTATTTTATGTAACGTTATGCATATTATAGTTTCATTCATATTCATGACTTGGGCATGTAGATTATGTTATTATTTTTCCATGTTTAATGAATATGCAAGGCATATTTAGTATTATGGTATCAGAGTTGTCAAACATAGAATGAAGAGCAACCTATTAAAATAAAGGTTCAAATTAAGGTAGTTAGAGTTGAATTATGGTAGTGTGATAAAACACGGATGGCTAGGTATATACATAGTGCCAACATATACTAGATCTTGTCAATACACCATCATTAAAGAAGTCAGGGACAATGTGTATTGCTTGGACCCACCATCTGAGCTAGGTAATCACAAAGTTGTTAATGCCAATGATCCCAAGATATATGAACAATAAATTTTGGAAAATAAAGTTCATGTATTCCATATTTCATATGCCACTATATATTTCCATCCCCTTTTCTCAAAATATACCATGTTAGATTCATATCACTACTCTGATAGGCAACAATAACATTCTTCCTATCTTGTTGGATGTAAATAGTGATGACCTACCTAAGAAAAATGGTTCTCTAAGATATATTTTTTGATATAGTTGCCTAATTTGGTTGAGAAAGAGGGAACACTCTATGACTAAATAGGGGGAACTCTCGTCTTAAATAGGTCAGAATTGATATAGATGAAGAATGAAGTCTTCATAATGGAGCACTTCTATAAATTAAGTTAATGACATTAAATAAATACGTAAGCTCTCTATAGAAGTAGTGGAGATGTATTAATTAAATTACTAAGTGGTAATTTTTGAAGTTGGAAGTGGTAATTACTAATCTATATCTCTTACCAAGATTTCAATGGAGAAATAAAGAATTTAGTTATGAGGGTTTTGGTTTCATTTTCCTTAAATCTTTCTTTCTTCCATGTGTGCTTTCAATGTGTCAAGATAAACAATCCTTAAATTTGTAGTGCATGAATCACACGACATTTCCAAAGGCACATTAAGGAGAAATGTAACTCACACAAACATTGTCATAATTTATGACAATGTATATAAGTAATGGTCTGTAATAAAATGATATAATGATGATGATGATTAACATCCATTGAGACTATAATTGTTTTATCTAGGATCTAAGTTGGGTTAACACAAGATATTTGAAGATAAAGTTGTCTTCATCTTCTACCATCTTAGTGTTACAGAGATGATAGATTTCTCTTGTCCCATGTTGTTTCGATAATTCTCTAATGCCGTATCTTACTACATTGTGTATAAGAATTTCTTCTTATTTTAGCAATATTGTTTTTCTTCTTTGTGCTAGTCAAAATTGAGAGGCACTTTTGATCTTCTAGATTATGCTTGACTACCTTATTGTGATATCTTAATTTTTCTTTGTTTCTGTAATCTTTTATTGCACCAAAGATTATTTTTAAATTTAGATGTAATAACATTTTTATATTATTACAATTTTGCATAATACTTCTTTATGCATTCCCCAATGATCTAGCCAAGATTTGAGATCGTTATGCCATCCATGCTTAAGGTACTAGTGGTTTTAGCTAAGGTTTGAAGCAATTTTGATAAGCATATTCTCGTCCATGCTGTTTAACTTGTTCTTGTACATTAAGTACCTAGTCATAATTGTGCTCTCAATAGGGGAAAACTCACATATAAAGTGAAGATAGAGTTAAATGGTCTTCTTTCAATTTTGAAGTTCTAAATTATAAATTTCCTTCTTTTCAATCTACTTTGTATTGATTGTTAACTTAATTGATCTTTAGTCCCTCTTGAAAAGTTTGTGAAAATATAAAATAAATATAAGTACAAGGTTTCATTTTCAAATCTTGAATTACTTATTCATAATAGGGTGTTGTGAAATGATATGATTAAACTAGAGGTTATAGTGACCCAATGCTATTTAGATTAACAATAACTCCATGTCACATATGTACGAGATGGGTCCGGTTACCAATTCTTTTATATATATATATATATATATATATATATATATATATATATTTCAGCTATTAAGAAAATCAAAGGATATAATATTTTTCAAACTTTTGAGAGGATTAGGGACATCGCTTTCACCTACTACCATGAAAAAGAATGTTACCACAATTTACCTACAAACTTTCAAATTATATTTTTTGTTTTTTTCTCGTATAACCGCATTTTAAACATTTAAATAATAAATCTGGATAATTTGAAAATTATGAATTTTCTACTATTGCAAAATATTTACTTACGAGCTGTAAACTTTTTTTTAACTCGAAAACCATGATGCAGATTTCTACGCGTGGAAGCCAACTCATAATAATCGAGGCAATCCGGCTTTTAAGCTAGAAGTAAAGCCCTGGATATGATGTGCCGGTATCCAAGTATGCCCTCTTAGACAAGCTCCGGTGTCTAGCATCTTATATCACATGAATTTTATAATAAAGTACTTGGGATTCTAGGCAAGTCCAAGCCAGTTTATCGTAATTTGGCTTCCCGATTTATCGTAATTTGACTTTTCAACATTTGAAGTCCATTGGATCCTTGGTGTAGCGAACCCCAATATGTAAAATAGCACACCATTTGCCTGCTGTTGTCCAGATATGCTCATCTAATTTCGAGATATTCCATTCGAGGTGTGCGTGATAATGGCATTTCTAGGTGCTTTATAAATTGGGAGTTACTGTTACACAAGTAACTACAGCTTCATTGTGTATTTTAATCTGTAAATTGCAGCAGCAACAGCGGAGGAGCGGGTTCAAGGCCAAGCAGAAGGAAATATTTAGAGAGAACCCCCCTCCATTCTAACAACATGAATTCGCAGAAGCAATGGACCAGTATGTTCATAAAAACCCAGTCGTCAACCTCGTCAGGCAATCAACTTTCTGAAACGTCTGATTCATCCACGATGAGGTGGCATTACTCTGAACCAGGTAAGCAATATCCCCTGGGCCGCAAGTCCAAAATTAATCCAGTTTGCCCAGATGCCGGGTATATAGAGTCCTATTTCATTCACATCTAGACGCATCGATATAATGCAGTTCCGCTCATGCTTACAGTGGCAGTTCAATACAAATTTTCTTTTTTCAATACACCCTTTCAACACACCTTCTTAGCCAAGGGTATTAAAAATTATCACTCATTACAAAATGTCAAAATAAACATTTCATTTTACAACTTTCTTGAATCTCAATTCACAATCCATTTAGGTTAACTTTTCACTGTATCATGCTCTGCAACTAGTGACTAATTTCAATATCGACGTTTATATTATTATTGGACATTGTATTCACTGTAGGACTATTCAAGAGGTTTCATTTAGGGTTATCAGGGTTCATAATAATTATAATATGACCATTAATTTCCTTAAATAAACTTTGGTAGGTTTTCTGAATCTTTGCAGTTAAACATTACCCCTCATTACAAAAATTCAAAATAAAATTTGCAGTTACTGGACAGATCATTTTGCAACTTTCTTGAATCCCAATTTACAATCACGATATGTTAACTTTTCACTACATCATCCTCTGCATCTAGTGACTACTTTCAATATCTACCTTTATGTCAGTATTTGACATTGTATCATTGTAGACCCTATTTAGGAGATTTCATTCATGGTGATCAGGGTCCATGATAATTATAATATGATCATTAATTCCGTTAGATAAGGTTTAGCTTTTACTCGTTGAAGGGTATTAAAAAAAGAGATATATAGATATATATATATATATATAAACAAAAACCATACAAAACAATTCTATATAAATTTTTTGAAATGATTTCTATAAACCAAGAATTAAGTGACATAATTATATCATACCTTATTCCTTTGAGAATTGAATCTCAAAATGTCATTGATCTCTTTTTTAGTCACATTCAAACATACGTACGAAAACATTATTAATCTAATCTTACGTCCTTTTATGAGAATGGCTCATTTAACATGTTTTAGCCATTTACGTCAAACGCAATTGGCAATATGAGTCCAAGTATCCGAATAGAGTATTGACAATTATTTCGATTGATATATTTTACATGCAACAGGTGAAACGTCACATAATCATGCACTGGAGAGGGAGACGAGCCAGCCCAAAGGGAGGACCAGATGGAATCCAAAACCAGAGCAGATAAGGATATTGGAAGCTATTTTCCAATCTGGCGTGGTGAGTCCTCCAAGAGAAGAAATAAAGAGAATCAGAGCGCAGCTAGAGGTGTTCGGACAAGTTGGAGACGCAAACGTGTTTTACTGGTTCCAGAACAGAAAGTCCCGATCAAAGAGGAAGCCGCGATTGCCAGCTGCACAAAGATCTAAATCTAGGACCCAGTCTGGGACCCTTTCTTCAACTTCATCTACATCAACATCAACATCTGTTAATTCCAAATCTGTCACGGAAATTTACAATAGTGCACCCAATTCGATGCACAGTAACACTGGAGATCAATATTACTCCAGTTGTGCAACGCCAGTTTCTGCATTCGCCGAGAATGATTATGACATGCAGGCCGTGTACAAAGAAATGAGTAAAACATCAATATCTGTTCCGACTAAAACATTGCCAAACCTTCCTAATAGTCTAGCCAATGCCATGCAGCCTAACATTCGAGATCAATATTGCTTCAATTCTGCTGCTCCACTTTATTCATCTGCTGGGAATACATTAACATCTGCTCCGCCTGAAACTTTGCTGAACTCTTCCAAAAGTCCACTCAATGCCATGCCGGCTAACATTGGAGATCAATATTACTTCTCTTCTGCTCCGCCGGTATCTTCATCTGTTAATTCTAAAACTGTCACGGAAATTTATAACAGTTCACCCAATTCCATGCACAGTAACACTGGAGATCAATACTACGCCACTTGTGCAACGCCAATTTCTGCATTCGCCGAGAATGATTATGACATGCAGGCCGTGTACGAAGAAATGAGTAAAACATCAATACCTGTTCCGACTAAAACTTTGCCAAACCCTTCTAATAGTCTAGCCAATGCCATGCAGGCTAACATTGGAGATCAATATTGCTTCTCTTCTGCGGCCCCACTTTATTCATCTGCTGGGAATCATTATGATCTTCTGAATACATCAACAGATCAATATTGCTTCTCTTCTGCCGCTCCACTTTATTCATCTGCTGGGAATCAATATGATCCTCTGAATACATCAACATCTGCTCCGCCTGAAACTTTTCTGAACTCTTCCGAAAGTCCACTCAATGCCATTCCGGCTAACACTGGAGATCAATATTGCTTCTCTTCTGCTGCGCCGGTATCTTCATCTGCCGAGCATCATTATGATCTTCACACCGTGTACGATGAAATGAGTAATATTAATGAACTCTGTAACATGCAAGCAATAGAAGCCACAGCAGCAGCAGCAGCAGCAGAAGCTCAAAGCATAGTGAATGAAGGTACATCACTGGAACAAAATCATTCTCGTATCTTGACATGAGGATGCAAGAGTGCATGGAAACATAGACATTGTCGTCATTGCAGTCAATAAGTTGTCTCGGCCATGTCTGATACTAATCTTGGTGTGCAGGAATAGGAGGGGTGCAAGAGGGCTCTATCACTAACCCCAGCCCATCATAACTGTATTCATCAATGACGTCCCAACTGCAATCCCTTCAGGCCCTATAAATTTCGGGGATTTCTTCGGGAATGATGGTCTTCTACTAAATTCCTCTGGCGAGTCTGTTCTAGTTAATGAATTTGGACTCACAAGCCTGAAGCATGGAGCTACGTATTCCTTGGTACGCTATATATAATTCTCCTTCTGTAGAATCAGCACGAGGACAATAACATTGATTGTAAAAGGAAGAGGTTGATTCTCACTCTCCATGTGCGTGTGTTTGCTTTCTATTTTTGCAGATATGAAGGCATTTTTCATGACCACTTCATGACAATCTGGAGCTCCTAGTTTCTCCTTGGCCCTATTCAATTTCGGCTTAGCTTCTACAGCTTAAGATTTTATACGTTGTCGCTATGTATTTCATAGATTTTATAAGCGTCTTATGTGAAAAGAAAGGGATGTTGCAGACTGCAGTGTATACAATTTCTTAGTCGTAGTACTGGTGGGTGACTAAGTGCTTTCCGACCTCCCCTCACATTCAATTATTCTTTTGTAATTCATGCTGCCTCACATTCAGTTATTCTTTTGTAATTCATGCTCCGATCTCCCCTCACATTCAGTTATTCTTTTGTAATTCATGCTCCCTCACATTCAATTATTCTTTTGTAATTCATGCTCCGATCTCCCCTCACATTCAGTTATTCTTTTGTAATTCATGCTCCCTCACATTCAATTATTCTTTTGTAATTCATGCTCTGCTCTCCCCTCACATTCTATTATTCTTTTGTAATTCATGCTCCGCTCTCACATGCTGAGATATGCAATTGTACATAAATAATTCATCGGGATAATGTTAATTTTAAGATTCTTTCATTCCATCGCTGGATGGAAACATCATGTCCAAGTCTTTATGCGAGCATTGCAGTTTCCCATTTTTTTGTGGGCGCGCTAGCAGTTGGCAACAGTCAACTGCAATTTACCCTGGGACTTTTTAAATGTGTGGTTCTAAAGAGACTTTATCGTCTCTATTATCTTATTCTTATCCAATTATAAGTTTACCCTTCCATATTAAAAGCTGAATATGTTTGAATGGTACAAGTTCCATTTCTGCGATTTTCTTACCGTCGTGGATAAGACGTAAAACTTGGTCGGAAGCAAATTGGGTTGAGTTTTTGGGACAAATATATCCATTACAGAAAATCCTATAACGTTGGTTTCATTGCTTTCTTAATTAGTGGTATGCTCTGTCATTATTATGTCATTTTATCTGAAATAATAACTTGAATTTAAAATGATATTCATTGGTTTTTGAAATAATGACACGCAACATTATGTGAAATTGTTTACTTAAATATTAAATTGAATTTAAATTAAGGATTAATTATATATCAGATAAAACAATTTGCTTAAAAATAAAATACTGTTTTCAATATGGTACCAAAATCTATTTTAAAACCACTTTAGCCCTCTCCACCCCCATAACCACTGCCGCATTTGTAATATACATATAAAGTCATTTCTGTTAGGATGTTTAAATTCAAACTTCCAAAAATTTCAATTTCAATTTTCGCGGCTTCCATAGGCGGGAAAATGTTTAGATTTCAATTTTCCCGGATTCCATAGGCGGGAAAAGTGAAAAACGCGTCAAACGAAGGCATTTCATATTAAATATAAGGCAAAGTCTCACGGTCTCGTCTTCCTTTTCTGTACGTGTTTTATAATCTTGGAGCTTCCACACTCGCTGTTGCCTGAATTATTTCAACGCTTTCTGATACTATCGTCAAGATCAGAGGCGAGGGATTCATTGCACAGCGTAATCAAAAGGACCCCGGCCTGCTGTTGTACCGTTTAATGACCTCTTTCACCGGCCTATGCCCTGGATGTTAATAATCGTCATGAGTCGAAGGCAAAGAGCGCAAGGTTGGGACAGATGTTCACCTTCTCGGTTTTCAAGCGTTAGAGAATGAACAGTCGTCTCGAAAGCATACTAAGGTTTCTTTCTCTCCTTGCCTGCGATAATTTTTATTCGGTTTTCAAATTGTTAATGATCCATTCCCAAGAAGTTGCGTCACTTCTACGTTTCATCAGGATTAACTTGACTTACTCGTCCGGAGCCAAAACGCCAAAATGATGGCAACTCCTATTTCCACCTCTATAGCAAAGTTAATGCTGTCTGATATGCAAGGGGAATAGCAGTTGCCTTGCATTAACATGCCAAAGTCAACTTTGAGGGAAATATAAATGCAAGACAACTGCTATTCCCCTTGCATGTCAGACAGCATTAACTTTGCTATAGAGGTGGAAATAGGAATTGCCCAAAATGATGGCGTCTCTTTGATTTTCTTCAATTAAGGTTTTAGGTACTTGTTAAATGAATTATATAAATGCGGTTTCACAAGCAATCTTGATAGATATAGAAGAAAAGGCACGCCCTCTTATTGAACTCCCTGTCAAAACACTACAATTTAATGAAATGCGGAAACACTAAAACCCTACACAAAGTTTATATAAACAATCTATGAAGTGTAATTATTATTAAAATCAGACCTAAACCTGAAAATGATAGCGTCCAGTGCAACAGTGAGAGTTGTTTTTAGGAAACCCTAGTACCTCCTTTTAGTCTTCCTTCAGTGTCGAGTCTCAAAATCTTCCTTTCACCTTCCTTTCAGGCTGTTTCTCTGCTTAGCAAGCTCAGAGGCTTGCTCTGACTACACTGTGTGTCCACACCCAATTGTTAGGAATTTTTCTGGTAAAATTCCAAAAACAAATAAACTGAACATAGAGACAATGCTTTGTTTTAAACACAGGATGTTTTACACAGCCGAAACGAAAAAAATAATTATTTGCAGCTGACACGGTTTTTCACACACCAAATGGAGCTTGTATTCATTAAAAGATTGATGTTTCAAAATATTCTTCCTCTTAACAGAGGGATTCACCAAGAACTTCTACATAAAAATTACTCTTTCTTTCTTTCGAGGAGATTTTACTCTATTTCAACTCCAAATTTTAACAAGTTGCTGTGTAAAAATTACATGCATTTATTGCTGTAAAAGAAATCTCCTCATTTCATTCACGTTGTATATTTCATTTCTAAAAAAACTTTCTCTGCACTGTTGTGCATTGCTTAGAGTAAAATTACATTTACACTGCTATGTAATTTTTCCATCTGCAAGCTACATTCTTCGCTCTACACAAAAAAAATCGTAACAATACATTTTTAACTATACCATACTCCCGTGAATAAAAAACAATAAAAGTAAAATCCTACCAACGTTTACCAACTCACAGTAAATTGCATTTACTGTTTTACTGACATTTACTGTTTTACTAACAAAATTTGCAGTATATAAAACTTTTACTCCACGTCAATTTCATGTTACAGGCTTGTACTTCAACCATTGAATTTTGCGATTTGCGATTTGCGATTTCATCACATCGCGAAATCGCATTCGGCGGAAGAAGGGAAAAATGAAGCACAAACATATGGGTGCGATCTGCAATTTGCGATCAGATCGCATCGCAACATCACAATCGCAGAAATCACAAGACGTAGCGGAGAGTGACAGGGTCTGTATGCAATTTGCGATATGCGATAAGATCGCATTGCAAAGAAAAATAGTGCTGCAGTTGAAATTATTATTTCAACACTCCCCTTTAATTTCAACTGCTGGGTTATCAGTCATACCTAGACATTTTCTTAAAAACTCAAAACTTTTTTGGTCCAATAGCTTGGTCAGAATGTCCGCAACCTATTCTTGAGTGCCACAATGTTGTAAAACAATTTCTCCATTGTTAACCAATTCCCTGATATAATGAAACCTTGTGTCAATGTGTTTCGTTCTCTTATGAAACACCGAATTCTTGGATAATGCAATCGCTGAGCTATTGTCACAAAAGATCACAGTTGTTGTTGCCTGCTCTTGGCATAAACTTAATGGTCTCCTCATCCAAACCGCTTAACACGCTGCTGCTGTAGCTGCCACGTATTCTACCTCTGCTGTAGACAACGTTACAATATGTTGTTTCTTAGAAGCCCATGAAATGGCTCCTGAACCCATGTGAAAAAGTTAACCGGATGTGTTTTTTTGATCATCTACACTTCCAACCCAATCACTATCAGTGTATCCAATTAAATCTGAACCTTCTGAAAAAATATATAAAATGCCAAATCTTTTTGTACCTTTGACATACCTCGGTATTCTTTTCGCTGCATGTCAATGTGCCTCTTTTGGTCTCTCCATGAATCTGGAAATTAAACTAACAGAAAACATTATTCCGACAAAGTTGCAGTTAAATACATAAGGCTACCAACTATGCTCTTGTACACGCTAGGATCAAAAACCTTGTTACTGTCCTCTTTACTGAGTTTTAATCACATTACCGTGGGAGTGATTGTTGCCTTGCTGTCCTGCATATTAAATCTGCCCAACACTTCATTTACATATTCTGCCTGCGAAATAAAAATTCCATTTTCATTTTGATCTACTTCCATTCCTAAGAAGTATCTCAGCAAACCCATGTTAGTCATCTCAAATTCTTCTTTCATGAATGATTTGAAATTTTTAATGAGGTAGTCATCATTACCTGTAAAAATTACATCATCAACATATAACACAGTAATTAGTAATTTATCATCCTTTTCTTTGATGTAGACGGTGGGTTCTCCCTCACATTTTTCAAATCCATTTTCCAGTAGATAGGAATCTATCGTACTGTACCACGCTCTTGGCGCTTGCTTCAGCCTATAAAGAGCTTTCTTCAATCTGAACAGTTTGTGCTCTTGGCCTTTCTTTTCATAGCCTAGAGGTTGTTCAATGTTGACCTCTTCCTTTAACACTCCATTTAGGAATACTGACTTCACGTCCATTTGGTAAACTTTCCACTTGTTTTGTGCTGCTATGGACATCACTGCTCTCATGGTTTCCATTCTTGCAACCGGTGCGAAAGTTTCCTCGTAGTCTCTCCCATACTACTGCTTGTATCCCTTGACAACAACTCTTGCCTTGTGCCTTTCTATCTTGCCTTCGATATTACTCTTGGTCTTGTAGACCCATTTGACTCCAATGACTTCTTTACCTTTTGGTAGCTCAGCCAAATCCCATGTTTTGTTTCTTTCTATGACATTCATCTCCTCATCCATAGCTTCTATCCATTTCTTATCTTCAATTTCATCTTCGAAATGAATAGGGTCATCAACATGACAATACAAAGCAAACAAGGAATTCATTCCTTCATCATAAATATCACTTAGATTTCTGAATTTCTTACCTCTTTCATTCGGTGTG
>Ga0068628_1000323_pt1 | contig 15636 bp, 16 predicted proteins | sample InSIn2gowninarea_FD_77431 | JGI IMG/M metagenome (GOLD analysis project Ga0068628, IMG submission 77431) | Clean room microbial communities from NASA Spacecraft Assembly Facility at Jet Propulsion Laboratory, Pasadena, California, USA -... ... | reverse complement strand
TTTTTATGAAATAATATTTATTATAAATTATGTATTGGTGAAATTATATCAAACTTTTATATAAGAAATTGCATGCAAAGCGACTTAAAAAAAATGCAAAGATATTTCTATAAATTGCAAAGTTTAGTATGATTGAAGTAAAATTACGATAAATATTTTTCTATTTCTTAGATAGTTCATTCATATTCATCCAAACTTAATTAGTAAAATATTTCAATACTCGCGAGAAAAAAATAATTAAAGATAAAAAAATTTAGTTAGTTTTTAATAAGATGAAAATATGTAACTCACTCAATTTTTAATATAAAATAGTAATAATAATAATAAATTATTCAAAAATAAAATTTAACCAATTCAATATTGGTTTATAAAATTCAATCTATTCGCAAATTTAAAAAACTTAAGTCATAATTTTTTATAATTAATTTAGATTCAATTTAACTTAAATATTTCTATTTTTATAAAATTTAATTTATTACTAAAGTTATGAGATTTTCAAGCAATTTAAATTTAATATTTGTAACAACTCTTACCAATTTAAATTACAAATTTCTCTCTCTAAAGATGGGGATCAAGAAATGTAAAATAAGGTTTGTGAAGTTACTTGCAGTTAGGAATTTTCTTTATTGGAAGTTCTCACTTAAAGAGGCAAGTGAACTATTTTCTAGTAATAAAGATATAACATTTTGGTGCTATTTTGGTTCTTTATTTGCTATTGTACTAGTTCAAGTTTAGCTCTTTTTAATAATATATATGAGTTAAATAATACAAAAATCATACTATATTATATTTAAACTTTTGCTAAATAATATATTTAATTATTTCTTAATAAACAACTCAAGAAATATTATTGATTATTTCTTAATAAACAATTCAAGATATATTATTTTTTCCACATACTAATCATGAGATAGTCACTAAAATTCATGTTTTCACATTTCTCCTAGCTAATATTACATCAAGTTCACAATGATAAAAACATGCCTACTTTAAATAATTTACTTATAAATATATAAAAATAGATATTTATTTTACATAATCTAAATACGAAAGAAAAATGATCACCAAGTCTATTTGAATGTCAAAGAAATTCCTTCTAATCACCATCACATTATTTATCATTTAATTCTTAGCCATAAAATATTTATTAATTCAACTTTTATTTATAATTATCATTGAAAAGAAAAGTCAAAATTGTACCATTATCCATGAAGAAAAAAATTAAAATCTCTCATGCATCCTTGTAAGTCCATTTGTTTCTCTTATGGTCCATACAAATATGTAATCAATATTTTATACATGCATAAGACATCCTTTTAGTTTACATAATGTTGCAAGAATTGTAATTTAAGTATAGTAAACATAAATTTACCTCTCATGTTAACAATTTAATATTACATATTAATACATAATTTTTCTCATTGTTAAATTCCTTATAGAGTTATCACTACATGATTTATATTGATTTTGAACTAAACAAGAAGAAAAAACACGTGAACTGATTAATAAACCAATAAGTATCTAAATTGAAACTAAATCTTCAATGCTGTTTCTAAATTCACTATTTTCTCATTTTGGTTATATTCTTCTCATTTTCCTATTTGAGAAGGATTGTGACCTTGAATTCTTATTATCATAGATATTGTACACAATTGGAAATACTTAGTTTTAAGTGTAAAAGTGTTTCCACTGCAAATAAAACATGTAAAAACATTTGTGAATCTTACCACTTATATAAAATGCAAAAAAGACAAATAAAAAAACAATATAATTAGAGAAATAAAGAAAACAAAAGCACAACAATAATATAAATGATAAAATAACATAAGTACATATCAATCCCCATTGTAATCATCCTAATTATCCTCATCACTTGGAATGATAACATTGTTGTTTTGAAAAATATGTTTTGATCTAGGGTCATGTCATAATGCTAACCACCAATCCCTATCCAACACATCCAGGTAAGAAAAACATGGTTGGAATGCTTTGGTAAAACATAAGGTTACCTAGCTTCATGCCACATCTTTCTAGAGTTGATAGATATTAGCCCACTATCGTGATATTCCTTTACATTATTCCGATCAAATATGTCCCACCACTTGCACCTAAAAATAACACATTGGAATGAAGAGTCCACTTGAATGATCTCTTGTATCTTTCCAACGTAACCTAACATCCCTTGCATTAGGTTTTGATCATAGTGGCTAGCATACCTAAATTGGTCAAACTCGACTTCTACTCCACAATCTTATGTCATGAATCCATCATTGACATCCTTCATGTGAAAACCATGTCCATATGCCCATATAGATGGGAACAAATGCACCTATAAAAAGTGAAAAAATCATAGTGTCATGTGTCTAATAACTGAAATATAATTAAAATATAATATATATATAGATGTTACAATTCAAAGGTGTAGTATGAAGTTAAAAATGTACATAAATAGATTATATACCGAGTTGATGTACTCAATCCCTATGTTTAGCACATCCTCTTCAACACGTAGGTAACAACCATATGCACTATATTTCTCTCTAAATTGATTAACAACCCAACTGTTAGGGCATGTCATTGGCATATTTTCTTTTAAATGATCAGGATAAGGCACACTTCTACCATTCCACCATTTTAATTACTTCATGTCAATATCCCATTTCCTCCTCTTTTGTTCATACAATGTGATCCACAGTTGTGTCACTTCCATATTGTAAAGAATGAATTTGTTGATGGCTTCAATTTTTGAATTCACTGATGAAATCAAACCAACACACACACACATACACACACACAAAATAACTATTCATGCTTATCTTCATATTAATGCATATTTTGATCTCATACGTACTATACATATATATATATATATATATATATATATATATATATATATATATATATATATATATGAGATCAAAATGTGCATTAATATGAAGTTTAGTGTGAATAAGTTATTGTGAAGGTTGATAGATTTTGGAGATGACGAAGGAGAAATGACGAAAGGAATGGGGCTAGGGTTTTGACCGGAACCTGCAGACTGCTCCACACCTACAACTACTTCACTATGCTATTGCACTCTCTGCCCTCTCATAATCCAGCCCCGTTTACTCTCACATCACTCCCATTTGTCGCCATCACGGTCACTCCTTTCTTACCGCTTGGATTTTTACCCTTACCCTCCTCCTTGACAAACCCCTGCTTATTAATCGGTCACTATGATGACATGAGACTTTGGTTTCTGAAGGAAGCTGGTGTGGAAATATAGCGACGATTATGGAGGACCTAGTCAACTACTCGAAAGACCCACTAGCTGGTACCTCCATCTAAACTTCTCCCTAGGTTAACCCAGCAAGTAGCTTCCATTACGATTGTGAATTCACTAACACCATTGCCTCACTTCCCTCGATCTAAAGACCCTCATGCTTAATGGCTACACTCTCAGAGGCCTTCCCCTCCATCCCTAACCTCACAGCCCAACCATTGTCCCCTTCTACCCTAAATTTCATGGATCAAACCTTATATCTCGTTTTGGGCATCTCCTCTGAGGGTATCTCATCTTTTCCTTCCTCCACCGGCTCCTGCATCCTCTATGCAACGACCAACAGTGATCCTGCCGCCTTTAATTTAGGGCTGAATGTGCCAGCCTCATCGACCCCCCCTTCTGGAAATATCACTGAAATCCCACCCATCTCAGGGGATTTTCCCACTAATCCTCCCTTGATTAGCCTTGATTGAACTAAGGCATTAGTGATGTTGCTAGATGAATGGAGCCAAAAAACTCTTTCGTGATGAGGCCAACTTGGAGGGCTATTTGAACTTCAAAAATCAAATTCTTTTTGAGCCAAAAACCCCTCACATGATTTTAATTTAAAAATAAATTTGACACCCTCCATGAACATAAGAAAAATAATTTAATTCTTAGTGATAAGCCTTATTATCTTAGCCAAAGGGAAGTGGTCACATCATCAACTAGATTGGGGCTATTGACCATGAGATGGGGCTTTCATATTTAAACAAGTGTTCCTCTCAAACCGTGAGGGCTTTCATGGCGTGCCACGTACCATCAAAATTAGCACGACAAGGAGAATTCAATGAAGGTGAAAATGTCGAAAAAGACCTTAAATCTCCTTTTCATTTTTTTTATTTAAAGGTGAGGCTCCAACAAATCCTACTTGGGTTTATATCAATGACAACCATATTTCCATAACCTCTTGATCTAGCTTTTCTAGGATATTCCATTCTTGATGGCACTTTTATAGGAATCTTGTTACCTCGATGTAGCCCTTCATCTCACACAAGTTACACAAGCATGACCACCCATACATGTAACCTTACATTTTTTTATTCACCGAATCTCTATGGTATTTCAAAGTTAAGAAATGATCCTATGGCTCATGAAACTACATGGTAGACCATGCCTACCAAATTTCACTCAGAAATACCAAAGTTTGAAAGAAAACTTGGGGAAGATATTGCAAACCATGTGATGACCTTTCATCCATGCATTCATCTAGCAACATCACTAATGCCTTAGTTCAATAAAGGCTAATCAATTTGCCTTCCACCTGAGACTAACCCTTCTCGAGAAACCCATCATAACCCCATACCTAATGAAGGAACCTGGAAAGTAAAGAAGTAAAGGGTCCTAAAACCAAAACCTTTGAAGGTTTTCCTGAGTTTGGGTGAGGATTTCTAGTGGAGTAAGGTGATGGACACAACTGAGCGAGTAATGGTTGGAAGAGTTAGGGGCCATTTTTACAACGCTACTAGATTGAAGTAGTGGACCACAAAGGATTGGGGGAATCATCTGGCCAAACCACCAGTGGTTCATAATTTTATTAAAGGATGGTTCACGCTTCGTTTTGCCAGGGCAGAGCATACAAACTAGGTTCTTTCAATGGTTTGGCATATTGAGCAAGCCTCGATCCTCCTTCAGAGATGGAAACCACTTTTCGACCCAAAAAGAGAATAGCTTGGTGCTAGCCCTCTTTGGGTTAGACTACCTGGCCTGCCTCTTCAGTTCTGGTCAGAAGACATCTTTAGACATATTGGGAACTCTCTGGGCACCTATCTGGAATATGACAAGACCTACCTCTCAATAGGAAGAATGGCGTATGCAAGAATTCTGGTACACATTGACACTAGTGATGGTCTTCAGGAATATATCACAATCCAATGGAGGAACTTCTCTTGAAGGCAGAACTTGGACTATGAAGGCGTTCCTTTCAAGGACTACCCTATCAACAAAACCAAGGATAGGGGAGAAGCTGGGAGGACAATTCGTTTGAAGATTGACCTGGATCAGGGGGAGTAGCCCCATAACAAGGATGATGGGATTCAAAGTGATCCACCTCAATCGGACATGTCTCTCTTGCAGGGGACCTCAAAGAAACGCAGTAGGCCTCCACTTTGACCTCCCTCCCCTCCTCTCACTAGGGTAAGAACAGCTGCTGGGTTGGTGGTTTCTTCGGGTAAGTGACCAATCTCTCCTACTCCCTCTTGCAATCATGATATTGATGGATTAAATGAATTTCTAGTAGATTTTTCTTTAAAAGAATTTGTAAACCCTTCCTCTCAATCCCATCTGGTCATCCCCTCTCCCTCATCATTTCTCGCCTCCTCTGGAGCCATCCCAACACCCCCTCACATCCCCCCCTAAATTCTCTCCTATTCCTATAGAAGGTCCTCCTTCCCCTCAGTACCAGACTCAATCAAAGGCTAAGCAAAAGATAATAACCCAGGATTATATCGGCCTTGATCCATCTTTAACCCCCTTTCCTCCCAAGCTTCTGCGAGGTTGACCCTCCTCCCTCTCAAAGGCTCAATTTCGAGTCGGAGGTGAAATTTCCTTGGGAAAGAAATCAACCATTCATAGGGCACTTAGAGCTTTGAACCCCGCTTCTGACCCCCCTCATGAAGATTACCTCCTTCAATTGCAGAGGGTTGGCTAGACCCGAAAAAAAGCTAACTCTCCGCAAACTGTTTCATACCTCTCCCATTGATATCATCCTTCTCCAAGAAACTCTTGATCCTGTTAACACCATTACTTACCTCCTCGAGGTCATGTTCGTTGGATGGAAATTCATAGGAATATATGCTAATGGAAGATCTGGAGGCCTTGCCCTGGGATACAACTCTCGCACCTTAAATCTCTGTAACTGTTGGGGAGGTCTCAGGCACATAGGGGCAGACATCTTCTCAATTAATTTAGGCTTGGAGTTTCAAGTCATTAATGTTTATGGGCCTTGTCAACAAAGGCCTACCTTATGGGACCATCTCCTTGGTTCAATTTTTTTCAGAATGATTATTTAATTATGGGAGGGGACTTAAACTTCTCCATAGGACACTCTGAGTCATGGGGGCATCATGCACAACAAAACCCCTTATCTGCCTATTTTGAGAATCTAATGGTCTTCCATAATCTATTGGACATCCCCTCTGCCAAGCTCACACCTACCTAGAGGAACAATAGGGTCGGAGAGGATTGTCTTGCTCGAAGACTTGATCATTTCCTTATTAAGGAAGGAATTTTGACCTTGGGACTTCTCCACAGAAAATGGGTGGGATCGGAAGGAGTCTCTGATCACCTACCTATCTTTATGGAAATTAGAGGGGGTCCTCGAAAGCCCAAGGGACCTTACAAGTTTAGCTCCTCTTGGCTAAAATATCCCACTTATAATCCGATGATCAAGGAATACTGGAGGGCACATCACCTGGGTATGGGTGGGAACATATCAGAGGGTTTCGCTCACAACCTCATGGAGTTGAAGAAACTATAAAAAGCTTGGGCACACCACAAGAGAATAAAAGATGATCAATCTCTATTGAATGCTGAGAAGGAAATCACTGAGATTGAAAAAGACCTGGTAGGGGCATACAGAGTGAATGATCAGAGAAATAGACTCACAGAACTATATACCACCAGAAGGAAAATTCTTAAGGATCATGAGGAAGTTTGACAACTGAGAAGTAGGGTGACCTGGCTACTAGAGGGTGATGACAACACAAATTTCTACCACAAGTTTGCAAATGGCAGGAAAACCATCAACACCATTTGGCAACTCTCAAATGAGCAAGGCCACACTATCAATACTTCCCCTCATCTGAATTCCTTAGCAAGCTCACACTTTAAACAGACCTACAAAGCCCCCCTGATGCTAATCTGGCCAAAATTATACAAGTAACCCAACTATTTCCTCAATTTGTGGATCAGGAGTCATGCATGGAACTGACAAAGGAGATTACTATCGAGGAATTAGAAGCCACGATCAAATGTTTTAATAAGGACAAGAGCCTAAGACCGGATGGCTGGGTGATTGAGTTTTACTCGGATTTTTTTGATACTTTGGGGGAGGACCTTATAAAATTCATTGAACACTCCAGAACTAGTGGAAAGATTCCTGAATCCTTCACCTCCACTTTCATCGCCCTCATTCCAAAACTGACAACCCTTCCACCTTTGATGACTACAGACCTATATCTTTATGTAACTGCATCTATAAGATCATGGCAAAGATTATTGTAAACCAGATGTAGCCCATTTATCCAAGTACATTTCGCCAGAGCAATTTGCCTTTCTACAAGATTGAAAAATTCCTAAAGTAGTGGGAACTACCCAAGAAGTGATACACTCTCTGCACTCCAAGAAAATCAAAGGTATCATCCTAAAGGTAGACCTCTCAAAAGCTTTTGATAGAGCAAACTGGTTATATATTAGAATGCTCTTAACCCACATGGGATTCCCCTTTGATTTCATAAAATGGATCATGAGCTGCATCACTAACATACCTTTCAATGCGCTGATCAATGGGGCAGCTTCCCCTTTTTTTATTCTGAAAGATGTCTTCAACAGGGGTGCCCCTATCCCCTTTACTGTTCCTGCTGATAATGGGAGGTCTCAGCAGGCTGGCTAAAGAAGAATTCAGAAGAGGCGGACTAAAGGGAATAAAAATCTCATATGATTGCATCTTGACACATCTATTATTTGTGGACAATGTTCTTCTTTTCCTCAATGGAAGCATTGGAGACTTAAAAAACATGAGGAACACAATTGCATTATTCCAAACAACCACAGGTATGATTGTCAATTGCAACAAGTCGACCCTCATAGGGACGGGATGTTCCCCCCATGAAATCCATTATGCGCTATAAAGATTCCAATACACTCTTCTTAGGCTGGAGGACGGTGTTAAATATCTGGGCTACAAGCTGAAACCTCTGGGGTACAAGATTGCAAATTGGACCTGGCTAATCTCTAAAATGGAGAAAAGACTAAACATTTGGTACCACAAATACCTTTCCAGGGCAGGCATACTCATGCTCATTAAAGATATCCTGGAGGCCACCTCGGTCTATTGGATGTCACTGGCTTGGACCCCTAGGGGTATTCTATCCAGAATTCAGGTTTTATGTTGCAAATTTCTTTGGAAAGGAAAACAAATAGGAAGAATCTTCACATGGGTAAAGTGGGAGGCCCTAACTTTGCCCAAGAAATGGGGTGGATGGGGAATTAAGAAATTAGAAGATTTCTCCTCGGCTTTGGTGACAAAAATAGGATGGCATGTTCTTACTATAAACAAATTATGGACCAAGGTGGCCTGTTCAAAATATATTGCCCCCTCAAATCTGATGGATTGGATAAGTCAACCACAGAGATTACAATTAGGGGTCTCCATTATATGGAAGGTAGTAACAAATTCACTTAACATCATCAAGGACGACATTACTTGGAAATTCAGTCTGGAATTAAAGTAAGGATTGGTCGGGATCCTTGGATTCATTGTAGAAACTTACATAGGCTGCCAGACAACCTCCACTCTTTCCTTAGGGATAGAAACATTACCCATATTGGTCATATATCAGACGTGGAGCGCTCCACCCCTTTTTAGCAAGCTTGGAAAACGACCCAGAGATTAAAAATTCCCCATCAATGGATTCAACATTGGAATACCTTCATTAGGGCCCTCACTGAGGCACATATCAGGATTGGTGAGGATAAAGATGAAGTTGTCTGGGCACTCTCAAAAGCAGGAAGATACACACTAAAGGAGGGATATCTAGTACTAACTGATAATCATTGCCCAGAAGTCCTAGAATCATGGTGGAAGCATCTATGGAAGCTAACGACCCCACCTAGGAGAAAAATTCTCATGTGGACCATTCTAAAGAACAAAATCCCCACTGGAGATAACCTGCTTAAGCAAGCTCATCATGGCCCCTTCTGGTGTCAATTATGTAAATGCAACAATGAATTTGTCACTCATATTTTATTGAATGCCTAGCTGCCCGAGAACTTTGGCTTTCGATCTCATCAGTGATTTATTTCTTGACAAGGTGGCAAGGCGCTTCTGTAATGGAAGCTTCGTGGAATTGGCGGACAAGCGCCTGCCCATAAAAACTCAGAAATCTGCCTTTACTTATTTGTTGGGGATTGTGGATAGCCCAAAACAACCTCACTTTCCAAATCTCCCTACCACATTGGCCCTCCATTACTTCTCGTATCATCTTTGACTATTCCATTATACTTGATGACAAGGAAAAATCTCGAACCAGAACCATCATTCCCTAATCCATAGACCATTCAAAGCCATGGGCTTATTTTGAAAGGTCTACCCAAGACCTAAGAGGACATATGTGGTGGAGGAGCCATTCTAAACCTCTCTGTCTCTCATTCCCTCCACATACAGATAGGTTTAGGGGGAGGTACTAATAATTTTTCAGAACTATCCTCTGCAAAATTCCTCATCCAACATGCTTTACAAATCCAATGCTGAGACCTTCAACTCTTTGGTGACTCAAAAATAGTTTGTGATTGGATAAACAAAAAATCTAGATGCTCAGAATACACTCTGTTACACATATTGGAAGAGGCCCACCGCCTTATTACTGCTTTTGACTCATTTACATGTCATCACATTTTCAGGGAGCGAAATGCAGATGTTGACAAATTATCCAAAGAAGTTGCGCGCAAGCCATCCAACACTTAAATGATCTAGGAACACAGAGAGGAAAATTTTTACCAATACTACCACCTGCCCTTTATGGACATAGATGCGACAGCAAACTCTCAGGGAGCTTAGATCATGGGTTTTTTGTTTACCACCTGTATATATCCATATGCTTTTATTTATACTTCAGATTTTTTTTAGCAAGAACTATGGACAGATTATATAACTACTAGCCTTTCAATGCTACTCTTCTTTTTTGAAAAAAAATATGATGATCAGTTCAGAAATGGATGCCTCCTTGCGTGGAAGAAAGGCATCAAATTTTTTTGATTTCTTTTTGAAACTAAGAGGAACTGCCTCATATAGCATATGATTATGCATATACAACATGTAATTTTTATATATCAATGAAAATTATGTTTTTTCCAAAGGGAAAGAAAGAAGAAGTTATTGTGTAGAAATTTGACAAATGATAAGCCACTTACTCTTTATCATGCACCTCTTTCCATTCATTCAAGAAGCTCACTTTCTCTTTTGTCTTCATCCCTTTCATTGTCCCAAATGGTTGCACCTAGTGTGTTATCGATATGCTTGATGTACTCACTGGCATAATAGAAAGACACATATGATATATATCGATCTTCCATAAAACCCTCATATTTTTCCCTTTGTTGAACAAAACCTTTCAATTTCTCCATGTACCTCTCTAAGAAGAACATCCAATGAAAAGAAACCACCCCAAATAATTCAACATCATCTACTAGGTGAATTAGAAGATGAACCCATAAGTCCATGAAACTCGTCAACTATTCCTTCTCAAACATATAAATAATATCAGTTATCTCTTGATGTCACCATGTAATCCTAACCATATGAGTCTCCTTTGATGTGATCTAATGTAGAAATGCAGATAATTTAGATATGACACATCATAGGTCTTGGGGGAAGTCATGGTTCACACACCCATGCAAAAGAAGAGGATAATGACACAAAACAATAAATAATACATTATACAAAAATTAATTATAAAATATTCCATTGCATAAAAATAAAAATAAAAAATCATGTTTTTGACATATGTACTCTTAGAAGGTTTGAATGGTCATGCGATTTCAACCCCGACAAACAGTATTCCACGATGAAGCAACGTCATAGTAATTACCCATATAAAGAAGACACCCACACACTCATTATAACTTCCTTTGCCAAAGAAATATCATATTTATTTAAAATCCATGGGACATCACCTTCTTTGAAAGACCAAGAGGGACCGACCTCTCCTCTAGTTTCTTGTCTTGGCCAATGCTTCTTTTTAGTTTTTGAAGAAATGAAATCTCTCCTAACAACCAATGTGTCACTTTCTTTCAATGATATGTGCCTCCATAAAGAAGGTGAAACATTTTTAAATATATGCATGTGATATAGTAAGTGAGAATTCTTAAGATGCTCCCGATATGGGAGCTCATAAAAGACATATTTCCTTTTCATCCCAATGGGAAAAATCTTAGCATAGGTGTCGAAGAATTCTAGATCATCAAACATAGGATCTCCATTTGAATAAAAAATTTCTGAAAATTCCTTCTCCTTCTCTCTCTTATATTCTCTAATACATTCAACTAGTGTCACTATTGTAGGCATTAGAGTTCTCTCTGGTTTACCATTGAAAGTGGACGTTTCTCTTCTATAAGGGTGTTCTTCTAGGTGGAACCCTAGAGCAGTCATACACTGGGTTTCGTAAGTGGTTGGACCATCTAGCCTTTAGAGAAGGTCCACAGAATTTACATCCATGATACCATTTTGTTACAATACTTGTAAAATTATTGTATACAGGCCGATGCATTAGCGACCATGAAGACCAAGACAATTTCAATGAATTAAATTAAATATATGCGAAACGATATTGTTATGCATATAAACAAACCAATAAAAATGTAATTTACTAGAGCAAACTCCTAAGCATGGATAATCATGTATGGTTTAAGCACATATGTCGTAGAATGTAAAAATCCTCTCTATTGCGATGGGTCTTGATACATCGTACACATGTATCCCTTCCCATAATTAATTCATCTAACAATGGTTGTAAGTAGACATCCATATTCTTCACTTGTCTTCTACGAGTGACTATGAGAGCCAACATAAGATGCTCATTATTCACGGAAAAACATGTGGGGATATTGTTATTGATCACCATCCATGGCTAATGTGCGTCATAGATTTCGTATTCCATCCTTGAATTTTTTAGGCCATGGATCCTTTATATGATTCATGGCTATTGAATCTGTTGGGATTCACATAACTCCTGACTCACTTTTGTGTGAGGCATGCCATTCTTGCAACATAGCTAATTCTTTGCAATGAAAGAGCCTTTGAATTCTTGGGATTATAGGCATGTACGTCAATATCTTATGAGGAGGGCTATGTGATTTACCCATTTTTTTAAATTATGGTACCTATCATGCCCACATTTCAGACATATCTATTTTTCTTCATATTCTCCTCTATATAGAATATAAGCATTTGGACATGCATGATATGATTGTACTCAACACCCAACATTTTCAACCACTGCTTTGCCTCTTTGTAGCTACTCGACAAGACATTATAACTCGGAAGAACTTTATATTTGAATAACCTGCAGTTGGTGGGGAATATAATTGTACAATGTTAATACTTAATGTTTGTCAAACCGACCATTTTTAATGTTGATTATGTGACAAGATTTCTCAAAATATATCGAAGTTAATCGATCATGCAGGTGAATTACCTCAATATTTCCAAGAAACATGCATTTGACATGCCAAAATTTTCTTTCAAGTTGTACATCAACATTGTTGTCCCCAGATGAGTAGACTTTGACTTTCTTCTAGGTCCAAAGAGAGGGATGGTGGAAGAAAATTTCAGGTTTTCGAATAAGGTATCAGTGATATGAGTATCATCCCCTAGCTCATCATTATAGAATGCATCTAACAACATTTCCTCCATGGAAATTGCATCACATAAGTAGTCATCCATACCAACCTCCATTTGATTGCCTCCATTTCCAACTTGTGATGAAGAACTACTATTCTTATAGTCATTCCTAATTGGTGAATCTAGATATAGTGGGAATTGAATATGTGGTTGATTCAACCATTCTTTGTATGATTTATCTCCAAATCTTGCTCTTAATGCAACCTTGTCTGAAGTTTAAGTTATAGTGGGTTACATCGGAAGATGGTAGGTGGGTCACTCATCATCACTAGAATCGTAATTTAAACAACGATTGAGCATCATTAGTACAATATCAATGACATTAGTAAGCACATCAATGCAATTGGTTTGTTGAAATTACATTGTACCAAACAATTATTACCATTGTTGATCCAAGATTGCGGCTAGAATATGCCATGTTCAAATTGGAAGGGTGAAGATGCTATCCATTTTCATCTCCCAATTACTTGTGATATGATGCACCTGATAAGAACTTCCAATTTTTTTGAAATGGAGGAATATGTTTTCATCTACCACTACTTGCGATATGCTTTGCCTGATAAGATCTTCTGACATTTTTGAAATGAAGGAATATTTTCTGCATCTGAACTCGATTGTGAATCAGGATCCTGCAAATTTGGATACATTTTTATTCAAATTGATATGAATTAAAAAAAATCAATTAGATAATCAAAATATAAAGAAAATTTAAACTTACTGGAGATGGAAAGGGAGAACTCAGTGAAGGACATTGATCAACAATATGGAACGAGCTGGAATTTGAAGAATTGTCCATTTGATATTATTGAGATTTTGTGCCTACATTTGAGAAAAATTAGAAATAAAATTGTGTGCGCATATCTAAAATTAATTTCGAGAAACATATAACCATAATATGAATTTCAATATAGTTTTCAAACCATTTTTTAAGCATAAGATGACTTTAAGCATAAAAGGTATACTAATAACTACCACAACTCATGTGGATGCATCCTAAAGGATAATTTGAGATTAATATGCCATTTTATGTGAAAATAACATTTCAAATAGCTTTTAAACCATACCGGTGTGCTTATTAGAACAAATCACACTCAAGCATTTAAATCATAACAACACTAGGCATTCAAATAATACCTGCATTGATTTATGGTATTTCAAAAAATATAAAATATGTTATCATATCGGTTATGTTGTACAAAAACACACTGATGCGTTTAAATAAAAACAACACTCGTACCACCTGTTTCCATAACTTAGAAAATAAAAATGAATTATACCATCTCGGTGCTCTTATAACAATTAAAACAATGATGCATTTAAATATAAATTTCACCATTGCGTTAAAATATTTATCGCACCATTTCATGAATTAATTTTTTTTTGGCATCATTTCAATGTGTTGAAAAAATTTGGTGCCACGTTAATGTCGAAGCGCTTTTATTATAAATGCACTGGCGCTCTTTACTATCAAATTCAACAATGTTTGGATAAATGGAAAAAAGCGTGACTTTTTTCTTATTTTTATTTATTTTTTAATTAAAAAAAGAGTGACAATTGATTTTTTGAAATCTAATGTTATAAATTATTTTAAATAGTAAAAAATTATTCAATATTTCATTATTTTTCCAAAAATTTCAAGGGAGTGATTTGCAAGAGAGACATACTAGGAGCACTATGGAGAAACATAACTATTCAAAAGATCAGAAGTTGAAAGGTATGGTGATTCACTTAAAACCTTGAATAGTATTTTATTGTTAATTTTACTAATATTTTTTTTTACAATTTCTGTTAGGGTTTAATTAAAAGAGAGATCATTTGTAAGAGAGACATACTGGGAGCATTGTGGAGCTACCAAATATTTTTGAACCACATAAAGATCAAAATTTGAAAGGTGTGGTGATTCACTCAAAACCTTGGATAACAAAATTTTCAGATTTTACTATTGATTTTATTGTTAATTTTTTTTACAATTTATGTTAGATTTATTCACAATTCAAAAAAAAATTAAAAACCCTGTATAATAAGAAATTTACTATTGATCTTACTAATAATTTTTTTTGCGATCTTTGTTCTTATTTAAATTTAAATTAAATTCAAAAAAAACAAAAAAACAATACTTAACTTAAACCATTACTTCTTCTTGCTTATGTGAATGTAAAATTTCACCTTAGGGTTCAACTCTCTCGACCACTTCACAATTAGGGTTTTCATTTTAGGCATTTTAGATTTAATCGGTTTGTGTACTTATTATATATAGTGCATTTGACATGTAAACTAGGGAGATCATTGAATGAATTAGATCCAAACCTTGTCGGCCTTATCCATTTAAAAAAACAGATATATGTTCTGTGATGTGCCCTATGTAATGGAACACACTTGTGCACCATCTTTAGTATAACACACTAGTATATTATAACACTCTTAGTTTGTCCAGTTTATTCATCATTTCTCCCATTGTAATATAACACACCTCCAGTACCATTCCAAATGAGCTAAGGACAAATTCATCATCATTTACATGTTCTATAATTTTTTAATCTTAGAATGACATTTATCTTTACCTTCATTGTTGCTTCTTAATGAACATTAAACATATATGAATTAATAGATTGTTTGAAACATGTTATCTAAAATTCTTAAGTATATTATTAATGAAAATTAAACAAACAAACAAACAAAAAAACAAAACCCATATTGAATAATATTTTTTCAT
>Ga0068628_1000322_pt1 | contig 15638 bp, 8 predicted proteins | sample InSIn2gowninarea_FD_77431 | JGI IMG/M metagenome (GOLD analysis project Ga0068628, IMG submission 77431) | Clean room microbial communities from NASA Spacecraft Assembly Facility at Jet Propulsion Laboratory, Pasadena, California, USA -... ... | reverse complement strand
CATTATTCACAACATTTTCAATCAAATGAAATACTTTTAACTATCAATCAATTATGCAATGTTAGGTGATATTTCAATCACAGTACTTCTACAACTACTTAGAGAGCACTAACACTCTAGTCATTAAAATGATAAATCACTGCACCACATGCACACTATCTTAGCTCCGACTAAAGACATCTACACAAGTACTTATAAAAGTACCCATAGAGCACCTAACTCTCTAATAATAATAATAAAAATCAATAACTGCACCAAGTGAAAATTGTATTAACCCGTACTAAGACATTAAGATTGGTAACACAATAAAGGAACTAAAATTCATATAACTCCTTACTAAGCACTAATCTCCTTTCGTGTTAAGATGTGCATAACATATTTTAAACAATTACATATAAAATTCATTTTTAACACAACACATAACTAATTAATTAATTTTTTCTTCTACGAGAACCATAGTAGCAAAAGGATGCTCCTTCGAACCCATGGGAACTGGTTTCCAAAACCAAAATGAGTCATTTTTGCATTCAGACAGTTCCTCGATAGAGACCATACTAGGTCTAGTACGGAATTCCACTGGCCAACGAGCTGAAGAATTCTAATAACCACATGGGATCTAATATAGGATTCCTCTTGACAACGTCTTGCCTATTCCTCTAATAGTGTCCCGTCGATGAGGAAATTTTGGGCTTCCTCTAATAGGCTCCAAATCAACAAAGTTGCCTAAGGATTTTTACCCTCTTCACCATCTTGGGAAACTCTTTTCCCTTAGTGAGATCATTATCTCTAAGGAGAGGAAATCTAGGCAGACAAGTACCATCAACCCCTCCAAGTAGGCAACCGCCATCAACCCAAGCCCATGTGACCTTTCACAACTATTGACAATTGTCTTGCATGTTACATTTCTTTTTTGCATTATTTCCCAAATTAATTTACATAATGAAACATATGCACATTATCATTAACAAAAAAAAAAAAAATTCATTTACACCATTTCCACTTAACCCTCAATATGGGTCCACAATATCTAGATTGACAAGAAACATAACTGACATACATGTTATATGCATTCTAATTTTTCAAGTAACACAATCATGCATATTATATAACATTATATTTTCTCATTTACGATTGCAATTCACATTGCAACGTTTTACCTTGACAAGTTTTCTTGTTGCCATTAAGCTACTACTACTTAATCCCATTTGTTCATTTAACAATTATTCACTTTCCACATCATTTTAGTTTCATGCATACAATACTGTCATGCATAAAATTATATGCAAATATTCATTAATGTGTAAATTTCAATAATAGTTGAATTAATAATCTAAGCATTTCCAATTTCCCATAGTGTATTGTCATCGACAGACAGATACATGAAGTAACTACCATAATCACTTTTTTATGAATCGTAATAATCTTAAATCAAATTCAATTCATGCATATAAGTTTTATTAGTTAGTTATGCAACACTAACGAATGACAACTACCAACCATCTTAATGCAACCATGACAAAACTTAATCAACAATTAGTTATTACAATCAATTCTCACTACTTGACTCATTGTTTATTTTCCATATCTAAAGAGGTTCTTCCAATGTCCTTTTAGAACACTCTATCATCCTATTCAATGATGTTCCCTGTATTTTACATTCACGCATTCACTCATTAAAAGTAGTGCATTGTAAATTTAGCTATGTTCATTAAATGTCTCATTATTATTTCCATATTTGCAAAAATTGGTAGTTGATTATCACTTTCCTTAGTGAGTGTTCACGGTTGTTCATAAGTGTGACAAAGGTTTTATTATCTTTTATCCTCATCATGATTCAAATGTCATGAACATGGTTTTTGCACCATAATTTCTTACTTACTATTCTTTAATGCAATTATAAACATGAATTACACATTTCATGTCAAAAGTAGTCTACTGTATATGTATCAATATGTATATTTTTAGACTCATACGTGAACCAATGTGCACTAGTGTGATACCTCAATTTATTTTCCTCTTACAAATTACCAAAGGCACTCGTGCTGCAACCTTTAGCTCTAATACCGCTTATAACATACCCCAGTAACCTCACATGAAAATGCAGGGAGTAGAATTTTTTACACAAATTACCCATAGGTAATTATTCAAATCACTATTCTAGATTCCTCATTAACCATTAGATAGGATGTTCATTAGTACATAAAGTAACTTTAGTAGAGGAATAGTAAGTTGCATAACCATTAACAACCTTGTAGTATAGTAACGTAAACTATATGATGTAACATTGAATATAGTTCATGATTCCTTTAACTGCATTAATTAATAACATACTTGATATTATCAACATCACATTATGCAAGGAACCACATCATCAAACTTACATAAGAAGAAATCACATCATTCAAAACTGATATACCTTGGAAACCCCGTAGGGTGTGTTATCTCAAAATCAGGCCCTGGAAGGCTGCAGACTAGGAAGACTTCAAGTAACTGTTTCAAACCTACTTTAGGCTGAAGCTTAGCCTCCTCAGCCTGAGAGGGCTCTCTCAAAGGGTTAATGATTTAGATTAAAGATATGATTAGATGGCTAACTCTATGGTTTGTAATTGTATATGTTTATAGGTTGAAAGATGAAGGCTGGATACCATTGGGCTATGGAGTCAATGTATGTTTCAATACCACATCAAAATCAGCTTAACATGAAGTTAGGGCATATAGAGTTTTTATGCATCAACAAAACAAAGATACAATGCAAGGAAACACAGTTTATAAATACATGAAGGAAGTTAGAGCATGATTGATGAGTTCTAAGTAACATGTATTCATACCACTGCAGGTAAGTGAAAGAGGAAAGCCATGAGACAATATGACATTAAAAACTCTTTTTGGATCCTGAATAGTGAAGCCAAAGCATTCTACCTAGCATGGAAGTTAAGGCATTATAGAGTCCAAGTGCAGAAATGAAAATACAAAACAGTGAAACATAGTTAGTTTATCTATGAAGGAATTCAGAGCATCATTGATGAGTTTTGATTATCATAACTAAACACCACTGCAATGTAAGTATTGAAAGATTCCATCATAACAAGAACATACAAGAACTCTTCATGACTCTTGAGTTGTCTAAGTAGAAATCTGCATTAGGTTAAAAATATACACTGTCTGCACATAGAGCAGCCGCTGAGCCAAAAAGTCTCCAACCCCTTTGCTAATTTGACCTCTTGCTCTATATAAAGCATTTACAATTAGGATTTCATCATCCCTCATCAAGAGAATTCGAATTTGCCATCAGTGACACCCATTCTAACCATAAAACAAACCATTAATTAGAACTAGCTGTTAACTAGGAGTGCTAGTGACCTAATACAACTAGGAGTGTAACTCCTTATCATGATTACAACAACCATATCTAAGCATTTAAAGCATTATTTGACAACTTGCAACCTCAAGAAGTCGAATTTGATGAAGCCTCCCACTTGGTCATCTGACTGCTGAAGACAAACCCTAGGAATTAGGGAACATGTTTCCCTGTTTTTAGGTTTAGGATCCCTGCAAATGGCACGTGGGATAGAGCCTTTATCTCCTCATCCATGATACATTTTTCGAATGTAAAATAGGTTTTTGTAGTCCATGATTTCTAGAACAAAAACCTCTCTTGGTTTTTTAAAATACTTCTCCATCTGTCCCGAATCTATCCTTGAAAAACACGTGTCAAACAGGAAAAATTCGTTCTATCAATTTTGGGTTTCAAAGAAAGCTTATTATCTCCAAACTGAAAACACTTAGGAAGAAAGTGAGATAGGTTAATTTATATGGATATTTTATAAACAGAAGCCTCCTTCATAATTCCAAAATACCTTTTCATGTGACCAGAAAATGATCTTGAAAATGACTGCTAAAACTAAAAGACCAAGCTTGACTTTCAGCAGTTTTGTAATGCAAGTTTAACCATAAATTCCTACCACCTCAGAATGAATTTGAAGAAACTGAAAGAGGTTTTTGCAACTTGGAACGGTAGGAAGAAAATCCTCTTTCAGTTTTCAAAATTGAGCTTTCAGCTGCTCAGAAAACCTTCTGGAAGTGAACTAGTAAAAACAGTTTTCTGCTAAAACAGGCTGCTTCAGGGGTTTCGTAGCGCGCTACGAAAACTCCTAGTTCAGTGATTTCGTAGCGGAAAACTTGTTTTTTACACTGTCTACGCTACGAAAACATCTAGAGTGAGTTTTTCACTATGAAAACCTTGACACAAGTTTGACACATGGAATTTTAGGTGATGTGGGACTAGTGATGGGCAAGAACGGAGTGTTGACCCTATTTGACCATACCAACAAGACTCTTTTATAGATCTTAGACATGAAAACAACCATGCAAAGACTAGACCAAGAATAACATGAATCCTTTGGAATCAAACTGATGTCAAAACACATAGTGAGGCTTTTAGGACATGGAATGAGGCTATGAAACTTTTTGGAAAAGAGAATGACACTTGTTGAGATGAGATGACTCAAAACCTATAAGACTATGACTAGAAACAAGGAAAACTTTTGAAATCTTATAAACAAAAATTTTAGGGTGATAACAGTGGCTCCACTAGGGATAGTGTTCCCTTGTGGTATACTAAGAACTTGTAGCTCCAGTGCCGCTATCAATCCTATAGAATAAAACTCTGAACTTCTACCCAATCTGCTCCTCAAGCCTTTAGTGATTTCTGAAAGAAGAATTCAAACTGCACCTACTGAAACAGATGCTCAATCAACCTACCTTGAGCTTATTTGCACATTCCCACCTACCCTATCAGCTGCAATCTCCACTTGTAGCTCAAGGAACATGAAACTTCCAATGAAGCCAGTCATTGATCTGATCTGACACTTGAATCTCTTGACTGTGCTTGAAGCAAAAATAAGCAAGATACTGAAATAACCAAGGCAGCATGAGGTGTAACTGTTCTTCAAGATGAAAATATAACTAGAAGCCTGAAAAGTAAATCTTTTCCATGTAGTCAGCTATAGGGTGAAAAAACACATGGTTACTTTGATGATTCCCATAACATTCTATATCTTCAAACAACTGATCCTCAACTTCACAACATTTATTTGACAAGCTATCCAACTACTTTTCTCAATGATTCCAACAAACAATGTAATTTTCCTCATTATTATCATCATTCTTTGGTGTAAGTTGCTGCAAGGAATTACAAAAATGAACAACCTTTTCCTCTGCCTGAGGGTCATAAAAAATTTCTTCCAGCATTTCTTGTTGGTGTTTGTAATCAAGTTAATTTTGATAATGATCTGAAGATTGACAAGTTTGTTGCATCTCTACATCAATCTCAGAGGATGTAATATGATTTTCATAACTAAACCCTTGCCGATCTTCATGCTGCATTTCATGGGATGTTATACATTCTTGGTTTTGAAATGTATTGTTATGAAGAGCCTCTAAAATTTCTTCATCCATAAAATCATCATCATCATAACAATCCTCCAAATACTGAATAAGACTTAAAGAATGTTTACAGCAATCTTTGAGCAGCAATAAGGAAGGATGACATTCTTTATACATCTCATAGAATTCATCATGAGAATATATTGAACCATTTTCCAAACTTTTATACCAAGACCATGCTTTTCCTTCTAAAGTGGTCATAAACATCCTCATGAGACAATCCTCAGGAAACTTAACCTTAAGATTGCGTACATGCATATGAAACCTAACCAAATGAAGAGCAACATTGTCTTTCTTTTCACCTTTGAATATCGGAAGATCCTCTAACCAATCAAACTTTGGCATAGGATTTGGAAAACCAGGGATATGAGACCGATTCATAGGAGCATACCTGGCATTCATTCTTGCAGTGGAACTCACCTTGAAACTTCATCAAGCTACTGATCTTCTAGCAGTGGAGTCACCTTCCAATTTATTATTCGATGTGTGGAGTTGCTAAGGTAGTTTTGCAGCCTCAAAAAGATGTCTGAGCTCCTGCTACCTTCAGAAGTTCACCTCCTAATTTCGGGAATGAATAGACTTCAGGCTCCTGGCAGACGCACCAAAATGTTATCTCAAAATCAGGCCCTGGAAGGCTGCAGACCAGGAAGACTTCAAGTAACTGTCTCAAACCTACTTTAGGCTGAGGCTTAGCCTCCTCAGCCTGAGAGGCCTCTCTCAAAGGGTTAATGATTTAGATTAAAGATATGAATAGATGGCTAACTCTATGGTTTGTAATTGTATATGTTTATAGGTTGAAAGATGAAGGTTGGCTACCATTGGGCTATGGAGTCAATGTATGTTTCAGTACCACATCAAGATCAGCTTAACATGAAGTCGGGGCATAGAGAGTTTTTATGCATCAACAAAACAAGGATACAATGCAAAGAAACACAGTTTATAAATACATGAAGGAAGTTAGAGCATGATTGTTGAGTTCTAAGTAACATGTATTCATACCACTGTAAGTAAGTGAAATAGGAAAGCCATGAGACAATATGACATTAAAAACACTCTTTGAATCCTGAATAGTGAAGCCAAAGCATTCTACCTAGCATGGAAGTCAAGGCATTATAGAGTTCAAGTGCAGAAATGAAAATAAAAAAAAGTGAAACATAGTTAGTTTATCTATGAATGAATTCAGAGCATCATTGAACAGTTTTGAGTATCATAACTAAACACCACTGCAATGTAAGTATTGGAAGATTCCATCATAACAAGAACATACAAGAACTCTTCATGAATCTTGAGTTGTCTAAGTAGAAATCTGCATTAGGTTAAAAATATACACAGTCTACACATAGAGCAGCAGCTGAGCCAAAAAGTCTCCAACCCCTTTGCTAATTCGACCTCTTGCTCTATATAAAGCAATTACAATTAGGATTCCATCATCCCTCATGAAGAGAATTCGAATTTTCCATCAGTGACACCCATTCTAACCATAAAACAAACCATTAATTAGAACTAGTTGTTAACTAGGAGTGCTAATGACCTAATACAACTAGGAGTGTAACTCCTTATCATGATTACAACAACCATATCTAAGTGTTTAAAGAATTATTTGACAACTTGCAACCCCAAGAAGTCTAATTTGATGAAACCTCCCACGTGGTCATCTGACTGCTGAAGACAAACCCTAGAAATTAGGGAACATGTTTCCATGTTTTTAGGTTTAGGATCCTTGAAAATGGCACGTGGGACAAAGCCTTTATCTCCTCATCCATGATACATTTTTTGAACGTGAAAGAGGTTTTTGTAGTCCATGATGTCTAGAATAAAAACCTCTCTTGGGTTTTTAAAATACTTCTCCAGTTGTCCCGAATCTATCATTGCAAAACACATGTCAAACAGGAAAAATCCGTTCTCTGAATTTTGGGTTTCAAAGAAAGCTTATTATCTCAAAACTGAAAATGCTTATGAAGAAAGTGAGATAGGTTATTTTATCTAGATATTGTATAAAGAGAAAAATCCTTCATAATTCCAAAATACCTTTTCATGTGACCATAAAATGATCTTGAAAAAGACTGCTAAAACTAAAAGACCAAGCTTGACTTTCAGTAGTTTCATAGCGCAAGTTTAACCATAAATTCCTCCCACCTCAGAATGAATTTGAAGAAACTGAAAGAGGTTTTTGTATTTCGGAATGTTAGGAAGAAAAGGCTCTTTTAGTTTTCAAAATTGAGTTCTCATCTACTCAAGAAACCTTCTCGAAGTTAACTAGTAGAAATAGTTTTTCTGCTGAAACAGGCTGCTTCAGGGGTTTCGTAGCGCGCTACGAAAACTCCTATTTCAGTGATTTCATAGCACAAAACTCATTTTTTACACTGTATGTGCTACAAAAACACCTAGAGTAAGTTTTTCACTATGAAAACCTTGACACAAGTTTGACACATGGAATTTTAGGTGATGTGGGACTAGTGATGGGCAAGAACGGAGTGTTGAGCCTATTTGACCATACCAACAAGACTCTTTTATAGATCTTAGACATGAAAACAACCATGGAAAGACTAGACCAAGACTAACATGAATCCTTTGGAATCAAACTGATTCCAAAACACATGGTGAGGCTTTTAGGACATGGAATGAGGCTATGAAAGTTTTTGGAAAAGAGAATGACACTTGTTCAGATGAGATGACTCAAAACCTATAAGACTATGACTAGAAACAAGGAAAACTTTCCAAAGCTTAGAAACAAAAATTTTAGGGTGATAACAGGGTGAAAACCAGTAAACATTTAATTTTATTATTAAATGCTTGTGCAGGTGTTCACCCCTCACTCAATGGATTATAAGGAAGTCCATCCCTTAACCATTGTCACAAAATATTACGATGAAATATCATTAAAATCAAACATATCAAGGTAAAAGCTATTACAATGATCATGAAACCATTTACCCCCAAGTGACCACTCTTTATATGTTTGTGACATGATTTTTCCATTAGTGGACCGTCCTACAGTTCGCACTTATCTGCATGGACCATTAATTATTTACCTACCACCATGTTAAACATAATCTATCCTTCGCACAAGTCACCATCTTTTTTTTCATTGTCGTCAATAGGCTTTGGTAACTCGATTAAGTAGAGTATTAATGAATCAACAATTAGTCTTTAAAAGCAATCCTTTAATATTTATTCATGTGCATACATGAGATGTAAATAAAATATCACAACATGCTTCTTCTAACAACATTGTACATGTTTAAACCAATAATTATCGAGCATGTCAAAATAATTACTAGGTTACTATGATCATTGTCATGCCAGCACATGTTCATATCCAAAGGAAACCATTGCAACCGTTCATTTCATTTAAAGGATACTAGTAACTTATATTTTCTTTTCATGCATGTAATTAGATAAAAACTTATTCAAAGAGAACTAGCCTCTTAGCTTCTACTTTGTGCATGCAACTAAGTAATATTTCCAATACAATATATATTACTATAATAGATAAAAATACATGCCCCCTTCTAAGGAAAAGCTAACATGATAGACATCATTATTGTTCATGCAAATGTAAGCCCTTTCTCAAAACACATCTTTTCCAAGATAGAGCTATTACAAAATATATTGTATGCACAAAGACATGCATTACTGTAAACCAAAACTAATGTGTTAGTCATTTTTCTTGGATGAGCATATATGCATTTTACAAAAAAAATCTAATGCATTACTTGCAAGTAACTACTTGTTGTACTTTCCATAATACTTACTCTTTTCTTCACAGAAATCTGTATTTCTCTTTAAAAGATCTAAAACAATAGTTCTACAAATCCATGTTTCTCTTTAAAATATCTAACACAATAGTTATATCTTCATACATGTAATCAAATATTGTTTCTATTGTTTCTATGCTTTTGCATATGTGCAGATGTGTTCTTTTCACATAGTTTTTTTCAAGAACCCAACATAGTTTCTCTATCATTTATGTAAAAATTTATTATGCATTGAGAAACTATCATAACAAAGTCCTCATGCAGTTGTTTTCAAGGAAGTATCATAATAAACGTTTCTTTTGGGCATAAGAACTAAAATAATAATAATGGTAACATTTTATGCATTAAACCATGCAATTAAGTCAAACTATCCAATATGCAACACACAAATCATTTACCTTTTTACTCACCAAAACATGTAACTTTTGCAAATCTTGCAAAGGAATTAACACCATTAACATATCTTTCACCCACAAGAAAAACATTTTATTTTCAAAGAAGATTCCTATGACTTATATTATCGCTGATCATTTCATCTATACATAGGTTATTATACTTTGTATTGTTTTTCAAAAGAACTCTCTTTCCCATGAGAATATTTCACAAATTACCCTCTTTAATCTATATTCACTTAGAGGAAAATGGCTTGGATTTGCTATTATTTCATACACGAGTAGGAAATAATTTTTGAAGAAAAGAGCATGCATCCTATCTTTTCTTACATAAAAGACATATGCAATGTTATATAAAGACAAGAAATGTTACTTATCTTTTAATGCTACAAATATATATAATAACAATCTTTATCTATATGTAATAATATATATTTTCTCTACTATGAAAAATATATAATAACAATCTTCATCTACATGCATTAATATATTTTCTTTATCGAGAAGAGAATATAATCACAATCTTTATCTACATGTAGTAATATATTTTCTTTACCAAGAAAATTATATAATAACAATGTTTATCTACATACAATAATATATTTTATTTCCGAAGAAAAATATATAATAACAATATTTAATATATTTTCTTTATGAAGAAAAATATATAATCACAGTCTTTTCTTTAATAAAATATCTTATTTTCTTTCTACTTTCATAAGAATAGTCAACGTGTATTCTTTTCATGAAAAAAAATAATTATCTCTTTAATAATTTTGTGTGCAGGTTTCATGTGTGTTTTCTTTTCTTTGCAAGAAATTTAACGTATGAAAGCGCATATTTCTTTTGTAAAAAACTCTAACACAATAACTTTTCTTTTCATGAAGTCTTTCATTCTCAAAAATCTTTGGCAAAATAATTATTAGTATTCATTTTCCAGGAAGACTAATAAAATAAAAATCACACATTATTTTCAAAAGAAATAACATTATGAACTCTTTTATGTGCACTAATCATTCCAACTATTCAAGAAAGATAGCACTCTTACTTATCTTTTCCTTAAAGAATTTACTCGTTGAATCTACTCATTGTTCCCTTAGGTTCTACCTCCATACGCATCCAATTCCTTGCTAGTGGTGTCTTGCCAAATTCATTTGTAGTCTCTCATCTCAGTGATGGAATGGTTACCAAATGCATCATGAAAATTTCCAAATTGACTGCAAGTAAAGTTGGAATCTGCATTGTCCAAGTTAATACAACGTTTCTTTAATGGAAGTTATAAAACAATATCTCACCCAATAAATCGATCCATTTTGCTTCATGATGAAAGTTAACACACTTCCCATTAAAAAATTTATCTCTTTGTCTCCAATATGTTGTAATCCTTCGGGATTTCTATATAGCTAGGGATTTAGTTATAAATTAGGTATTTCTAGTTATAACTAGTTATTGTTTTGAAGTATAAATGTAGCCTTCATTGAATGAATTAATATATAGATCACAACATTTGAACCAATGGAATTCTCCAGACTTCTTATCAGTGGTATTAGAGCCTGGATTGAACTCTGTTGAACCAAAACGCCTAGATCCTCCATTGTTGTATGCCATCGAAGAAGATGTGTTTGCTGAGCTGAATACTTAACTCTCAACAACGTTGGTAGAGGCGTGACCTGGTAGTGTGCGCAACAACATTGGTGGAGTCAATATCATTGGTAGAGGCATGCTTGGTGGAGGCTCTTCTCTGGCAGTTTTTATTATTGGTGGAGACTCTAGTCTAGTTGTTTTTAATAAACAGCCATTGGGTTGTTAATATTTATTTATTTTATTTTTTCTGTAAGTTAAAACAGAAAATATTAAGAAAAAAAGCAAATTTATGATGTAATGTTTCAAACATAGTATTTTTAAAAGAATTTTGTTCCTATAATCATAAATTTTATTTTTTTAAGAATTTTGTCATTATCTGAAAAAGGATGAACTCATTGGTATCTTTAATTGGGATTGTTCTATCAGGAAAGGAAAATTACTAGGAATGGTTTAGGAAGGTTAAAAATACACTTATTTTTAATGATTTGTGCGACGAAATCTATGAAGGAAAAGAAGGGAATTCACCAGATCAACCTGATAAGGAGAAATAGTTAGCGATTTTGCAAGGTAAGGATAAAAAGGCCTATGCCTTAATTTCCAATTCAGTCTTAGAAGAGGTAAGAAAATACATTGCTCAAAATAAAACAACATATGATGCCATAACAAAATTAAAAGAGCTTTATGATTGACATTCTGAATTGGAGATAATTTTGTCATTGTTGGAGTTATTTAATTTGGAAATGAAAGATAATGATCCTCTAAAACATTCTTCTGAAATTAAAGCCATCAATCATGAAATTGAACCTAGTGGAGTTAAAGTTGATATGCAACTCACTAACTTTTTAAATGCTCTTTACCCAAGTTATTCAAACTGCTTGGAATCTCTGCAAGCTAGTGGGCAGGTAAGAGATTTAGATTTTGATAAATTAGTAGGGAAAATTGCAGAAAGAGAGAAGGCTTTTGGAAACAAAGAAACATCACATAATTATAATACTGAAACCCTATGTCTTGCTCAAAAATACCAAAAACCTCAAGAGGAATATGAAATAAGTACTAAGAGTAATATAGGTCGAGGTAGGAAGAATTATAGAGGCAAGGGGGTAGAAATATTCATGGAGATAGACAATAGAATGATAAACAAAGAAATTTTCCCGGTAAAACAACTATAAAATGCTTTAGATGTGGTAAAATTGGACATACAACTGCAAATTGTAGAATTCACTGGGAGAAAATTAATGAAATAAGAGAACAAATTCTTGAAAAGGAAGATCATCTAATTCTAGAAAAAGGACAGTGTTCTGAGGATGCACATTATGTTTTTCCTAATTGTAATTTTCATATGGAAGATATCTTTAGTACCTATTTTTCTTCATGGTGTGACAGTTGGGTTTTAGACATACGTGCCACTTGTCATATGACCTTTAGAAGAGATTTGTTTGAACAATTCAGTGATAATATTGATGGAGTAGTGTTTTTTGCTGATAGTTCTCAAATCAAACCATTGAGGATTGGTTCTATTTAGTTAAAAATTCCTAGACTTTCTGATTATACTTTGAATGATGTTCTTTACATTCCTTAGTTCTAAAGAAATTTATTATCGCTTATACAAATAAGACAACAGGGACATTCCATCCACATATTTGATGGTAAAGTGGAAATTCAAAGAGCAGTCAAAAATAAAACTATAATGGCTAGTGTAGAAGAAGATAAATTATTGAAATTGAAAGGTGTGTCATCTATTACATTGAACACAAACTATTTGGTTCAACAAAAGGATACTTTGTCATCTTCTTTATTGTGGCATGCACACTTTGGTCGTACTAATTATGAAAGTATTAGAATTATGGGACAACAAGGGATTAAAGGTCTTCCAATAGTTCCCAGAAAATTGACCCCATGTAATGCTTGTATATTGGGCAAGCATCACAAAAAATCTTTTCAAAATTCTACTTCTCGAGCTACAAGAAAATTAAGTTTCATACACTCTGATTTGTGTGGACCTATGCCTATACCAATAGCAAATGGAAATAAATACATACTTACTTTTATTAATGATTATTCGAGGATGTGTTGGGTTTATCTGCTTAAGGAAAAATCACAAGTTTCTGACGTGTTTAAAAAATTTCATCTCTTGATTAAAAATGAAGCTCAAGTAAATATTGGTACTATAAGAACTGATAATAGAGGAGAATATACATCACATGTCTTTGAAAAATATTTGGAAGAGAATGGAATCAAACACTAGACCACAATACCATAAAATCCACAACAAAACGGTGTTGCTGAATGAACGAACAGAACATCGCTTAATATGGTAAGGTCAATGATGTTTTTTAAGAATGTAAAATTGATCTTTTGGGGAGAAGCAACGCTTTGCACAACATATATTAGAAATCAGTATCCATCCTCTGTCATTAACAAGAAAATTCCATACAAAATGTGGTATAATCGGCTTCCTCTTGTTAAACATTTCAGAGTTTTCAGTTCTCAATGTTATGGTTTGATTCCTAAACAACAAAGGACTAAGTTGAGTGAACGGAGCAAAAAATGTATTTTTGTAGGGTATTCTATGACTTCTAATGCATACCTATTATATGATGAAGATACCAAGAAATTTATTTTGTCAAGAGATGTAATTTTTCTTGAATTTGATAAAGATTCCTTAATTCTTGATAGACAACTTAATCATATAGAAATGTTTGTGCCTCAAAAGTTTTATTATGAAAAGAATAATATAATTCCACATCTTGAAGGGGGGATACCTAATAGATTTTCCTTCTCTCAGTGATGATAACTCTACTATTGATGAAAAATTAGTTGATGCAAGTGTTTCTATAGACATGACAGGGACAAAAATGGAAACAAAGTTGACAGGGACAAAAATGGCAAAAACTGATAAAAATGAAGAAGACAAGCAACTTCCTAAATAACCTTTGTGAATATCATCTCATATTCGAACATTTCTGAAGAAATATCATGAGTTTAAGACTGGAAGTTCCTCACATAACTATTCTCATTGTGAATTTAACTTTTCTGTGGATTCTAAACTTACTTGTTTTGAAGAAGCTACTAGTTATGATCCGTGGAAACATGCAATGCAAAAGGAATATGATGCTCTCATAAAAAATGGCACATGGAGACTAGTGGATCCTCCTGTTGGCATCAAACCTATTGATTGCAACTAGATTTATAAAACTAAGTATAAAGCTGATGGTTCACTAGACAAACACAAGGCAAGACTTGTATCAAAGGGATATGCACAGAAAGAGGGTATTGAATATTTAGAGACATTTTCTCCTACAACTAAATGGGGCACTATTAGAGACATTTTCTCCTACAACTAAATGGGGCACTATTAGAAAGAATGGAAAATTCATCATATGGATGTCAAAATTTCTTTTTTAAATGGAGATTTGAAAGAATATGTTTACATGTTTCAACCAGAAGGTTTTTCACTAAATGGAAATAATAAAAGGTTTTCAAACTAATGAAGTCTTTGTATGGCTTGAAACAAGTACCATGAGCATGGTATGAGAAACTAACTGAACATCTTCTAAAGTTAAATTATAAACATTTTGACCTAGATGATGCAACTCTTTTCGTTAAGAAAGTTGGAAGATTAGTTGTATATATACTTTTATATGTTAAAGATTTGATGATCACAAGAAACAATGATGAATTCATATCATCTATTAAGAAGGAATTGGAAAAGGTTTTCAATATGACAGATTTAGGTTTACTTCGTTATTATCTTGGAATTGAAGTTGATCAAAAACCACGCCATATTTTCATCTCTCAGAAGAAGTATGTTGGTAAGTTATTGAACAAATATAGTATGATGGATTGTAATCCTGTTGCTACACCAATGGAGCAGAATTTGAAACTTGCTTCAGAAGAAGGAAAATCATTTGAATATCCAACAAAGTATAGGCAACTTGTTGGAAGTTTAATTTATTTATCTGTTACTCATCTTGATATAACATTTGTTGTACGAATACTTTCCAGATTTATGCATCATCCTTGTGAGGAGCATTGGGTAGTAGCAAAAAGAGTACTGAAATATTTAAATGGAACCCAAACATACAACATCAAATATACCAAATTTTTAGACTTCCATCTTGCTGGTTCTTTAGATTCTAATTTTGATGGAGATAAAGGGAATGGAGTCTCTACTTCTGGCTATTTGATGAATCCTAAATTAGCAGCCATCAGTTGGAGATCACACAAGCAATCTATTCCTGCTGATTCTACCACAGAAGCTGAATATGTTGCAGCAGCTCAAGCCACTAATGAAATCATTTGGCTTCAGAAAATACTTGAAGATTTGGAGGAGAAACAAAAATCTTCAACTCCTTTATTTGTTGATAATTCTTATGCAATTCAATTGGCCAAGAATCCAAAATTTCATGGTGGAACCAAACACATCAAAACCAAGTATAATTTGATTCGAAATCATGTT
>Ga0068628_1000321_pt1 | contig 15640 bp, 10 predicted proteins | sample InSIn2gowninarea_FD_77431 | JGI IMG/M metagenome (GOLD analysis project Ga0068628, IMG submission 77431) | Clean room microbial communities from NASA Spacecraft Assembly Facility at Jet Propulsion Laboratory, Pasadena, California, USA -... ... | reverse complement strand
TGGTGGAGCATTGGTACAACAATGGGAGCTGCAACGCGTACATGTTGTACAATGCACATAGGAGCAGCAATGCATAGCATAGCTCAGCATAGTACAGTAATACAATGATGGGTACAATCATGATTAGTGAAGCATGATGAGATGCAACATAGTGATGATGGGTGTAGCATGGTGTAGCACAGTGAGGGGCAGCATGATGATGAGGAGAAGCACAATGATGGGTGCAGCATGATGCATCACAGTGAGGTTTAACATGATGACGAGGTGCAACACTATGATGGGTGATGAAGTCACCTGGAAGAATCAGTTGAAGCAACATGTCTTCAACTGAGTTCAGCTATCTCATGTATCATATACTTAGAGATGATCTATGCTTTTATTTAGATAAGTCAAAGTGTTGACTTTTGCTGTATATGTACCATCTCTCTCTCTCTCTGCTGAACTAGTGAAGAACACGTAAGAAGAATTGATCAAGGGTTTCCCCACATTGGGGTTTGTCCTTGGCTGGCGCTACATCTTGTGTCCTCTTGTCTTCTGTGATCTATGTTTATGTTCTATCTGCAATTTACTTTAATGCTGATGTGATTGCTAATTTGGAAAAGATATTGAGGTAACTGTGAAAATTGAAATAAATTGCTCTAAGCATAGAACATACCTAAAATTAACACGAACTGTAAGAAGAAACCCTAGCTTCTTGATGATGTTATGGACGAGGTTGATTGAATCCAAAAAGGTTGAGATCAAGAGGGAGTTGACACATTCTCAAGAGATAAGTACTTTTTGATTGTTTCTATTGTTGTCTCATTATTAGTCTCTTGTCTTTGTATAGTTTGCTTGGTTGTATTCCTTGCTTAGTTGTTCTTACATGGCCTCCTAGAGAGGTTTGCAGGTACATAATGAAGGTTGCCAAGGTTCTGGCAGTAGAAATAAGTAATGGAAGAACAATGCCTGCGACAAGAGGACTTGTGTTCAGAGATATTGGATCAGTTAAAATCTGAACTTAGAAAGAGCTCACAGATCAACCAGATTGAAGTATGCCTTGATGACTTTCAAACAATGAATGGATGGCAATCTCAGAGAAGTACTATTACCTCAGAGGGAGAAGAAACATATTGTTAGGTAAACTTCTGTTAAGAGGTTATTATCCTTATGATACCTGTTATTATGGATGTAGAAATTGTCTTCTTGGTGTATGTAAGAGCTACCTCAAGCCTATGGGGTTTACGAAGAAGTCTTATGCCTATAATCGAAAGAAAGCTTTGTACAAACTTCTCATAGAGTGTATAAGATGGATCCTATATGATTTGTTTTCTGACGAAAGCAAGAAATCTCATGTGTCATAGGTAGTTGCAGTGATTGGAAGATTTGCTCTAGAGGAAGAAGTTTCAGCTTCAAAGGGAGTTGACCTTTGGATTTGTAACAAAGAATTATGATGTGTTTAGATAGCATCAATAACAGAGGGATCTAATCGGATTAGTTTCAGAAAGAACACTCTGTTAAGGTAACCATAAATAAAGCTGTGGTGATGGATCCATGAGGCAAGCAGATTAGTGTATAGTTGAGCCAAGATGCGAGGCTTATTTGGTGTTGAAGTACTATCTTGGTACAATTGTTCATGGCACAATTATTTATTGTTGGAAATACTGGGGGGATGAATTTGTATTTCTTTCAATTGTTATTTATGCTAGTTAATATTTGTAATGTCCCCAATTAAATTAATTTTGTTAAGAAGAATTCCCATTTTTGCAATTTGGGTGTTGGGAATGTTTTGGCATGTAAGCTTCTGAAAAGTTGGTTGAGGGAGTCCCCACATAATTTTTGGAGAAATGGAGGCCACCAACATTATAGAAAAAGAAAATTAAATTGGTAGTGGGGATGTGGGGGCCACCCAAAGGGGGAATTAGAACCCCTTAGTTAAATCGAGCTAGGGAGAAGTGAGAGAAAGTTCGAATTGATGGAGCCCACAAGGAGAGAGAAGGGGAAGCAAAGATAAATAGAAGGAAGAGGCACCATTTTCGGGGCTTTGACAAATTGAATTTCTGATTTAGAGTACTCTTGAGCTACTTAGCGAAGACTACCAGTGCTGCTTAGCACAAGGAGATTTTTGGGCAGAAATCTCAGCGCTTTCTTCGGTGGACTTAGAGTGCCACCCTAGGAGAGAATTTTAGAGCTTATTGGAGAGGAGATTGCAGGAAATTGTGGGTTATTTCCAACGATATTTTAGCCAGTTCGAACTTCTAGGAGGACGTAGTGGCAGAAATTGATTTGCTTGGTTGAGATGTCTTCAAGGGAAAATTCAGCTGGAGAATTTAGGAGAAAGTCCCTTGATATTGGACCAAATTTCGTGGAGAGTTTCAGGGATAGATATTACTGCTCCGGTGAGAACCAAATTCAGCATTTGTAGGGCTTGTGCAGTCTTTTGTTGGGCAGAATTTCGTGGAGCTGTTGCTAGTTGAGTTGGGCAAGGTTGAGGAAGGGATTTCCCTCTTACCTTCCAATAGTAATTTGCAAAAGATTCTAGAGCCATTTGAGGGTGGAAACAGGGCCAAATTTGCAACAATAGCTTGAGGGGGACACAAAACTAGTAGAGGAGGGCTTAGCACCAAGTTTGGGTAATTCCAGGAACACATGTTGTTGACTTGATGAAGTTATCTTTAATATTCCGAGTGTTTGATGATAGGTTTCTGCCAAAAGCATACAGTTAGGGGGAGCTTATGTTGATTAGGCTTTCTTGAAGAATTTATTCATGAATGGATCCTTATGAAATCCTTGATGAGCTATAATGATAATAATTCTTTGATAAGATCATTTCTCAGGAACACTCCATTGAAAAACATGATCTCCTAACTATCCAATGGACTACTGTTGAAGATGTTTTCCATTTGATCACTAAGCAGAAATTGGAGCAACAGAGAAGGCCATCTAATGCTAACAAGGCAAATAACTATGTTGCTGTTATTACAGATGTTAAATGTCTCGACTCAGGGATTTGATGTGAGAACAGGTAAATTATGGACACAAATAAAGACAACCTTCAAACGAACAGATACATTTGGGAATGGAGCTTGAAGCAAGAGCAGATGGCAGCATCTAACAAAACTAAAGCATTGCAAAAAGATGCCAATCAGTAAAAAAAATTTAAAAGACAGTCGCAGATTGGATATGAAAATCTGCTAGTGGAGATAACTTGCAGAGATTTTTTACGAGAACACAAGGAAAATATGGCTCATCAAAAGGACTATAGAAAGGAGAATGTTGTGTAGTTGAATATAGCTTAGTAACTTAAGGAGAAGCACAAAGATACAAAGGAACTTGGATATGAAGAAAGAAAGCAATTTCAGTGGCATCTTCTCTTGATTCAGACTATAAAGAATCCTTAATTTTGACTGTGAAGACAACAAAATTCGGATTGCAGAAGCATAAAAACTTGGACTTGAACATTTGGTGTATGGCTATTTGGAGTCTATTTGGAAGCATTGTTAAGCATTGTTGAAGCCATGATAAAGTAGATTTTGAGACATAAAGAAGGGATAATGTGCTAGCTGATGATGAGGCAGCAATCCTTCTATCTTGAGTAAAAAGAAGAGCACCACGACAGGGGGAGTAACATACACATGAACATCTACTATTCATAAAGAACAGAAGCAGTTTGATAGGGGGAGTCCTTGAGCACCCCGTTTGCCATTGATGTCAAAGGGGGAGAGAATGTTGAAAGGAAAAGAATATTGCCATCAATGAAAAAGGAGGAGATTGTTAATCTAGGTTGTCATTGATGTCAATATGGCAGTGTTTGTGATGGCAAATTCTTGTGACATGTGAGGTTGCCCATTGATGCTCATTGATCATGATACTGCTCATGGAGGATCCAAGGAATGAATACAAGACATAATAGAAACAGTGGAATCAGGGAGGAAAGATATCAGAAGCCATCATAGAAGTGCTATTGGAAGGAGAGCTATAGGAGTAGTGTATCAGAAGTTATAGGAGTGAAGAGAAGCCATAGGAGCGATAAGCCAAGACAAAGCAGATCTATCACATATGCCAAGAGTAAGAACAATATTAGAGGAAGGAATAAACCATGGAAACCTTTTAAAAGTTCACAGTGCATAAACCGGAGGAGTTAACATATCATATCAGCGGGTTCTATTATATGCCACCGCACAAAACCCCCGGTTGCAATTTGATATGCGGATCTGACTGCTCCAATAGAATAGATTGTTATGTTATATTGCGTCTGCCTCATCAAAACTTTCATATCACAAGTCTTAACGGGATGTCACGTTAAAACACTGATTGCGATATGTACTGCGGACCCGATGGTTCCATTATAATACACCTTAATACTATATCGCATTCGTCGTGTGAAATTTCATATTGCAGGTCATAAATGTCACAGTAAAATCTCCGATTGCGATATAATATTGCAGACCCGCTGCACCACTATAACATGACTTTATACAATATCGCATCCACAGTATCGCTGGTTTCTAAGGGATGTCAAACCGCCGATTGCGATAAGGTTGTGGACTAGATGGGTTTATTAAACAACTGCTTAAGATCATATCGCATCCGCTCCGTCGGTAGTAGTGGAATCATTATGCTATGTGCAAACCTCCGAACACTGTGATTGCGGGATTAAAGGAATAACTCCAATTTTCATGAATGTTGCGATTGCGATTAATGTGGGACCTCCATGTGGGTATATGGCTTTGGATGAATATTAAAAAAAAGGGCCTCTCTGATAAAAATTTTTAATGTGCAAACTCATAAGTCGGCCTCTCCTCCCAATGAATGTGTCTTTTGGTTATCGACAAAACTCATATATATACAAGTTGAAACACTTATCTTTAGGTAACGGATTTTGTGCATCTAACACAAAGAAGAAGTAACAGTTCACAACTCGTGAACTTGAAGAAACAAAGAAAGCCGAAGTTCGAGCGGGAAGGAAGGAAGCCGGAGGTCTAGCAGGAAAGAAGGAAGCCGAAGGTCGAGAAATTTTGTTGATTGGGTTAATCTTTGAAAGGCTCGGACCTGTGATGAATTAGAAGAAGTACGGACGTCAACCTGAAGAACACTTTTTTTGTGAAAATTTGTTTGACCTCGAACCAACGAAGTAAGATTTCATCAGTCATCAGTTGAAGGGAGCAGTAGACAACACCGACGTTGAAGTATTTGTGAGTTTGTTCCTTGGAAGTAAGATATCGCGACAATCACTCCTAAAGCAGTTACTACGACAATAAGAACAGAGGCTTGAAAACAGAGAATTGCTTTTGTGCATACATTGAGGCTTAGCGCAAATATCTTGTTGGAAAGCTTCAACAAATCTTGAAAAGATTATTGGAGATCATGATGCATATTTGAAATCATCATGAGGTAACTTTGCATACGCTGTTTGGGCAATATGAAGAGTTGTGAAGACTCCTTCATATGAAGAAAGGTTGTCATTGATGTAGCAGTGACGCTATAGATAGACAGAATTCAGTGAAGAAGATTTTGGGAGTAGAGAATTACTACCAAACATATGTAGACAATATATAGCAGAGTCGGAGCCCTTGTGGTTGGTGCCTCAGAATTGGAAGGATTGGTGTCCTTGGAGTTGGTGCTCCTAAATCCAAGGTTGGTGCCTTGACAAGATAGGGGTGGAGCCCTTGGGGTTGGTGCCTCAGAATTGGAAGGATCAGTGTCCTTGGAGTTGGTGCTCCTAAACTCAAGGTTGGTGCCTTGACAAGACAGGGTTGGTGCCCTAGAGGTTGGAGCCTCACAAAAGACCAAGTTGGTGCTTGGCAAGAGGTTGAAGCCTGTGAGATTGAAGATCGGTGTCTTCATCAAGGGTTGGAGCCCTATATATATTGTACTTGATTTATTGTAAAGATTATATTAATAAAAGCATTTATTCCTATTGTTCATTTTGTGTTCTAAATATAAATGATTTAACTAGAAAAAATAAAAATTGAAAAGAAATACTAATTCACCCCCCCCCGCCCCCAGTATTTCCAACAGATGAACCATGTGGCGGTCATTTTGCAGGGAAAAGAACAACATACAATGTCTTGAATCTGGGCTATTATTGGCCATCAATATTCAGAGACTCAAAGACTTATGTTAAAAAGTGTGATAGCTGCGAAATGATAGGAAAACTTGTAGTTTCTGATGAAATGCCATTAAAACCACAAGTGCTTATAGAGCCATTTGAACAATGGACTCTTGACTTTGTGGGTCCTATCAATCCACCATCTAATGGTAAGAAGTACATCTTAGTATGTACTGACTACATAACAAAATGGGCGGAGGCAAAAGCAATGACCAAGGCAACATAAATTGCATTAGTATCTTTTCTTTTTGAAGAGATATTTGTAAGATTTGGGGTTCCATGGCAGATTGTCACAGACCAAGGAGCATAGTTCACCTCTAAGCTTGTTCGAGACATTACAGAGAAATACAAAATCAAGCATAGGAAATCAACTCCATATCACCCTCAGGCAAATGGACAAGTGAATCAACAAACAAAGTAGTTGAAAACATCATGACAAAGATAGTGAATATGCATAGGAAGGATTGGTCAGAGAAACTGAATGAAGCACTATGGGCTTATAGGATAACATGAAAAAATTCTATTGGATTTAGCCCCTATCAATTTGTTTATGGAAAATAAGTTCTGTTGCCAATTGAATTCGAGATCCATTCATAAAAACTCTGCGTAGAATTGGGACCAGACTTTTCAGAAGCACAACAACAAAGAATAATGCAACACAATGAATTAGATGAGATTAGAAAACAAGTTGTAGAACATCCATCATTGGTGCAGCAACAAAGAAAAATATGGCATGACAAATTTATCAAGAAGATTTTTTTTCATACAGGGGACTGGGCACTTCTTTATGATTCAAAATATAAAGATTTCAAAGCAAAATTTACTACTCATTGGCAAGGCCCATATGAAATAGAAGAAATCTTTGATAACGGATTAGTGAAAATTAAAACAATAGATGAATCTGCAACATCATGCTTAGTTAATGGACATAGATTAAAAGTCTACAACAAACCAATCAATAAGGAAGATTTTCTGAAAAAGCTCTCAGTAGAGCGAGACATGCAAGTTTTGGAAAAGCATAGTCATATGCCTTCCTTAACTATATATATATATATATATATATATATATAAATATATATATATATAAAATAAAAAATAAAATAAAGATTTGACTGTGAAAACCAGATATCTGGCACTCAAATCTGAATTCATATTTGAAAACCAAATTATTGGCGAGTATGAATTCTTTGCTTTTCTTTTCAGTTCAAATTTCATTTCAGCATTTTATTCTAAGACTTGAGGACAAGTCTGCAAAAAAGCAAGGGGGGAAGGTAAAACACAAGTAGTATTTATACTCTTGTTTATTGTTACCTTCAAAACTTGTATACACTTCAGAGGGACTTGAGCATCAAGAAAAATATGTGAGTAGGGACTTGAAAGAAACATCAAGCAAATACTTCAGAGGGACCTGAGCATCAAAAAAAATATGTCAGTAGGGACCTGAAAGATCAAATACTTCGGAGGGACCTGATTATCAACTACTTCAAAGAATTATTCTATCTCAACAAGATGTCATTTGTGCAAAAGACTCATCTCAAAAGCACTAAAAACTCCATTATTTTAGAAAGATCACTAGGCAACAGAGGACTATTTTATCTTAAAGGAAAAGCTACTTCAAAGGATTACTCCATCTCAAAATGAGCTCCAACACAACAAAGATGAAACCTTCCAAGATCAAGCTACAATCAAGAAAATGTTCTATGAGTTAAATTATTTTTATATTTTAAATGCTTCAATTTTTGAATTAATACTTATAATTAAAGACCAAGTTGACCTTGATATTCCCTTCTATTTATACTAAAATACCCTTCTAGACCTCCATTTCCTTTCATAAAATTCTTCCATTATGCTGCCATTTTTCTCAAAATCCACTCTTGTATAGATCTTTTACACCCCCATTGTTTTTTTAAATTTAAGTCAAAATCAGAGGGTAAACCTCCCTTCACTTCCAACAAAGGCAACATAATAAGATTAACAAGGGCAGATGTGAGCAATAAGAGTAAGTATGGGCAAGTGTTTCCTGCAAAATAAGACAAGAAAAGGGTCAAATCTTAAACTTAGTTGAAAGGCAGCATTGGAAAAGTTTATTGTAACACGCTATACTTAACAAACAAAGCAATGACTAAGAAGTATGAGTTTGTAAACCTCTTCTTTTTCTTGTTTTTTAAATGACCTTAAACATGGTCATTTCAAAAACTTTAGACTATATGGAAACGAGAATAAGGGAATGAATTTGAAGGAAGTAGTATCATGAATTGATTTCATGAATACAGAACCTTGTTCTATGAACAAACAATCTATTTTCTCAATAAAAAAGGATAACATAAGCCTACTAGGTGTAATGATGAAATCAAGGTATTGAGTATAAAATCGTTATAGAGACAACATAAAACATTGAAGCATGAAAAGGTGAACTTGCTAAGGCAATGAAGGTCTGTACTCTGTCCAAACAAAATGATTAATGCATACCCGTCTAAAAAGCATAAGTGGAAGAGATCATGAAAACAAAACACAGAGGTAAGAGCCTGATTTGAAATGATTAAGCAACCAAAGGACAAATCATTCTCATGCAACGATCATCAAGAGGAAAGGAGGAGAAACACGGCCACAGGAACAACACTCCATCAAATTCCAAACGCAACTATGGATATGGCACAATGAGAACGAAGGAGGGGAGAATTTAAAAGAAAAAAACCAGAAGGAACTACGACTGCAAGTAAAATTAGCAATGTAGTACGAGATTTTGGGAAGACAGAGGTTACACTAGCTGTGCGCACAGGTAAGCAATCCCACAAAAATCTCGTGAATGAATCATCACAGGGAGTTCCACATATGAATCTCGAGTTCTAATGCTCTTATAAAACGTGTCAACAGAAACTCAACTTTGGCAACCACGTGGAGGAAATATAGGTAAGAACTCGACTTTGTTTCTAGTCTGGCAAATAAATGGGTAATTGACAGAGTAGGACTCATGGAAAGAAATTTCTATAGCATAGATTTGACAATTGCATGGAGGAAATATTGGAAATAACTTAGATTTTGTTTCTAGTTTGGTAAAAGTGAGTAATTAACAGTCAGTAAGACTCGTAGAAAGAGCCGAGAGTTAAGGAAATGTTGCGAGAACATTAGCTTTGAAAAACCCTGTGTCAATGTTGTAATTTCTAAGTCTAACTGTTAGAAACCCTTCATGTACTTCCTGATTTATTTCTACCTACTTGTTCTGATTAATTAACAAGTTATTTACCATGTAAATACTGAAAATAAATACAAGTACATGCTCAACACATTACAGATCATCAACTGAAGGAAACAAAACAAGCACACAAGTGACACCGTTGTCTTTGGACCAATGTCCCCGAAAAAACCCAATGCGGGAAAACCGGTGTAGCTATCTGAATACAATTTGGGTGCCAGAACCGGCTCACCCAATAGAGAATAATCTTGACAGTAGTACCTCTCTACTCGGAAGCAGATATTCCGGCTGAAACCCTGGATAAACACTCTGACAGCTCCTAGCTCTAATCTGCCCCACGAAAACCCCCGTGTTAGCCCAATAACCCCTGCGTCAGCCTCTAGAGCCTCTGCATCACCCACGCTGGCTCTCTGGGGCACTACGCAGCTCCTGGCTGCCTCTGCATGGGCCCTAGCTAGCTCTGCATGGCCTCTAGCTAGCTCGGTGTCCCTCTCTCCCGACTTCTGTGCTGATTCTCCCAGTACCCTCTCTGCCTCTCTGCTTCTGTATTCACTGCCCCTCGCTGCTGATCACTGATTCTATCTCTCTTAGCAAACCCCGCTCTAGAGAATAGAATGACTGATCACTTTGGTGTGTTTTCCAAGTGACCCTCAAGCCTCCTCTTAAACTTTTCTCGTTGACAATTCAACGACCGAGATTAAGTCCCTAATCAACGACTAAGATTAACTTTGGTTTGATCCATGACTTTTGGACCCTTCTAACACAGTTTTATATTAATTCACTTTAATATTTTATTTTCCTTAAGTTTAGACTTAGGGACTCCATTAAAGATATTAATTATTTTAATATCTCCCAAACTGTTTAGAATCTGCCCAAACCATTTTTGGGTATTGGAGATCTCATGTGCTTTAGCCTATCTACCAATTTTCATGGCTAGAGCACATCCGATGCTACCCCAAATCAACACTCCCTCTGCGACGACTGTGCTCTAGTAATACTCCTCAGTGAGCATCAACCTGATCATCTGGCATCGGTCCTTGTGCTGATGCTAGGCCTGCTGCCCAACATCCTCTACACCGTTGCATCCTGTACTGCTACCCATGGCCTTGCCACTGCCACTGCTGCATTTGTACTATAGCTCCCTCTGCATCCATGCTGTTGCCCATGGCCTTGCCATTGCCACTGCTGCATCTGCACTGCAACCCCTCTCATCATGCTGCATCGTGTTGCCCATAGCACTGCCACAGCTAACTGCTACATTGCAACTCAGTTATTGAGAAGTAAGTAACTGATCTCCCAACTGTGACATCTCTGTCATGCTAGAAACACTCCTGATGCTGAAGCTCCCTTTGTCACTGACAAGTGCTCCCTTTCTGACCTCTGCGTTGCTGCAACAACTCTGTGCATCTCGCACTGCTGCCTCATGCTCTCCTGGGACTCCTGCACTGTAGCTGCATCTGTCGCTCCATCTGCATCCGTCTCTACCTCACATCCGCTAGTCTTGCTACTCCTCTCCGGGGCTCCCGTAGGAAGGTATAATCCAAGAGGTTGGGTACCTCGAGGATCTTGCCCCTCATCGCCTGTAGTTCATTTGACTATAGCTCGATGTCTCCCCTCTTCCGCTCAAGTGGTGTGTGAGCACTTATGGCATAGTCATCATCTGTTTCCAATTCCTTCTACTGCCCTTGCTGGCGCACCCTTGGTCTCGGAAGCCTCTCCCTTGCTCTTCTTCCTCGGACACTGGCTGGCATAGTGACCCAATTCCCCACATTTGAAGCATTTGACCTTGGAGAGGTCCTTCTTCTTTCGTTTCTTCTGCTTTCCCTCAGATGTTAGGGCAACATCTTCCTCTTCCTCCTTCTTGATTCTGATCCCCTTGCCGCTGCTTCCCGCCTTGCTTAGCCTTCTGATCTCTTCTTGGCGAAGAGCCGCCCATGTTTCCTCCCAATATGGAAGGGTCGCCCTGCCCAATATACTCTGGACAAACACCTCCCAGTCTTCTGAGACTGCGTTTAGGGCTGTTCTCACCATTAATTCTTGATCCGGCGTGGCTCCTATGGAAGTCGACTGATCTCGAATTTCCTTCAATCGATCGAGGAAGGGGTCGATCTGTTTTCCCTTCTGCATCTGGTATGACTGCAACTGATTTTCTAGTAGCATCTGCCTCTGCACGGAAGTATGCTGATACAACTTCTTTAGGGCTTCCCACATCTCATTTGCCGTATTCTTCTAGACCCCGTCAAGGATGATGCTCTTGGCCCTCGCCATTGCATCCTTGTACTAATTGTTATCAGCTGGGTCAACTGGGACTGCTATTGTCCTCAAGGCGAATTGCTTGAGACGGTTCCTGTCTAGAATGGATAAGATTCTGGCCTTCCAGACTACGAAGTTTGAGGCTCCGTCTAGTCTGTCCTGGTCTCTTACCCCGTTCACTGCCATCTCGCTCCAACTCTACTTCCTTTCTGGAAGTTCTCGGTGTGACTCCATTTGAGCCTTGATTTCCCTCCTGGAAACCCCTCTGCCAATGTCGAGATTCCCCCACTCCGATCTTTACTGATCCAGATTTCTTGGCTAGAAATCCTCGATAACAACTCCCTCCTCCTTGATCTTTCCCTGTTAGGTACTGTTCTGACTATAGTATCCCACCATCTTCACTCTGTAACTTACCCACAGCCTCCTAAGCCCCAGCAAACTAAATGTTAGAGCTTCTAGGCTTTGCGCAATCCCGACACCAACAAAATTCGCACCTCTTGGCGACAGGCGTCAATCCTTCCTGACTGAGAAAGATGACCGGGCGCTGCGTAGGTCGAGTTTGCTCCCCTCTGCCACTGCATTGATGATGCAGGCATTACGTCACCCCACACCTCGCTGCTTCTCTGCTAGGAACAACTTCTGTCACTTGGGACAACTATTTTCTGCTGCTGTTGCTCTGCTCGGTTGATGTCCTTAGTTCTCCTGTGATCTGCAACCACCCTATGATACCATGTTGTAATTTCTAAGTCTAACTGTTAGAAACCCTTCATGTACTTTCTAATTTATTTCTTCCTGCTTGTTCTGATTAATTAACAAGTTATTTACCCTGTAAATACTGAAAATAAATACAAGTACATGCTCAACACATTACAGATCATCAACTGAAGGAAATAAAACAAGCACACAAGTGACACTGTTGTTTTTGGACCAATGTCCCCGGAAAAACCCAATGCGGGAAAACCGATGCAACTAACTGAGGGTTTTATTATTATGCAGTTTTTGAATACAATCTGGGTGGCAAAACCATCTCACCAAACAGAGAATAATCTCGACAGTAGTACCTCTATACTCAGAAGCAGATATTCCAGCTGAAACCCCGGATAAACACTCTGGTAGCTCCCAGCGCCAATCTGCCCCACGAAAACCATTGCGTCAGCCCAATAACCCCTACGTTAGCCCAATAACTCCTGCGTCAGCCTCTAGAGGCATTGCGTCAACCTCTAGAGCCTCTGCGTCACCCACGCTGGCTCTCTGAGGCACTGCGTAGCTCCTGGCTTCCTCTGCTTGGGCCCTAGCTGGCTCTACGTGGCCTCTAGCTGGCTCTGTGTCCCTCTCTCCCGGCTTTCGTGCTGATTCTCTCGGTACCCTCTTTGCCTCTCTGCTTCTATATTCACTGATCCTCGCTGCTGATCACTGATTCTATCTCTCTTAGCGAACCCCGCTCTAGAGAATAGAATGATTGATCACTCTGGTGTGTTCTCCAAGTGACCCTCAGGTCTCCTCTTATACTTTTCTCATCGACAATTCAACAGCGGAGATTAAGTCCCTAATCAATGACTAAGATTAACTCTGGCTTGATCCATGACTTTTGGACATTGATAGGATTTGGTCAACGTTTCGAACCAACTATTGTGGTTCATCCTCAAGATTAGGTCTTGAGGATGAACCACATTAGTTGGTTCGAAACATTGATCAAATCCTATCAATATGATTAATCCGAAAGACTTTCTTCTACATTATGGATCACAAAAGTCTTAGATCTAACAGTTTTATGTTAATTCACATTAATATTTTATTTTCCCTAAACTTAGGGACTCCATTAAAAATATTAATTATTTTAATATCTCCCAAACTGTTTAGAATCTGCCCAAACCATTCTAGGTATTGGAGATTTCATGTGCTTTAACCTCTCCACCAATTTTCGTGGCTAGAGCACATCCGATGCTACCCCAAATCAACAGTGAATTCATTATATTTTGTCTCTGATGTCAAACTTACGGGAGCCTTAAGAAAACACAGAAGGATACAGGGCATTGTTTTGACCTCAGCGCCAACTTCACCACGGTATCACACGAAATTGGTATGTACAAGGCATCGTTTCTTTTATTCTTCTGAGAATTCAACAATGTTACATGTTTTCTTTGAAATTTTGCATAAAATTTCATTTTTGAAAACCCATAAATTGAAAGTGTTTTCTAAACATAACACAGAGCCTCTTCAATGGAAAGAAGAACTGAACCTATAGGCTTTCAAATAGAAAATTGGACACTAGACAGTATCACGAAACTCCATGAGTCCGATTTTCTTGAGTTAGTGGGTAAATTTAGAGGGCATAACACTGAACTCACAGAATCATTTGTAGCCAATTTTTATTAAGGAAAAACAGTCATAGGAGGTTTGACTATTCCAGTAAATGAAGAATACATAGCCTAGGTCACAGGATTACCACAGACAAGGGAAAAATATTATAGGGGACAACACTTCAAGTGTAAGGAATGGAACTACTTTTTACAGAAGTCTAGAAAAGGGACAGTTAGTTGGAAAATTGGAGTTATAAGAGATTGGTTTCAAGATCCCTGGAAGGAACTCATCTTGGTCATTCAAAAGTGTCTTACCTGTGATGGAAGATACAATATGGTGCACATGTACCATGTTAAAATTCTCCAGCATATCCAAGGGGAAAATAAAATTAATCTACCCTACTTCTTTACAATGAGCCTCTTGAAAATGATTGAGGGACTTAATCAAAAGAAAGATAGAAAGGAAACAAGCTATTATCATCAAGGGCTGATAAGAATGATGGTTGAACATCAACTGGCAAAAAAAACATAGGAGACATGGGCAGACTTCATTAAGAGAAATAGCTTCACAGAAAATCAAGAAGAAGAAGAACAAGAAAATACCTAAACAAGTTTTTCAAAGGAGATAATGAACACTTCTTCATATCCAAGAACAAGGTCAAGGCAAAAGCTCCAATTAGAAAACAGTGAGAAGAATAAACCTTTTCACCTCACTAGGAGAGTGCTATGCCTTCTAGCCCCTTTAATAGGCTTTATGGACATATGGATGGCTCAACTTGGGTGAATGCTTGGTCTTGTCTAAAGTGCTGGCATGGGAGGTTGTTATCTTGGTCGACTTTTGGTTGCACAAAATGGGGGCGTTGGTTGCTCGATTAGGGGAGGTACATGTTACCGCTCAAACTAGCAGGGGACCTAAAGGGGATCCCTAAAAGGGAAATGTAAGGACCAGATTCCAATTATTAGAGCCTCAATCTATTATACACTAACAGCCTTATTTTCCCGCTGGTTTAAAAGTTAAAATTAAAGAACTTGTTGGTTTTCTCACATAGCTTTAAACATTTATCTTATCATTTATCATAAGCAACATAAGTTAAGGTGAGCATTCCATTGATATTAACTTGACAAGAGTAGTCCATGGAAAATACCTGTTCCGGCGGTTGATGATGATACCTTTGTCTTATAGCTCCAGCAGAACGCTCCTTCTGACCGACCCAACCAGATTTGCCTCCCAGCCAACTAGGAAACAAATTCCTAGCCCAGGAAACCTCCACAAGTTCCCTAGCCCTCCGTGCCCAAGTCCAACCAGATGTAGTGTGTCCTCAAGAAGAATGTGCAAAACCAAATAATGATACTTTCCTCCTCTCAAACCCAAGAAACCTCCACAGGTTTCCAAGGTCTCCCAAAATCAAGACAAGGCCAAACAATCACAACCAACCCCCACAATCTTAAGCAAGACTCCCAAAAAAAACCCCCTTTTCTCCCTTCCCCCTTCCCTTTTTATACCCTCTTTCTTCAACCACCTCTCATTAATGTTATTAACTTCTCATCCATCCTTAATTGTCTTCTCTTCTCCCAAGTAAGCTAGGAGTACATTTGGAATTGTGACATGAATATAAAATTGAGAATTCAATGGGAAAGGATCATGTATTCTCCCAAGTAAATCTGAAAAGTACATTTGGGAATGTGAAGTGTAATTACATGGAGAGGACCATGTCTTCTCCTTAGTAAATGTGAGGGTACATTGGGGAATGTGAAATGAATAAATATATATTGATGATAAGATGGAGAGGACTATGTCTTCTC
>Ga0068628_1000320_pt1 | contig 15650 bp, 17 predicted proteins | sample InSIn2gowninarea_FD_77431 | JGI IMG/M metagenome (GOLD analysis project Ga0068628, IMG submission 77431) | Clean room microbial communities from NASA Spacecraft Assembly Facility at Jet Propulsion Laboratory, Pasadena, California, USA -... ... | reverse complement strand
TTTGAACAAGAAAAAGGAAGAGGTCATCAAGTTATATTCTTTCATGAGTGTTTTTCAAGGTTAATGGTATTTCTTGTGACAAGATGTTGCAGGATTTTGAAGGTTGTATCTAGGAGGAATGCAATAGCTTGAAACATCATTTTCAGGATGCAGGTGTCCAGAAGCACACACTTGAACTAGAGAGTTGGGGAGACTCTAACAGCCTTGGAGAGATTGATGGGATTCCAAAGGGAGCCACTTCTTCATTTGCTTCACCTCCTCATGAAGGCAATAAAAGTGAAAGAGGTAGGTATAAATCTGGTTCTAAAATTTTTCCTTTTGATTGTGCAAAGCATGATAAATTTCCACATATGTATGGGAAAAGAATTTCATGTGCCTTTTGTGGCTGGGATATTAACCATCATGTTTCCAGATGTTGGAAGAGAATGGCCACACACAGGAAACTTTTGAAGGAAAGGAAGCAAGAAGCCAAAGGTCCATTGGACAAGGCAAATCATGCTGTCAAGAGGATGCACATGCAGTGCACTTACTACCATAAGAAAGGACATCTTGCTACAAAATGTTGGACTCTGAATCCAACAATGCTTCCACAAAAGTTTAAGAGAGTGGAAAGAGAAGATGGCAGAAATGGAAGTGAAGATTCCAAGAATGATGTGTCTCAGAATGATTCATGTGATGATGCTGATGTGCAGACAAAGGTAGTACCTTTGGAAGGGATTGGTAAGGAACAGTTAGAGTTCTTATCCGATTAAGATTGCATGTCTATTGATTCATCTACATTATAGTTATTTCAGCTTCGAAAGTACAATGTGCTTAAGTGAAAGTTGAAGTATGAAATGCATGCATGAGTAGGAGATGCATGAACACAGGGATGTTGATGATTTCCTTGTTTTTGAACATGTAAGTGTAATTAACTTGCAGGGTTGATAGCTATGACATGCATGTGATGCCATGTTTACTTGGGAGAAGTTAACTTGGTCTCCAAATGGAGATAATGATGAAGTGTTTCATCTTTTGAAAAAGAGTCCTAATGGTCTTTTTCTACATGTTTGACTTGAAGGGTCATTTGTTTAAAGGCATGTTTTGTGGGCTTGTTACCTAGTCCATCATTTGTATGCAGATGTAAGACATGGAGGTGTTCACAAGATGTGAAATTTGTTTCTTTTGTTGAAGTAGCAGTTGAGCCAAGAGCTTGTAAAAATGACTTATACCATAATCCCAGAGAGCCTAATTGAGTTGACTAGAGCTCACAGAGATGTAGCCCAAGAGTTGTGGGTGAACTCCTAATTAGTTGTTGTTTCTATGTGTGTTTTACTATTGCATTGTCTCTGCTATTTTATTTATTGTTATATGCATTTATATATCAGTTTCAACACATTAAATTACAACACATAAACAATTTTAATAAACAACACCAGCATACACCTTCTGTTCAAGCACATATTTAATTCCACATTGTTTAATCATAAAGACTTGGGAAAATTTAAAGCTTTGGAAGTGGGAGAGGTTCTTGTAAGTTAGACCAGAAGCCTAAGTGCCCCATTTTCATATCATTAACACAATGTTTTGATGAAGGAGTTCACCCCTCTTGGCTACATCTCCTTGATCCAGCTTCCATGGCTTGGGCTCTGTACTAGCTCAATATTGAAAAATGTTGTTTTACAAAGCTCTATGGCTCCTGATACTTGCACCAATGTGTTTAGAATGTCCAAACTAGCCAAGAACAGCTATTCCTGAGCTCAATTTGGTCGAAAATTTCCTTCTCCATGAATCAATCAATATTTTCCTAAAAAAGTTCTGCTAAATCTGGAATGACTCCAGTTAGCACGCTAAATGTGGAGGCAGGCTCGAAATTGTGGGCACTGCCAAAACCTCCGCCATTTTAAACTTAGACTTAACTATCGATTAAATTGTGCTTGATAGATTTAAACCTAAATTAATTAACATAAATCCGTGATTAGCACGAAGACCACGAAGTTAGTGCTAACCACGATCGTCGGCGTTTTATACGGTCACATGTGGTGGATATTGTGCAGTTTTGGAGGCAACCGTTATCTTTAACATTGGCTTCGGTTGACTATAACCACCATGATACACATTCACATGGTCGAGTTCTAACCATTGTGGAGTTAGAGTGTTGGAGCCCGTCGACACATAAATGTTTGCAATTTAATGACAATTGCGATCACATGCCAGCTAAACGTAACGGTTTTGTTGAACAATCCATTGGAGTTAACACAAAGTGTAACCACCAGAGTTTTCAACATTGCGATCACATGCGGAGGGTTGGTCTGCGGGCAGGCCCTCCTAACTGCCAACCCTAACATTGATAAAATTTAAATACAAGTCACGAACTTATGGGGTAAGAAACACCTAGTAGTGGAGATGGTATGTGGCTTGGATTGCGGAGGGGAGGTCATGGGGTCGAGCCCCGACGCCTCCACATAATTTTTTTGAACTATGACCGAGCCCTTAAATGATTGGGAGGTTCCACATGGCGGCCTCCGGGCTTGCCACGTGGCATTCTTCCATTGGTCAAAAAATAAACCAATCAGATTGTGCCAACACACCACCTATATAACCCAATAAAACGATGCCAATTTTCCATCTGTGATTTGTCATTGAACATCATTGATTAGCCTAGTAGTACGGATTGCTGACTGTGCAGTGACTTAGATTTTTTTTTTAAATTTCGTCAGTTTAGAAAAGCGATTAGAACACAATAACTTTCTCATATGAACTCGGTTTTCGACGAAATGAGTTGTGTTAGGATTTTTTTTCGAGACAGACGTGGTCGTTTAGGCTTCAAGTCATTCCGAGAAATTTGAATTTTGAGCTAAATATTGAGCATCTGATCATTCTTCCCCACTAGAAGCCTTTTGGACCCCAAAAGATACTATCAATTGTTCATCAAGTGAGGGTACAACTCCCTCATCTTATCTATCTACAACAATTTGGCTTGAGAAGGATTTTGTCCCTTGAGTCCCACTCTAAGGTATTCAACATCCCCTCCCTTTGAAGTTCTGATTCTTCTATCAAGTATGAGATCTTGTTGAAGCTCATCTAGATATTATGGCGAGAAATCATCTATTGATGGCAACTGAACATGCACTCCTTGATCATCAATCAAAGGAGGCTCAAATAATCTCAAATTCTCAACATTAACAACATAGTATATTTGTGTATAAGGAGGCAAATCAAGCTTAAAAGCATTATTATCAATCTTTTCTAGAATTTTAAAAGGACCATAACGGATTGGTTTAAGATTTTTACCTTCCCCTTGAAGTCTCTTTTTGCTAATATATAACCAAACTTCGTTGCCAACTTGAAATTTGTGATCAACCCAACGTTTGTCATGCCTTTCCTTGTAGCTGCTTTGACTTTTATCAAGTTGTTCTTGCACTGTATGATGTATCAAATAAATTTTCTCTATGAACTTCCTTGCCTTATCGATGTCACTGCGACCATCTACGGTGACATATTTCTCGAATATAAAGTCCAATGGAGATCTTGGCAAGTACCCATAAGATACCTCAAATGGAGATGTGTTTGTGGAAGAATGCTTTGCCCTGTTGTATGTAATGCAACTGTTCATCCCACAACTTGGGATGTTTGCTTCAATATCCTCTAAGAAGATGAATATATGTTCTGTTGACCACCTCGGTTTGTCCGTCTGTTTGTGGATGAAAGGTTGTACTCTTCTTCAACTTTGTGTCCATCTTGTCCCACAAATTTGACCAAGAATTCCCAATAAATCGAGAATCTAGATCACTTACAATAGAAATAGGAAGACCAAAATGAACTCAAATGTTTTGGAAGAAAATTTGAGTTGTTTATTCAACTGTAATTTTATTTTTACATGGTGTTAGTATGCACATCTTGTTGAACCTGTCTACAACTACATATAGGTAATCATGACCTTTCCTTGATAATGGAAGACCTCCTACAAAATCCATTGAAATACTTTCCCATGGACTTGAAGGTACCGGAAGTGGAGTGTATAAACCAAGTTTTCTATTGCCAGGCTTACTTTTAGCACATAAAGTACATCCTCTTATGAAACGAGAAACATTATCCAACATGCGTGGCCAATAACAATACCTTTGAAGATTCACTACTATCTTGCCTACACCAAAGTGTCCAACAATCAATGAAGTATGCCCCTCCCTTATGATATTGTTTCTTTCTCCCTATGGAATACACAACTTACCCAAGTGGTACAAAAAACTGTTATGTACATGATAATCCAACTCTTCAATTTGAATTCCTTGAGTCAAGCTTGCATATACTTCTTGAAAGTCACTATCATTTGCATATTGTTCTACGTAACTTTCATGCAAAACATAATTATGACTAATTATAATAGATGAATTTACAATAGGTCTTGAAAGCATATAAACTACCTTATTGTAGATTCCTTTTTATACCTGATAACCAAATGAAATTGTTGCAGAAAACCCATCCATTTGAAATTTCGTGATTGTTGCAACTTTGACTGTGACTGTAAATACTACAATGGTTGATGGTTGCTATGGATGATGGTCTCCTTCCCCATCAAATAGTGTTTCCATTTCTTAACACTTTGTACCAATGCATAAATTTCTTTGTCATAGGTGGGATAGTTAGTTATAGCTCCATTAAACATTTCAGAATGAAATGAAATGGGCTTACCATGCTACAATAGAACTGCTCCCCTGGCATAATCGCTTGCCTCCGTTTGAATTTCGAATGATTGTCTAAGGTCTACAAAAGCCAATACTGGTGCTAAACTTATATTTTGCTTCAAAGCATCAAATTCTTTCTGATGTACATGTCCCTAATGGAAGACTTTCTTGACACTTGTTAATGCATGTAATGGCGTTGCAATGGAAGAAAAATTAGCAATAAACTTTCTCCAATATTTTGTTTCCCCTAAAATGCTTCTTACCTCTGTAACTGTATTGCGCTTGCACCAATTTAGAATGACCTCAACCTTAGAGGGGTCGATCTTCAACTCACATCCTCCAACAATGTGTCCCAAATACACTAAGGAAGTCTTGCCAAAATCACATTTCGACATCTTTAAAAACATATCTTCTTTTCTGAAGACATCTAGTACTTTGTTTACATGCATAACATGTTCATCTATGGATTTGCTAAATATGAGAATATCATCTAAGTATACAATGACAAATTAATTTATAAATGGTCTTAATACATCATTCATTACCCTCATGGAAGTAGCTGAAGCATTTGTAAGACAGAAAGGCATAACAAGCCACTCAAACAATCCTTGTTTAGTTTTAAATGCGATTTTCCAAATGTCTTCTTCAGTTATCCTAACTTGATGATAACCACTTCGTAAGTATAACTTAGTGAAATACTTTGCATGCCTCAAATGATCAAGAAAATCATCAATTCTTGGGAGTGGATAATGATTCTATACTGTTATTTTGTTCAGTGCACGGAAATCCACACACATGCACCAAGTTTCATCCTTCTTTGGCACCAAGACAATGGACGAACCACATAGCAAAGTAGATGGGTGTATAATACCTTTGTTTAGAAATTCTTGAATTTTCTTTTTGATTTACATGCTCTCCATAATCGACATGCGATACATGCCTATATTTGGAAGTGGAACATCCTGTTGCAACAGAATCTCATACTGAATTCCCCTCTTGGGAAGTAACCACTTTGGTTCCTGAAACATCTTGCCATGCTTTCATACCACACCAAACAAATCAGATTTCAATTTATCATCACAACCTTCAAAAGATTCATATTAAATTAAGTTTTTTTCTTAATCACGAGAAGCACAAAATTTTTACTTTCATTTACTAGTCTCTTCATCTGCCCTGTGTTGGGTGCATGAATTGCGCTTGAGCAAACTCCTAAACACTTAATTGTCAACTCGAGGGTTTAGTAAACTTAGGGCTGAAGCACAGGCAATGCCAGAAATGGTATGAAATTTTCCTGTCTCTACTTCTTAAAGGAAATTCTTTGCAAAATCAAACAGAAAACAATCAGAAAGGTAATTGACACCAAAGCAACTCTAGTACTGGAATGTAAAAGACAATTTGCATGTAAATCAAGTAAAGAATTCCACACAATGAAAACAATCTTAAATGTTGTAATGAAGTGCTATGTTCATCTTCAAATGGATGGCTAACAGTCTGACAAGTGGGCCCTTACAGAATTCTGTCTTCCTTCTGATCTTCCATCCACACAAACAACCTATCCTTGCACTGTTAGAATCTACTTGCACTAGTGCACCTACAATATCTCTGTGCAAAAGTATATGTGACCTTCCTTACTGAAGACTTATGTCTTAATGGAGGTTCTCTAAGCCTAAGGGCTTAGAGAACTCTATTTCTATGACAGAGACCAGCTCTTGCACCGAAGCAGAGCTTCCTTCACCTAGTTTCCAAATTACTTTCGAAAAGACTGAAGATGTGCTGGAAAATAATTGCAACTCTAAATGAAATTCTGAAGTAAATTATCTGTGAAAAAGGAAATGCTTCAATTCATTAAACCTTGCAAAGGAAATAAACTTCATGAAATAAAGGCACTTCAAAAGAGTCAAACAATAGTCTAAGTGTTTTACATGTGTTAACTAACTCTAGTAATCCATTAAAAAATGCTTATGTTCTTTGCAAGTATAATATGTTTATGATGATTTTATGCAACTGCTTCCAGATCCTCTTAAAGATGTACTTTTAGTATTGAAGATAGTTACTAAATTAATGATTCATTCACTTGCATAATATCTGGAAATAATATGCAGAGAAGTGATTAACTGTTCGCTACAAAGGAATAATTAAACCAAAGTGTAGGCAACAACATGCACTGGTGTAGGAAAGATTTCTATGCACGATCCGATAAAAAAACGAGTTAAAAAAAAGGTTGAGAATAAAGGAAATGCAAGAAAGATATCTCATAGACAAAATAAACACAACTAACTCTCAAGCCACGAATTTGTTTCACACGTTAGCTACAAAAGGTATTTCAAATCAGAACTTGAAAGATAAAGATTAAAACTATAACATCACACAATAGCAAACGAAATATCCACACCTTCTTTCTAAATAACGAAAGTGAGAGGGGTAAATGAGCTGGGTTGGTTGGGCCCTAGCCAACCAGCTCGTTCCCCTTCTAAGGAACGAAAAAGCTTAGAACTTCAAAAGATACATCAAAGATAAACTAGACACTATGTAGGAAAATCATGGCAATTCTCTTGTATTACTTGATTCGGAAAATATACACGACAGAGTAATCCGGCCCCAGCACTGAGGTGATAACCGGATTACATAAACAAAATTACAATTGATGATTGCCTTATAACTAGCCTCCTCCTACCTATATCTATATTTTATATATCCTTTTGGCTCTAGCCATTTTCACTAATTACAGACATTTCTTATTTAGGCCTTGCAGCCGAACAAACTTAGAAACCGAAATTACAAACTTGGCCAACATTTATAATATACATGAATCTCGCTTGGCCATAACCTAACTTTAGAAAATATTCCCTGATTGCATGCCACCTATTATCCTGCTTTAATTCATCAACAACTAAACTCAGATTCAAGGATCGACACCTGTCCTTATTGAAGATTTGGCTTCTTGGAAATCTCGGACAGTGTTCGTGGCGGTGCAGGAATATACCTGCTCTAGTCATACTCATTCATAATTAATACTAAGTTCCATGGTTACTCTAGGAAATTAATATGAGTTACAAGAGATATGTAAATAGACATCAAAATCCATATACAATGATTAATAAAGTGTTGTAATAAATCTTAATATAAAATATGAGCATGTGCAGGAATGGGTAAATATCTTGTACTAGTGTAGGAAAGAAGGGTCTTTTATTGATATAAAACAGAGGTTGATTTTGATGGAAATGGGGTAGGAAATAGGGAAATTTAGGATATCAAAATCCTTTGATCCCTAAAATGTTGTGTGTCCTTAGAAAACGTTTTACCTCTGCAAAAAACCTTCAAAAATAAATGGCGAGCTCCTCAGTCCCAAACTTCAATGTTTATTCCCATCGTTACTATCTTTGGCTTATTGTCTCGAGCTTTTTGCAATTGCTTAGTCACCTTCTTGAGGCGTCAATAGCATTTGGAAGCCCGATACTTCCATACCTTTACTTGCTTCTTCTGCCTCTTTACTTCTTCAAGTGACTCCACCTCGCTCTGTTTTTTCCAATTATGCTCTTTCATGACTTGGTTCAAAGCCTCTAGGTCATGGACTTGTTGCTTCAGATCTACTATTTTGCTATTGAGGAAAAGAGTGGAGGTTGTTGTGCTAAGATCTTCGGGTGTGAACGTCTTTTCTGCCATGGACTTGAAACAAGTCCCATCATCATCAAGGTCAAGGCTGCCGAAATCCTGCTTTATGACATCACGAAGGGTTTCTATACTCAGGGTTTTCTTGTTATTGAGGGTTTTGATGCCCTTACCAATCTCTATACCTTGTGCACTCAATTCCCCAGGCCTCTTAATACCTTGTTCTCCCAGCTTCTTTGGGGATTCAACACCCTGTCTTTCCAAATCAGTAGGGGTTTCGGTTCCTCATTCTTCTACAACTACAGGGACTTCAGTACCCTGTCCTTTGAACACCGTAGGGTCTTCAATACCCTGACCTTCAAAAGCCTCAGGGTCTTTAGTATCCTGACCTTCTAAAATCGTAGGGATTTCAGTACCCTGACCCTCAAAATCATTAAGGGTTTATACGACTAGTTCATTGAAATTATTAATATCCTCTGCATGTTGTTCATATTCATTCTCTTCTTCTTGCACTTCGCTAGTATGCGGTGTTGATGTCATCTTTCTGCTCCTAAGCCTGCTGACAAATGTTCACAACAGGACATCATCTTCTGCATTCTCCTCATCTTTCATAGTGTGTTCCATTGCGTCTATAAGCACCAAGAGATTATAAACTGTGGGGGAAATTTGGGGTGTTTCATCGATTATGATTGGGGAACTCGACTAGTTCATCCCTTGGGAGATAGGTTTCCTCCTCATCGAGGTTCTAGTCTTCCTCTTCTTTGCCATAGGAGGAGTGTTCTCAATGACCTTCTTCTCTACTTGCACTGGTGAACTTTTACCTTGCCGCTTGGCAAGAGACAATGTCCCTGCCTTTCTCTTCTTACCTGCACTGGTGCTAGCAGACTCTTCTGCACCCCTTGCTCAGAATTCTTTCTGAAACTCTCCCCATGTTATCCTCTTTTCTTCTAACATTTTCTTGACCAAAATTGTGATAAGCCCGTGATGGCAGAGATTGTTTGCAACCTAGCTTGCATTGTTACTTTGCATGTTTTTTTCCATCTTCTCAAGGCTTCTGAGCAAGAAGTAAGGAAAATTAATCAATTTTCCTGCCTCGAAATGCAACAACAATCGAAGGTGGTATACAAATGCCAAGGTATAACTTCCTTCTTCGGTTACAAACTTCTGCAATATAAACAGTAAATCTCGCCACTTCTCGACCATGGCAGTCTATGGAAGTCCCTTTCTCCAATCAACCTTAATTTTCTTATCAACCACAAACCGGTGCAAACGCTTCTTCCTGAGCCGCTCTTTTTTAAACCAGTGCTCCCTTGTAAGTGGCAAGCCTGTGGCTTATGCGATGAACTCCTATGTAATTTTGAATTTTAAGGAGGCAACCTTGACTCAGCCTTCTTTGAACATCCTTAAAAACTCTAATTCCACCACCATGTCGAACCTGAGAAACTTCTGTAGAAATGGTAGGAACCTAGATTCTTGCAATAGTGCAAGATTGTTCTTGCACTCGGCATTTGTTCAATTTTTGCAAAGACAGCAGTTCATTCCTCACAGGTGCCATTTTGAACCACACTCCACTTTGCTCTGTTCACACCCTCAAAAGAATTTCTGAGTGACTCCAATGTTCACCGAGAGTTTTATGTCGTAGGTTCATCGCCCTCCGTATTTTCAAACCCACTCACCTAGCTATGATGGAACAACCCCCCCCCATCAGGTATTGATTCGTGTTAGCCTGCTATGGGTGAATCGTGATGATTGGATGCAATGGCAGTATAGGCAGCGGTGGCACAATGGCTACAATGACCGAATTGTGGGTAAGCTAATAATGGTCAGGCAGTGTGAAATCATTTCAAGGAGGGTTTGCAAGTTATCGAACAGTAGTACCATCCTGGAGTCAGCATCATAATTCAATCAGACATACTTCAACATTTATTAAAAATATTAGATTCCAAACCTTACACATCTTGCATTTTAAAGATTTGTTCCTAGATTAGTAAATAATGAAACAAAGCATCAATTAAAACATGGAATAAGGTAAGATATTAACATGTGCAGGAAAGTACAGGCTCGTAAATATCCCTGATAAACCACTCTACGACTGTGTAAATTGATTTCATAGTCAACTGTGTTTCTGCACCAAACTTGCTTGTACTGCTGTGCTTGCACCAGAGACTTTTACCAAACAGAGAATCTGATAGGACATACTTCAAGCTGAATCATTGCATGCTATGGGAGCAAGAAGGAATTGGCCTCAGGTAAGTGTAGGTATGGTTCCTGAATTTCCACCACATTTTTTTGGTTATAATGCACATTCATATTCCTATCTTAACACTGGTCACTCTCAACATTGGCAGCAAGAGAATCAATATCAATATGGACAACCCTCCCAATCTTCACAACAAGGATGGAGAGGGCCAAACCATTCACATCATTCACATAATTCCTATCATGCACCTATGCAATCATACCCTCCTACATATGCACCTTACCCAATGCCTCAACTATCATTACCTCAGCTGAGTCAACCTATGCCACCATTACCATTACCTCCGTCGTTTTGACCTTCTCAACTGCCTGCTCAACCTTTACCCAACCCCAATAATAAAGCAGTATAAATGATACATTCTATGACCCTACTTTCTTCATCCAGATCTCAGACTATGCCAGTTGGAGTCAATGATCTCCAATTGAGATCAGGGAGGGTAGTAACCTTAGAAAATCAAAAGCATCTTATCGTGATTATCAATGAGAAAGGAGAGGAGGAAACTCCAAACCATTCTAAAAAATATGACATCATTCATCCTATCCCTGTACATTTTGAGCCCTTGTCATCTTCTTCCAACCGACCTCCCTATCCAAAGAGGTTAGTTGTGGAGAAGAAAGACCCCATTCCTAAGTCTAGCCTGGCTTCCAAGCTTAGGAACCTTTTCATAAGGGTACCTTTACTCCAATCTATCAAATAAATCCCCATTTGTATAAAAATCATTAGGAAACTCTGTCTCAAGAAGCCATGAAGGAGAAGATTGGAACCTCAAACCATTCAATTTGTTGGTAGAGCAGCAGAGTTAATGACGGGATGTATGCACATGGAAAAATATACCGACCCCGGAAACCCTGTTGTCTCTATTCAGATAGGTGATGTCCTTGTCTCCAATGTACTTATAGACCTAGGGGCAGCCATTAATGTTACGAAGCAAACAATGGATCAACTTGGACTGGTCCATATTCGTCCTACTCCCACTATGCTTGAACTAGCAGATAAATCTAAAATCAAGCCGGGAGGAGTATTAGATGATGTGGTCATTTCCTTATATTCTTGGGAATATCCCTCAGATTTCATTGTGCTTCAGCTAAAGAACCCTGTCGGAGGGCATCCCTTGATCTTGGGACGACCATGGCTTGCTACGGCCAATGCTTATATCGGATGTCATTATGGTGATATGTATATTTCCCATGGAGATTCCAGAAAGAAATTCACCTTATATCCACCCGCTAGATCTATTCAAGAGCTCTGAGACACTTTATGGTTAGACTACAATAGTGATGAGGAGACTCAGCCTGTTTCCTTGATACATCAGAATGCTGAGTCCTCACAGGAGGGTGAGATTCAAGACTTCCTAAACAATCCAAACACCATGCCTAATTTCGAGTCATTGAGTCAAAGTTTTAGTCTAGATTTTCAGGAAGGATATGGCTCTCTGCCCCCATCATCGCCATCTCTAGTGACACCCTTGTGTACTCTTGAGCCTGATACTACTCTTATTGAGATTAGTCCAAGTAAATCCTTGTATATCATTTCGGACTTGGATCCTTCTCAGTGAGAGAAGTTTGTGAATTTGTTGCAAAACCATCTTGATGCCTTTGCATGGGGTTATGAAGATATGAAAGGCATCCCTCCTGAAACTTGTACACACCATATCTATATTTAGGATGGAGCCTGACCTATCTGAGAACTCCAAAGGTGAATGAACCCAGCTCTAAGAGACATTGTAAAAGAAGAATTGTAAAAACTCTTAGATGTCGATTTTATCTATCCCATTTCTAACAGCCAGTGGGTCTCTCCATTAGTTTAGTCCTAAAGAAATATGGGAGATGGTGCATTTGTATTGACTACAGAGAATTGAATAAAGCCACTCTCAAAGATTACTTCCCCCTTCCTTTCATCAATCAAGTACTCGATACCCTTGCTGGTAAGAAGTACTTTTCTTTTCTAAATGGCTTTAGCAGATATAACCAGATATAGATAGCACCCGAGGATCAAGAGAAAACCACTTTTACATGTCCATGGGGTACATTTTCTTATCGAGTGCTTCCCTTTGGGCTATGTAATTCCCCAGCTACCTTTCAAAGGGCAGTCTTGGCTATTTTTGCTAACCTTGAATGTGTAGAAATCTATATGGATGATTTCTCTATGTTTGGTGATTCATTTCAGGAAGCCCTCAAGAATCTAGAAAAATTTGTTCTTCACTGCCAAGAAGCTCATCTTGCCTTGAGTGACAAGAAATGCAAATTGATGTGCAAGGCGGGAGTGGTTCTTGGCCATCTTATTTTCGACAAAGGTATCTAGGTTGACCCTACAAAAATAGAAGTCATTTTGAGTCTTCCTATACCCAAAACTCAAAGGGAAGTGAGAGGTTTTCTAGGACATGTGGGCTACTATAAGAGATTCATTGAGAATTTCTCAAGGATAGCTACCCTACTTTTATGACTTTTGGCTAAAGATAGTGAGTTTTCTTGGTCCATAACTTGCCAACAGTCCTTTGAGACATTGAAGGAAAAATTAGTTCAGACACCAATGTTGAGAGGACCAAACTGGTCCCTGCCATTTCATATTTCCTTTGATGCCTCAGATACTGCTATAGGCGCAACTTTAGGACAATAATAAGACAAACAATCTTATGCTATTTATTTCATTAGTAAAAACTTGTCACCCACTGAACTCAATTATACGGTTACTGAGAAAGAGTTTTTAGCTGTATTTTTTTCCATTAATAAACTCAAACATTATATTAGAGGATATGAAGTTTTTGTACGTACTGACCATTCCACTATAAGATATTTGATGAATAAAACATTAACTGGTGGTAGAGTGACTAGGTGGTTGCTATTATTACAGGAATTTAATATCACCATTGTTGATAGACCAGGAAAGTCAAATGTAGTAGCAGATTATCTTTCAAGATTGAATAATCTTGGTGAAGTAATTCCTGTTGACAATGATTTTCCTAATGAACATGTTTTTGCTGTGTCAACAAAATCTCCATGGTTAGCTGTGTCAGCAAACCATGGAGATTTTGTTGACACAGCTAACTATTTAGTCACCGGAAAATTACCACCTCACTTACCCGCTCGTGAAAAGACGAATATCATTCAGAAAAGTGTTGCATATTCCTGGATCCAAGGAGACCTCTTTTACACCGAAGAAGATCTCATTATCCGTACATGTGTAAGAGAGGAAGAGGTGTTTGATATCTTAAAATATACCCATGATGAACCTTGTGGACGTCACTTCGCCGATAAGCGAACTCCATACAAAGTATTACGAGCTGGATATTTTTGGCCTTCCTTGTTCAAGGATGCCAAATAGTATGTCAAGTGGTGTGATAGTTGTCAGCGAATTGGCCAGCCTAATGAAACCAATGAAATTCATTTATGTCCACAAGTTATGATTGAGCCTTTTGAAAAATGGGCCATTGATTTTATAGGACCAATAAATCCTGTATCATCAAATAAAAAGCATATTTTGGTTTATAAATATTTTGTTACAAAATGGGTAGAAGCTAAAGCTGTTTCTTTTGCTACCGAAAGAGTTGTTGTTGATTTTCTTTTTACAGAATTCTTTACTAGATTTAGTGTGCCTAGAGAAATTGTTTCTAACAATGGATTGCAGTTTATTTCTAATATGGTACAGGGTGTGATGGAGTAGTACAACATACGACATAGGAAATCTACACTGTATCACCCGCAAGCAAATGGTCAGGTGGAGTCCATGAATAAGGTGATTGAGTCCATCCTCACAAAGATGGTAAACATGCACAGAAAGGATTGGGATGACAAATTACCGAAAGCATTATGGGCCTATCAAACCACTTGGAGAAACATAGGACACACACCATATGAGCTGGTGTACAGGAAACAAGTCCTTTTGCCAATAGAATTCCAGATCAAGACTTTCAAGACTACAGTCCAATTGGGAGTAGATCTCTCTGAAGCATAGTAGTAGTGCCTTCTACAATTAAACGAGTTAGATGAAATTTGAAGGAATCATGTTCAGCAAAACATCTTGGTTCAACAACAACGCAAGAAGTGGCATGAAAAATCCATTCAGAAGAAACAATTCCAACTAGGTGATTGGGTACTTCTTTACGATTCAAGATTCAAACATTTTAAAGGAAAATTCCATACATGCTGGATTGGACCCTATGAGGTGGTCAAACTGTTCGAAAATGGAGCGGTAGAAATCAAAACTATTGATGGACTAAATTCTGTGTTCCTAGTAAATGGACATATACTGAATGTATATTTTCAGCCCCTTACTAAAGGAGATTTTATGCAGCAAGTCCAATAGCCATTTGAAAAGGAGTTGGTAGGTGGAAACACCAACCTGTTGAAGAATTGATTCTTTCTTGTCCTTATTAAGAAAAAAATTAATCAAAGGAAATAGAAAGAAAAATGACAAAAATAAAAAGTATAAAAGGAAAAAATTCCTCTAATTATGAAAATCAGTTGACTGACATGATTCCAAAAGGATCAACCTAAAAACCAGCATGGTGCCAGGAAGATCGAAATTTTAATAAAAAGGTAATGTTACTTGATTTTTAGATATGTTGGCTGCCATCAAGAAGAAGTAGGTTCATGAATCCGAGCACTTACCCAAGTTTGGGGTAACTAGCATGGACATTTTTATCCAAGTAAATGCTTACTTCCCACTACAATTATTTTTCCTACACCAGTGCAGGCAGATTTCAAGGCAAAAAGATTGTCTATATTCTATTTCCCATTTCAAAATTTCCAACTATATTTTTTCTAAATTTCCCAATCAAATACCTTCCTCTTTCTTCCAAGAAACTACCCTTACCCAATTTCGTAAAATCCCTCTTTTCCCATGAATTTTTTCCCACATCCCGTTTCATTTATCCCTCTTGGTGATATTGTTTTTGAAATCCCTGTTGTAATATTCCTTCCCATTCTAAAATTTTTACCTCTTTCCTACTTCTTTATTTCCTCATAAATTGATTGCAAAATTTGATGCAGTCAATCTAGAAGGCATGTTCAAGAAACACCAAAGGATAGCAAATATTTTTTTCTTGTATAATGAGGCAAATTTTTTAAGACTAGCTACAGAAGTATGTCCTATCAGATTCTCTGTTTGGTAAAAGTCTC
>Ga0068628_1000319_pt1 | contig 15651 bp, 9 predicted proteins | sample InSIn2gowninarea_FD_77431 | JGI IMG/M metagenome (GOLD analysis project Ga0068628, IMG submission 77431) | Clean room microbial communities from NASA Spacecraft Assembly Facility at Jet Propulsion Laboratory, Pasadena, California, USA -... ... | reverse complement strand
TATGGGGATGATGCTTTATCTAATTATAAGCAAAATTGCACCATATATGTTTGCAATTGGACACTGATAACTTACTGAATTATGTTTGTGCCTGCAATCTTTGTTTCATCTCTCAATCAATGAATGTGAATAAATCAATACTTTTAGATTAAAAATTAGTCAGTGATGTACAAATTGAAATTTATGAAGTATGCATATTAAGAACCCACATTTCTTCACTAAGGCTCATTCTCTATGTGAAGAATCCTCATACTATTTGTATAGTTTTGAAACCTGAGACATGTATTTTGGGGAGTGAAGTTTGATTATTTGGAGTGTAGTCTTGAGTCTCATTGCCCATGCCTTTGGAATTTTCTTTATGATTCTTGTATCTCTCTATATCTTGATTCTAGTATTTAGTCTATTTTCCCATGCACTAACTTATTATTGATTAACCAAATCAACTGTACCTTAAGTCTTTTTGGTGCCCTTTGGTTAAGGGTAAACCCTGCATGGAAATGACTTTTTGTTTACATTTTTAGTATCATGAAAAGGATCTTGTTTCTTTCATCACAATGATGAGTTAGGTTTGAGATTATGTTTCGACTTAGAATGCAGTTGCATGCGTCAATTATCAGGTTTTCATCTATGCTTGAGAAATGCATCATTAATCATTTTCTTGGCACATCTATTGTCGCATTTTAGTTTTAGCTTTTCACTATTAACTAGAGCACCTAAGGAATATTGCTAGTGGTAGTGCTAGTCCAAGCACAACACAAATTGCTAACCATGAATTTTCAAAGCATACTCATGTATCGTCTTATCTCTTAGCATAATGCTTCATGGTGGAAAATATCTAGCTTCACTTTTTCACTAATTGCTAACATTATGCATCTAGGTGGAAAATTCGTTTAGAGCCTCCAATGAACTGAGAAAAATATTTCTATTACCTTCTAGAATAATTACATGGAGAACTTAAAACTTTATCTATCTCATTCCATTTCATTTAATGGATAACATACAAAAACATAATGACAAAAGGTGATTCGTGAATGTAGTGGAGAGTGATAAAAGGAGCATCAAAGTTTTCAGTAGTTATGGGTGAATATTTCCCTTTTGATTGGTTAATGTGGACTTTTGTATGGTTGATATTGTTTCGAGGATATCACATTTTGATTAGGGGAAGAACAAATGTTTTTCTTTTGATTTTGTTTTTGTTTTTTCTTTTTCCTTTAAGACCCATAAAATGTATATAATGATTTTGAAACAGATAAAAAGTGTGGATAAGAATAACCTTGTGCCTACATAAGAGAGGATTAACACAAAATAACAATACAATAAAATTCATCATCGCAATAATATGGTGTAATTCTTATATCACGTTGAATCTTACAAGCACAATAAGAAGTGAATAATTGTGTTGATCTATATCATTATATGTTAGTAATAGTCAAAATGTGTCTTAGGTGTTTACTTTTTTTGTGTCAGATAATATGAACCTAGAGGCTTGACATGGACATCCATATGATTATGTAATATATATAATTGGTCAACTTAAAATGAGGAAGTAAAGAATGCATTAATTATTCAATCAAATTGAGAAATTATATAAATCAAATTTAGATAATAATGCCCCACGTTGAAAAGAGAACATACCAATGGAACCAATGCTTCTAGATGTTGGAAATCTCCTAGAGGAATATGAGGAAGGCTTAGAAGAATATTTTTCAAGTGTAAAGCTAAGGGCATCATCGTTACAAGCATGGGGAGTTTGAACGTTAGTAAAAGACTTGCATTGTTTAAGGAGTAGAGATGATAGTTGGTTTTATTGTTGGAGAAAAAAGTCCATTGACTATAACAAGAACATGTAGAAAACTCATGTACTTGAGAGAGGAGTTGTAGTCATCCACATAAACCAAAATGAAGCTAGAGTAATAAAATGTTATCTTCAACATCCAAATGTGAAATTGGAGATAAGTTTAATCTCATTGCTAATGGGAGTAACACTAAGAACTTAGTTTCTACACATTAGGGGAATTCTAAGGTGTAAAATGGGTCTCCTAAGAATAACAATATATAATAGGGTACCATGTGCATGGAGTTTTCTTCCATTATTAGAGAATCGAAGTTCCATTTAAAGGATGAGGGGAAAAATGTGAGGTATCTTTTCATCATGGGAGGAATATGGGAAAAAAATATTAAGAAAAAACATAAATAATTCCCTAAATTATCAAGATTTTCCAATTGCAACAAGATATGGCGCAATTTGCTTATAGTTAAATGGAGAGTCATCACGTACCATGTACATGGAGTTTCCTTCCATTTTTAAAGAATAGAAGTTCCATTTAAAGGATGAGGGAAAAATGTGAGGTATCTTTTCCTCTTATGGGAAAACAAATATTAAGCACAAAAATAATTCAGTAAGTTATCAGTGTCCAATTGCAAACATATATGGTGCAATTTTGCTTATAATTAGATAAAGCATCATCCCCATATTGATTATAATCAGTACAATCAAAGAAAAATACACAATGGTTATATTAGTAAATGGCTTCCTTCATTTTGCAAATAAAATTTCAACCACTTATATATGATTTGTTTCATTATCAATTAAATTCACATACTATTATCAATTAAAAATTAAAAATTTTGTTATTTAAATTGTTTAAAATATTTTTGTTATATTTACTAATTTAAATTTTATCTTCAAACACTCTATCTCATATTTATATAAAATCTTATTAATATAAGATATTTTAAGAACATTTTTGTTTACCATTACATAAGAGAATCTTTATTACGATTACCATTCAAAATATATATACTATATTGTTGTTAAAAGAAATGCCCCTCAAACAAGCCATACACATTCAACAATGTAACCATTTACAAATTTCAATATTAGAGAAAAGCGAAGTTAACAACACACTAGAAAAAATGAAAGATTCCTATATTTAACTGTCAACTACCTGTAATGTAAAAATATATATATCTAAATTTTTGACATAAATTTCGATATTAAAAAAATGTATTTTCTATATTATAAGTTATCGTGCATTCTCAAATATTTCAATGCAAAGGAGGCATCATCGTCATGCCGTGCCTATTACCTGTGCTTTAAGTTGTTCTACTTTGAGCCATTAATATTTCAGCCTGAGATTCCAAAAGAAAAACAACCATTAATATTTCAGCCTGAGATTCCAAAAGAAAAACAACAATTAATTATTTGTTCTCATATGCGAAGCAATAAACAACATTTCATTTGATCTCTAAAGCCTTCAGTCGTAACGTATTATTCGGTAAAGTATTATGGTTTTTGGTGGAGATCTGAACGGAGAAGCACTTGGTGGTCCGGGGTCCCAACAATTAAAAGGCCCGAGATAATGGATAAATATCTGTCATTGTCTATGTCTCTCGGTCATCAGGAAATCAGGAACTCAATACCGAGAAAGCCTCTCCAAAAGCCAAATCCGAGATTTGATGGGAAGAGCTAACGGGCATACTATATGGCATTAAATGCCAAGCTACATGCCTCTTTGTTAGCTATTTAACACGCGCACATGCTGATGGATAAATAAAAAATAAGCCGCATATGTGTTAAATAGCTAACCGGGACGCATGTCGCCAGACATTTAATGCCCTATAATATGCCCGTTAGCTCTTGCCGAGATCTGATAGAGTTTTTCATCATTTGATAGATGAGAAACTCCCTATCACATATTGTGTTGGGCATCTGAACATCGGGGAGAAAAGTAATCATCTAAACTTAAACCAGCGGTGGTGGAGCCGACACCCAAGACCTAAGATAGGCCTTAGCAAGTTTGGAGTGGAGTGGGTTCCGACTATGGTCATATTGGTAAATATTTTAAGCCCATAGTGCGAGGGCACAGAAGCTTGGGGATTACATAGAATGACGTTGGCATTGTGTTATGGTGTTATTTCCCACAATGGAGCAAATACCTTGCCTCATGATTATTATTGCGGAAATAGTTAGGGAAGACTGGGCAACCAAAAGTAGGTAAGTGATCAAGGCACCTCACGAATGACCAACTATTATTTCATGCCTCTACATGTTGTGGAAGTGGTTAATGAACTGGATTTCAATAGTAGAAGCTATTGCACGTTGTGTATTGCTTGTCTTTTGTTCAAACCACCACATATAGCCAAGATTTTCCCTTTGGTTCCATTTCCATTTCCATTATGCTTCTCCTGATTTGCTATGTGGATGTTTTGTATTGTCTATGGGTGATGAGAATTAGTTATAATGCAGTATTGAACAACAGATACATGAAACGGAACGCAAAACTCCTAAACTCTATAGGAGGGTTTGTCGTCTTCCATAAATGTGTATTATTATTCAAGTTGATACCAGATGTTTGGGTAGTTGTTTCCAGTCATGCCTATCCACATGCTCAATGAGAATCCTGTTGCGCTTGTTATTAGGTCGAAATTTATGTGTGTCAGTCGTGGAAAGGTGGAAACTTAATGCAACTTTTTTGCTATTTTAAGCCTAGGAAGAAAATGTAATGTGGTTAATTGTTACTGCAAGTATAATGAAGTGGATTGTTTTTTGAGGCAACAATGCCACCAGGATAGATGGTAGAATCAACAATTATATTAACTTCATTTTATTAAACTTTCTATTAAGAAAATTTTCGAATGTGTGTTAATATGTACTAGTATATTATTTTTATTCATAAAAAATGTTGATAATTTTTTTAAAACTAGATAAAAGGATCATGGTGTAACACTGAATCGGGTGTATCATCTAGATTATTATTTTTAGATAATTAGTGAGTATAACGAATGGTAATTATGTATTTCAATACTTAGATAGATTAGATAACTAGCAAATATAACGAATGGTAACTATGTATTTCAATAAATAGAATTGCATCCATAGAATGACAAGTAGTTTAATCATTAAAAATAGGGTATTAATTTTGTAGCATGAAGCAAGTATATTTTCACAATATCAAATGAAAGTAAAGCTAAGTATGGATGGTTGTCTAATTAATTCAAGAGTTTTCCATTTAGGAAAGGATACTTCATAAGTTGTTGAAGACATAGGAGTGGTTTGCAAATGAGGATATGTAGCTTGGTATGGTCCAAAAAGATACTTCATAAGTTGTCGAAGACATAAGAGTGGTCTGCAAATGAGGATATGTGGCTTGGTGTGGTCCAACAATGGACTCCGAGAGATTCATGATTTGGGAATTTAGGGGTGGAGCTCAAGAATTCAACTTGGAAACTACATAATTTCATGAGGTATGGTCTACAAGCTTTCAAAATTATTAGAGATATTATGAATACTCAAATAAATGAAAAAATATCAAGACATGTATTCATTAAGAGGAGGCCAGGAGGCGAGGGGTGTTGGAAATATTAACTACTACTTGTCTTGTACTCAATACAAAATATCATAATGTATTGGTTAGGAGGTTGTTAATTAGTGTTAGGTTTAGGTGTGGTTGAGATATTTTCTCAATTAATTGGATTGTTGCTAAGATATTCAATATATCTTAAAGACTAACTTGTATAAATATACAATATTATAATTATAATAAATTACTTGGAATAGAATTTACCGTGTGCAATAATTCTATTTGGCAATTAGTTTCACCACTTTAAATATTGATATATCAACTAAAAATAAATATTTATTTTTCAATTTTAGTAAGAAAAACTATTTTGGAACATTTTATTGGACCATAGGTTGAAGGTCTTATTGCGATATTTGCACAGTATAATGTGAGATAAATAGCTATTTCATAAATTTTCTATCATACAACGCCATGTATATAACTATCTCCTAATTTTTCTGTTATAATTTATGAATACAATTACAATACTCATGCCATGATTTTTAGATATCTCTAAAGCGACTTTTTATTGTTAAGCATGGTAGAAAAACCACACAAATTTAAAATCCTTAAAAATATAGGTTTAAAAAACCATCATTTATTGATGTTTTATGGGGTTATTGGACCTTGCCATCTACGAAAGTTATTGAAACTCTCAACCATTAACCGCAATTCAATAATTCCTCATTGTTTTATAATCACGTCCCTGAACATTTCTATGATTTCAATTTTTAAAGGTGTAATAAACTTTATGGAAAAAACAGAGTTTTCGCCAAAGTTCAATAGCATGTTGTGGTTCCACTTTGAAAATGTGATATACACACTTGATTATCCAAGAGTTTCCTCGTGAGTATGCGCGTATGAATCCATCCTAGTCCAATAAGTGCTAAGATTTGTATGAATAAAAATGATACCATGGAATGGAAAATGGTGAAAACTAGCATTATCAACTTCTCACACTTGGTTGTGTGGCTTTACACGTGTCATGAGGAATTCCAGTTTTCTAACCATGCCCCTATCTATATAGGGGCCAGAAGCTAAGTAAGATATCTTGTTTGAGGATATAATTTCTAATAAAGTTTCTATGTCATGATTAACACATAATCATTTCAAATTACAATAAAAATTCAAATTTGGTTGATTGCACATAATAATTTTATATATAATTTTTTTGGAACGCAAATTTTAATTTCGAATTAAACTTCTCCATGACTTTCGGATAAAAGAAAGTTATTGTAATTTGAATTACATTACACATAATAATTTTATATATAATTTTTTGGAACATGATTTTTAATTTCAATAAGAAGAATTAAACTTCCCTATAATTTTCACATAATTTTTTCTATTGTGAATTAAACTTCCCTATAATGAGACTTTATGATATATTCAAATTGTGTGTGAGATTGATTTAATAGAAAAGTTTAAGTAAATAGTCATACTTTCCTATCTTGTTTTCTTATTTTGGTATCCTAGTAATTTTGTGTTAGATTTATGTGACTCAATGGTTGATGTTGTATTTTTGGCAACTATAGTGTTTGACCAGCGCTAAAAAGTATTTATTTTAATTGGAATAAACATTTCCTGCCCCTGTATTACCAAAGATTGTGAGAGAACATGCTCCTTCTTACTGAAGGGCCCCAAATTAATGAGAACTCGCATTTTCTCCCTATAAAGAAATTTTCATTCTTATTAGCCAGTGGAGAGGAAGTATTGAAATCTGAGTATCAATTGCGCTAATCAGTAGGGTTTCTCTTATGTCCAAAATGAACTTATTTAGAAATGACATCAAGATGTAAGATAGGATTCTGAGAACCCACATCTCAAAAGTTACGACGAGGGTGTGTGGATCCTTTGCTGTAGGCACTATTAGAGCCAACTCCTCAATCAGAGACTATTCATCGGATCATATCAGTTGACGGCAAAGGGAGAAACTAAGGTTATTATGGGTCGATTATAAGTAATATGATTCCCTTATAATTATCTCAATATTCAATAGAATTGTGGGGTACTGATATTCTTTGTTGGGAAAAATACTGGGAGGGAGGGGTCGGGGAGTATTTTCAAATTATTAAACTTTTCAATTTCATATCCAGATTTCTGTATGCAAATTTACTGAAGGGAACATGCGTGTATACGCGACTGTTATTAAGACAACTAGCGTACATGCATTAAACCTATTTTTCAGTTAATTCATCTTTTGTTTATCTTAAGATAGTGCATGAGTGCTTCATTCAACATTATATAAATAGTAACCATGTGCAATAATAGCAAAATAAACCATAAGTGGTAAAATATTGTGCCGGTGGATCATGAAAAGAGGACGGTCGATAGCAGCTCTGCAACTAGGGTTTGAGCAAAACACTACTATGGCGCAGAGTGCATCTCCCCAGCCACACCATAGCAGCAGTCGAGCGAAGAACGACAATAAGCCGCTGGTTTAGCGAGAGCAGAAATGCGCAAATCTCAGGGAGGGGCCTCAAAGCCCTCCCCCACATCTGATCGAGAGCTCTCACAAACCTGGTCTTTACCTTCAGGGTCGGAACATGAGGAAGAGGATCACAGAGAACCCCCTCTACAAGACAAAACAAATGTGCCCCCCAGTCAGTCAGAAGGAAATAACGATATACCAGAAAGGAAAACAGGGCATGCAGAAGCACCCAAGGTTGCCTCGAAGACATGCAAACCTATAGCAGTTGAAAGGCCCAAGATAGAACTACCCAGTCATAGAATCACTGGGAGAATCTAGTATATGAGGGATCATGCACTCATTGGAAAATTTATTGGATTCTGGCCTACAAAAAAAGCATTGCATGGATGGATCTCGACTAAATGGAACCTAAGGGTCATGTCACTCTGCAGCTAGGACCAAAAGGGTTCTTCACGGTGATCTTTCTCTGCATCGAAGACAAGAATCGAATAATGGATGAAGGACCATATTTTTTCAACTCTGCAGATCTTTATCTAAGGGAATGGGTAGCTAGATTCAACCCGGACAAGGAGGACCTCAGTTGGGCGCCAGTGTGGATCAGGATGTACTCACTGCCAGAGGAATATTGGGATGAAGAATCACTCAAAGATATAGGAAACGGTCTGGGGGAATATATAAAAGCAGCAGAAGAAACAAAGTTGCGCAAATATACATCCCATGCCTGCATCCGTGTCTTCATGCGCCTGGATAAAGCCATGCCGGATTCGGTAAGTCTCTTCCATGATGATTATGAATGGACTCAACCATTGGATTATGAGCACGTACCCTTTCACTGTCGCAAATGCTATGCTCATGGCCATCTCTTTAGGGACTACCCGCTGAATGCCAAGCCTCAATCCCCTGATCCCTATGACCTGCAGACCCAAGATGGCTTCACCAAGGTAACTAATCGCAAAATATCGCACAAAAAACCCTCGAATGGGAAAAAACCCCGGTTGGAAGCCGCAACCTTTCCTTCTACCAGCAATAGCTTCGATTCGAGATTCTAGCCAATACCTCTGAAGATAAGCCCCTGAATTCAAAGCCCAGATTCCCGCCCTTCATCGCCCCCGCCAACCCTCCTCCCTCTGGATCCACTCCCACTCCTAGCCATCCAGATAAGGACTATGGGTCTCCTAAGGAGAAAAGAAAGATCTCGAGCAGGAAAGCAAAGGATATGGATGTGGATGGCCTTCCCAACCAATCTATGAGCATAGCCACAGCCTCAGAAGACATGAACCAGTTACAGGTGATGGACGAAGAGCTGGAAAGCTTCGACCAAGGAGGATTTGATATTCTGGAGCTCGAATCAGCATGCAAAAAGGAGTTTGACAAGATTCCAGAGCACCAGCTTAGCACACTGGAAGTCATCATAGCCAAGGGCATACCAGCAACAACAACTAGGCATTCAACGGGGCAGTTACTGGGACGGTGGTCTCACACCAAGAGACTCCAAGAAAAGAGGGAGAAAAACTGATATCCAATGAACAATAGCACTAGGGAAAATCCTGGTTGACTCAGGCAGATATGCGAAGCTGACTAAGTACTACAAACCCACTTCCAGTAGTGAATCATGAAGCTTACTTCATGGAATTTAAGGGGGCTAAATAGCCCAGGGAAACGAAGAATGATAAAGAACATGATAAAGCAGGAAAAGCCACAGATTTGTTTCTTTCAAGAAACAAAATGTAATAGTAACACCCCGGGAAATATACTTTCTAGAGCTTGGCTAGGCAGTCGTTCAGTAGCAGTGGATGCCTCCGGGGCCTCAGGTGGACTAGCCATTGCATGGAATCCACAAGCGATAACGCTCTCAGATATACATGCATCCCACCACATTATTCAAGCCACTTTTCATATATTACGTACTAACACCCACGGCCATCTTACAAATGTCTATTTCCCACAGGAGGCAGGCAATAAAATGGCTTTAGTAGATACGATAGATGCACTGAATCTACAAAGAGTCCATCCCCTCTGGATCATTGGAGGAGACTTTAACATGATCACTAAATTAGAGGAAAAGCAAGGAGGACGAGCCAGGGTGGAGCAGGAAAATGAACACTTCAAGGAGTTCATCCAAAACAATGCTCTAATCGATCTTCAGTTTTGTAATGGAATGCATACATGGAGTAATCGCCGGACTGGAAGGCAACAAATAACATCCAAACTGGACTGATTCCTCATGTCTGATAATGCGGTCCATTTAGGAGGAGATATAGCGGCGGCAATTCTCCCATAAGCAGGCTCTGACCATTGGCCCATATCCCTTCAGTGGCAAAGACCGGGCAATGCCAATAAAATACCATTCCACTTTTAAGCGTTCTGGCTCACTCACCCCGCATTCAAAGACTTCATCAGAAAAACCTAGAACAACTTCCAACCTCCAGAGGGATCCAAAATGTTCCAGTTTCAATAGAAACTCAAATACCTCAAATCTCGCATCAAGCTCTGGAATCAAGAAACCTTTGGAAACATTTTTCAGGCGCAACAGGACCTAAACAGGGCAATGAAACAGCTCCAATAGAAAATAATCATTGGGGGACACAATGAAGAAACTTTGGAATAGGAGCAATGCATTCACAATCAATTGGAGGAAAGGAGAAAGCATGAGGAAATATTATGTAAGCAAAAATCAAGGATAAGGTGGCCGAAGGAAGAGGAGAGAAACACTAAGTTCTTCTACATAACAACTGTACAACAAAGAATGCACAACACTATCCCTTTCATTTAGAAGCAGGATGGGGAAAGAGTAGAAGAGCATGATGAGATTGAGAAAGAATTCATAAGGCACTTTTGGAAAGTTCACCAAGAGCCCCAAACAGATAGACGACCAGCTATTGAAAAAATCACCCAAAATGTGCCAAAAATAATCACTGAAGAACACAATAAGCTCCTACTACATCCTATTTTACATCAGGAAGTGGACACTGCAATGCATCAGCTCAAGGAGGGAAAAGCCCCTAGCCCGGATGGCTTTACTACTACTTTCTTCCATACTTTCTAGGAGTTGATAAAAGATGAAGTCTGGCAGGTGGTGGAGGAATCGCGCTCACTTCATTAGCTTTTGCCCTCTCTCAACTCGACATTCATTACGCTCATTCCAAAGGAAGAATGCAACAATACTCCAGATAAGTTTTGTCCAATTGCACTATGTAATGTAATCTACAAGGTGATATCAAAGGTCATAGCCAATAGATTAAAGTCGTTGCTGCCCTTTCTCATTTAGCCTGAACAATCCGGCTACGTGGAAGGGAGACAGATCTCGGATGGCATCATCCTCACGCACGAAGTCATTCATTCTCTCAAGCACACCAAACAAGTAGGTATGATTCTCAAGCTTGACTTGTCAAAAGCTTTTGATAAGCTAAGTTGGATATACATACAAAAAATGTTAATAGCTTTTGGTTTTTCTCCAATGTGGGTGCGATGGATTCTGAGTCTCATATCTTCAACTTTCTTCTCCATCCTTGTAAATGGCATACCATCCCACCCATTTAGTCCCTCAAGAGGCATACGGCAAGGCGACCCTCTCTTGCCATTCCTTTTTGTTCTCATGGAGGAAGGTTTAGGCCGCCACATTAATCAGGCTCTCCTTTCCCAGCAAATCAAAGGCCTATCAATTCACAACTCCCCTGCTATAACCCATCAACAGTTTGTGGATGAGAACATGCTTTTCGGGTACCCATATGTTCCTGAAGCTTCAATGTACAAATCCTTGCTGAACGACTTTGCCGAGGCTTCAGGAACTAGCATTAATAAGGCCAGATCTGAAATTTTTTTCTTCCACACTCCTCCTATTGTTCAGCGAGCCATAACTCAAATTATGGGTTTTTCCATAGACTCTCTCCCTTCTAAATACCTTGGAGCCCCCCTCATTGACTTGGGTTTGAAGCATACCTCTTGGCGCTTATTCCTTGAGAAGCTTGAACACTGTCTCAACTTATGGACTCACAAATCTTTGAATATAGCTAGTAGATTGGTGCTAATCAAGGCTATGCTACAGGCAATGTCGCTCTACCTATTTTCAATCCATGCAGCTTAGTGGTTTCACTACCATCATCACTATCATTGTTGCATAGACAAGAAAATGGATCAGATTTTGAACAAAAACCCATACCTAATGATGCTTCACCATCTTTATTCTTTATCAATAGAAAGCGGGTTGCTCCCAAACTTGAACATTTGTTGACATCTGTGATTATTACTGCATCTAATATATTCCTGTCAAAGTTTTGAATAAAAGTACCATTTGTCTTCTAGGCCATCAAACTCGTTATTACTTTTATCTTCAAATGCCATAGTAAGTGACAACCTTGATCAAACTCACCTTCTTCACCATTTGAAAGGCCATCGTTGCCTTCATGTGTATAAAAACTTGTCTTGTTTTCAAACCTCTTCCTATTTTTTTTGCAGTGTCTTTTCTATTCTCCTAATTTTCTTTATAGGGACACTTAACAACATAATGACCAAATCTACCACAAGAAAAACATTTGAAAGGAAGCTTACCTCTCAACCTTCCTATACCCACTTGGAGTTTCTTTACGAAACGTTCCTCCTCTTTTGTTGAGACATTGAATTTTCCATTGAAGCATTCAATGTTATGGTTAATCCAACAATTAAATTTGATGAATGGTTCAAAATGATGCAACAAAAACATCATATTTACATGATGCTATTCCTTGAGAAAAACCAACTTGAGTCTAAAAATCAAGTAGAAGACAACTTGTTCGCAGCAGCACATGTCAGTAAAGAAGTAAAAGAGACAGAAATAGAGGCAGAGGCAAAGAAGGAAGCCCACAAAGAGAAAAATCAGACATAGGCAGAGGGAAAGAAGGAAGCCCGCAAAGAGAAAAATCAAACATAGGTAGAGGCAGAGAAGGAATCCCAACAGGAGAAAGCTCTCACTGCAGAGCAAAAGGAACAAAACCAAAGTGATTTTTCATATGTTTTTACACTTACCATTCATTTCCAATGTGCAAGTAAACAGGATAATTATGAAGAAGAATTAAGTTTCCTTGAAACATGGCTTACAGCACCATGTCTTGATGAAGTCTGTGTAGAGGTTGTAGCAATGAAGCTTGAAGACAACTTGGATGATAAACAAACTAATGAAATTTTCAGGTATTGGAGTCCTGAAGAAATATTTTTTATTATAAACTTATGTTGCAGCAAATAGATGATGAAGATCACACAACAGAAGATAATATGTCGTAGCAGCCACATACAAGCTGATTTTTGAAAAATTCCATGACATTCTTAGACAACCTTGAACAATGGAAGACCTGCACCAATAAATGAAGAAACTAAGGTTTGAAGGATACAACAAGAATAAAAACGTGAAACAATTTAGAGGCTACAACATCTGGAAGAAGAGAAGAAGAAAGTAATTTTTTTTTAAATTTAGGCCTAGCGGAGACATAGACGAGCACATACCTTAATTAAATTTTTTGTGGTTGAAATTAAGGGGGAGTGTTGGAGAATCTAATTCCAACCACAGGTTAAGTGTCAAAGTTGTCCATCAAAGTGTCCTTGTTGAGTTTCAGTTAGCTTAGTTTAGTTTAGTCTCACTACTGTCATTTATTGTTGATGTTCCCAATGTAATCTTATTTAGCGTATTCCTAACATTGAGAAGAGCAATTTTTAGCTCCACGGTTTTCATTTTTTGTCAAATTACAATAAGCCTTCCATGTTTCTTTAATCTCTTATCTTCATAAATAAAGTAGACAAATTACAATAGTTTTGTTTACTATGATATTATTTGAAAAACCAACACCTTTAGAGTATCGAGAAAAGTGATTGGATTGAGAGGAGCTTCTAGCAGAGTTAACCTTTTGGGACCCTACCAATGCTGAGAACTTATTCTCTTTTAGTTTAGACAACTTGATCTCGGAAAGTATTTCATACTATTACTGTTTATTCACCTTTTTAGATTTCGGTATTCTTTGCTAGCAATTCAAGAAAATTATAGCCGTGATTATTGTATCATTGGGGGTTATTCTAATACAATAAAGGAGGCGGCTTAGTTAGAATTCCCATGCAATAAAAAATCGACGACCTCATGAATGGATGGTATTTCAATTATATCAAACTAGTCAATGGGAGCAACAAGAGATCAGGCCCAAGATGCATAGCTTGCTAGTTTGGATTGTTTCTTGACTCCATAATAAGGAAGATTTTAAATACTTAAATATTCCTTGGCAGCTTCCAATCAAATGGTCCCCGTATTTTGTTTAGAAATCCAAACTCAAATCTGTTAAATTATAAGCCTTCAATAATTGGTCGTCATCATATCTATTTTTGTAATAAAGAGTGATTGGGTTATCAATTGTAATGGGTGGCCATACAAAAAAAATTGAAGAGGAAGAAGAAATAAAAAAGCTTCTCCTAAACAAGAGAGAAAACAATCAAAATTTGCACATAGATTTCAAAAATCATGAGAAGGACTAGTGATTAATCATTAAAAACCTTATGGCTTAGATTGGGAGAGTGAAAAGTCGAAACACCTTTTATCATAAGCAAACCAAAGTAAGAGGTAGTAAGTAGTGTAATAATTTCAGTGTTCAAAACTTTAAAAAGAGATTGCAAAAAAATTGGAGAGGAAATGTTTTTCATGTTATCTAAGGGTTATAATTAGATAACTAATTGGTTTGTGAAGGAGGTATACTTTTTGAAATAAGGAATTCAACCCACAGGTTTGGGAATAAAGTACAATGCATTCATATTCTATTCATCAATCAAATGTTGTTTTTTTTTTTGCTAAGTATGATTAATCTATTATATACAAAAAAAGAGAACAGTTACATCCTTTGAGAACAGAGAGCCATCAAGCCTGTGAGTTAGGCTTTTTGTACATGATAGATTCAGAAACATAGAGATTGAACCTAATATCCCGCGCAGGGGAAACAGAGAGATGCACATATCCAACACTAGATATTCCTTGAGAAGGATTTACAAACAAGAGTAGTCCCGCCACATCAAACACTAGACAATAGAGCCGGTACAAAAAACATAGAGAAAGATTGACAGACAGAACCAGAGATAACCTTTCCTCCTTTTCACTGGGCATCAAAAAATGGTGAGAGCTGAAACATGGTTTACTCATCGGGCTGCTCCTCAACTATCCTGCACCAGCCCTCTTCCAATTCCTGCATGTCCGGCTGAGCATGGGCATCCGGCACCAAACTGATGGCGCTGGCTGGCTGAGGCTGACCCTGTTGCATATCAGTAGTAGGATTTGGAGAGCTGGGGTTATGGACTTCCTCATTGTGTGGAATAGTGGCACTAGGCTCGCCCTCGTCTTGAGCTTCCTCAATGAAGAGAACAGAGACATGAGCCGTAATTTGAGGGCGAGTGAGAGAGCAGTTGAACGAGAAAGTGGCTGATCCAAAGGAAGGCGAATTGGCAGAGTCTGGAGAGTTTGGGTCCAAGTATTTACTAGGAGTCAGAATGCGCTCTGTTCCCCGAGGATTAGAAGCATGCTCCATGGATCCCGACCCAGCAGGAGGGCGCGAAGGGTTGCCTCGGCCAGATCCTCTGCGACTAAGCATACGCTGGCGGGGTCTCCGCATCGCGTATGGAGGAACACGAACATCAGTGATGAAGTCGCCAACAGTGGAGCTACCTCGACCCGTATTGACACCACAGGGAATGTTGCTTGTCTCTGAAAGGATATTGCGCTCCTGGAACGTAGCCTCATGCTCAATTCGAAGCCAGCCTCCGGCGTCAGACCATCCCCAAACCCATTCTTTCTCACAGCTCCTAATCTTTCCGAACAGAATGAAACACAGAGACAAATTGCTGGCGGTGAGGTTGTTAAATACGCAGGTGCCATTCTCT
>Ga0068628_1000318_pt1 | contig 15665 bp, 11 predicted proteins | sample InSIn2gowninarea_FD_77431 | JGI IMG/M metagenome (GOLD analysis project Ga0068628, IMG submission 77431) | Clean room microbial communities from NASA Spacecraft Assembly Facility at Jet Propulsion Laboratory, Pasadena, California, USA -... ... | reverse complement strand
GGGGGGGTTGATGAGGGTCATTGCTCATCGGCCATATTTAATCAAATTTTGTTAATATAGTTTGCGGGTGGTGAGGGTGGTGGCCCACCACCACATTTATGTTTTCTTTTATTCTTTTTAAAACCAATACATTTTTTAAATTTTGTCTAATATAAGGGATATTAAACAAGTTAACCATCCAATAAATCACCCACTTTTGGGAGCTAAGTCTCATGCCCCGGGGTCAGTCAAATTGTAGGACACTTAAACCTGGCCCACAGTCCAACTTTGATCAAGACTTTGACTGGCTCGTTCTCCCTCATACGAGCTCGGATTGACGAACCATTCACACTGTTGCGATCAGGACGTCAAGGTCTACTCTCTAGTCCTAGTTCGAAAGCATTCTGATCACTTTGATTTTTGAGCTTCCATAAGCCCTCTTTGTCATGTGTGTGTCTTTGGAGCCACCTGGATCAATCCTCCCCACTTAGGAGCTTTTGGTCCTCCAAAAGCATGAAAAATAATATGCAACTTCTCTGTACCTTGTCTGGATCACAAGCACCCTGAAAAGGTCTCACTTCCATCTCCTTCACCTGTGTTCTATGGAGCCTTAAGCAATAAGCCAACACCTGCCACCTCTGCAACCTATCATACCATTCTGCAAATTACATGCTTGAATGACATGACCAAGTAATGACCCAAGCATCCCATACTTACCACGAGTCTATAACACATACTCATTGGTCAAGTTTACATCAAAATGGAAAAATTACCCCAGCTACGAAAATAAGGCCAACATACCATTGTTGCTTTAGAAAGTGATGGAAAACACATCATCACTACAACACATGGTTTACAACAATAAGGCCAAACACTATTTATTCTTTAACAAGTGATGGAAACATGACATCACATTCACAATTTATCATGCAACTCAAAATAATACCAAACATCATTGTTGTTCAGCAAGTGATGGAAAACACATCATCACTTTTATATTTTAAAATGCAACAAATGATTTAAAAAAGCGCGACCATGACAAGCTAACATATCTAGAAACCATTTTTCACTTATCGCTGTGAATGGGTCATCCTCCGATGGTGGTTTTTCTCGTCGAACAATTGTTTCACTTGGTTCATGCACCGACACTTTGTCTTTTAGGTGCTGCTCTGGATGGAGCCTTCAACAAGTGGCTCTTTGATGGCCACCTCTATTGCAATGACTGCAATACATCTTCTTCCTCTAGATCTTCTTAACATGTTTCTTTGTCAATTGTTGAGAGGGCCTTTCATGCCTCTTTCTTTTGTTTGCTACTATTCTTTTCAAACACTTAGAAAATGTATGGTTATGTAATCCACAAAAAGTACATGCTTTTTGATTCCATGATTTACGTTCACCTTTAATAACATGATTATAATCGAAATGAACATTCAAATATTGAGAATGGTTATACCTCTCCTTGTCATCTCTGGTGTAAGTATGGCGATGAGAGCTTGCCTCAGCTCTTTCCCTGGAATGGGCACTGCCATGGGATGATGGGTATGCATTCCCATCATCCTCTTTCCTTGACGATTTCAACAATGTCTCGGAAGTACCTGACACCTTTGAGCATTCTCCTTCGGTGTATCCCAAGCCTACAAATTGAGGTCTCTGCACAACCTCCAATGGTTGAGTTATGCCTTGGTTATTAACACCAAGTTCTTCTTCCTCCTTGTGCCTCATCCTGGTAAGGAGCCTCATGTTTGTCCCTGTAATTGGGATCTCCAAATCTCCAATAGAAATCATGCTATGTGAAGATGAAACCAAAAGGAAATCGACATCTTTTACCTCCTTTGTTGATTTGGAAAGAACTGATGAGGGCTGCTCATCATCTGTTGTTGGTGGTTTGCTATTTGTCTTGATGCGTTCCCAAAATTCCTTCCTGACATACCCAAGTCCTCCCTGATGGGGTAATTCTTCTACTTTGATGGGGTTGACAATGCCTTGGCTGTTACTTCCTAAGCCTTTTCCTCCATACCCCATTCTCTTCAATAGTTTGGAGCCAATTCTTGTGGTATGATTTTCATGAACAACGAAATCATCATCAGGACACACACATGAATTTAGAGAATTAATTTTTACCTCACATGGGTCACGTTGTAGCTTTTTCAGGGTCTCGTCCTTAGCTTCCAGCTATCGTAGCAAACTATGTTTCAGTTCTTTCTCTTCTTGTAGATGCATCTTCAATTTAGCATTATTTGTTTGAAGATTTTGGTTGTTGTGCTTTAGTTCTTCTAGGGCCTTTTCCATGGCTCATGACTGAAGCTAAAATTGCACCTTTTCCTCTGTCTCTTTTTGTAGAGCTTCATACATTATTTCCACCCTTTGGGAAATTTTGAGCATGGTCTCGTACATCGCTTTTTCATCCTCCATCGTTGCACATTCCATTGTTCTTGCTTGCAATTCACATCCACGTTAAGACCACTCTCATACCAAACTTCATCCGAGTTGACTCTACTCCCAGATTTAACCAAGATCTTTTACTTTCATGATGTGATTGGAATAGCATTTAAAATAACATAATTGAACATATATGCATGTTGTAAAGAAGAAGGAACATGACAATCATCAGCAACACAAAATAACAAGACATTGATAACGGAGTTCGTCCAAGAGGGAGTACGTCTCTGGGCCCTGGTGTCAAGATGGTGTACGTCGCTGCATTAAGTGTTGTCAATAGTGATGATGTACATAAGTGGTAACATCGCTATCGTACAAGGAAAATTCCCTCATGTAGGAGTGGCTCCAAGATATGTTCTGCTATAGGAACTCTCATTCAAAAAGGACTCCTATCAGTATGACATAACTCATGCATGATGATAATGGGAATCCTACCAATATGGTAACAAATGGATCTTAATGTAAACATACATGGTGACACATGAGTATCCTGTAAACATGATGACAAAGGGATCTCAAACAAAACATGATGAATCATGACAACAAGTACATCCCACAGATGATTCTGCGTCACATCAAGAAAGAATCATGAAACAAGTCCAAAAACGAGATCCCACATCAAACATCAACATGGAAAAATGTAGCACAATGCATCTCATAGCAAAAGAAGTATATGAGCACATTGCATATACCTCACATCCTAGGGCCATCTGAAGAAAAGGATGTCAAACTACTGAAGCTAGCCATACCATCAATCTCGCAATGTCGAATTGCATGGAAATGACTGCTCGCATATGAATGCTAACACCTACACTCCATTTTGGAAGGTGGTCAAAAAATAGAAGGATCAAATGGAGAATTTTGTTGCACCATCAGAATTGTGGCATCGAATAGTGCAAAATCGACTGTCAAATTTCTGATTTCTGAGAAAGTGAAAATCTGGGGCTTAAGGAATCTTTTAGATTCCCCTAGATTCCTTAAATATTTCCTCCTCTGGGTCATCTAAAGATCTGCCACTGAGATCAAAATCTGACTGCGTCATCACACTCGTTTCGCTGAGAGGTGTAAGATTGACATAAAGTTTGTCCAATTTGGAAATTGGAAAAATTTCACCCTCATGAAAATTTCACCCAATCATGGTTTTGCCTACCTCTTCTCTGGGCTCATGGTTCCACCTCCAATAAATTAATTAAAAAAATTAGCCTCTTGATTTCCGTGTGTGCTCTTAGCTTCTCCATCCTCCTGGGCACATTGACAAATGAGTTTATATAAAATTTTGGGCAGATATCCCAAGGTGGGGTGTTGGTGGATTGGTAAGGAAATTGAATTATGAGGAAGAGGTCCGGTGGTCAAACCCTGACCCCTCTATATTAACACACCATTCGTTTTTAAAAACTATGCATTAATGTTTTTTTGGGGGTCGGGTCCACATTGGGCGGCTCGCCCCGTAACCTCCGCAGCACATTGGTATTAAGTTTAGATTGGGTAGATTATTTGTTGTATTTAAATGAGGGAACGATTGACGTATTTAATAATAGTTGGGCCGCCCATGGTGCGGGCTGACCACATGGCCGGGCGGGTTCAATTCTCGCCGGCCCATAGTTATATACAACATATATATGTGTGGTGTTGACGTGTGGGCTGGGTCCATGGAGGTGGCCCGCCCACCCCTTTAATGTTGATTAATGTGTGCAGTTGACTGACAGTTTGGTGGGGTCATGGCTGCCGACCCATATTTAAATTTTTGTTATGCGGCGCGGTTGGGGGGGCCGATGGGGATCATGGCCCGTTGGCCATATTTAATCAAATTTTGTTAATATAGTTTGGGGGTGGCGGGGGTGGTGTCCCACCACCACATTTATATTTGTTTTTATTCTTTTTAAAACCAATACATTTTTTAAATTTTGTCTAATATAAGGGATATTAGACAAATTAACGATCCAACAAATTTGCATGCTTTCAGGAGCTAGGTTTCATGCCCCGGGGTCGGTCAAATTGTAGGACATTTAAACCCGGCGCATAGTCCAACTTTGACCAAGACTTTGACTGGCTTGTTCTCCCTCATACTAGCTTTGATTGATGAACCATTAGCACTGCTGTGATTAGGACAGCAAGGTATACGCTTTGGTCCTAGTTCAAAAGCATTCTAATCACTTTGATTTTTGAGCTTCCATAAGCGCCCTTTGTCCTGTGTGTTTGTCTGGAGCCACCTAGATCAAATCTCCATGGTATAGTTTCATTCCTTTGGTAAAGTGGCTTATTTTAACTTCAAGGTTTCATCTTTTTTCCCTTCTCGGGTTACTGTTGGCTGGCCTGGTTATTCACCCAGTGGTTGGTTTTTGTATCTTATACCCTTTGTTCGTTGGTGGGGTGCTACCCAAATTGTTCCTAGACGCATAAAATGGTTTCCTCTGTAGGGTTCATAGAGGTAATCACTAGATCTGTCCTCAGATTTGTTTTTCTTGTCTCTTTAATTCTATGCTTAATTCTATGACAATAGGTTTGCTGGTATACGTAGGTGGAATTTTCTTCTCCCTCCGCAGCTGGCTATTGATCCCCTCTAGTTTGGATCATATGCTCTAGGATTGACCTATTCCTCCTCCCAGCTTAGTCGCTTGTTTCATAATTATGGCCTTCCTGGTCAGGTTTTGACTTTTGGTTATTCTCAGTGCAATCTTAGACTTTGATTCGTGATATGGTTGCTAAACTTATAATTTTCGTAGTGTCTTTGTAATTTCCAAGGAATGGACAGAGCACTCATAACTGTAATGTAATGTGAAGTATCTTTTTTTTCTATGGAAGATGATGGGGTCATCCCCTCGGGTTATAATTTTTATTACAATAACACGAATTGGCACCATGATTCTAATATGATACTTGTATGTTAGCACTACTGTATCTGCATGCTGGCAGTCTAGTTGTTTATTTTATTATAATTACATCAACCCTTGGTTGGTGTCACATTTTGTATGATTTATTTTATATATTGTGTATATATTTAGTTCTAGCAATTTATCGAGTCATATGCATTTCGCTGGCTTATAGAGTGTGGATCCTCATTTGGGGGGATTGTTCTATAGTTCAATCAATAACAATATTCTCCTATTAAATTCAACACAAGAACATAACCGTCTTCTAACTCCACTTATTTTTTATTTCATGTTTTTCAACTTATGGAAATTAATCGTAGTTATGATTTTCTTTCTAGTAGATGATTTAAATTAGAGTTTAAGTAGAGTCAAGTTTTAAGGAAAAAATCATGTTCTAGTGTATATAGATATTAGCAAAGAAGTCACCACCGTGTGGCATGTCTTCCACATCGAACTATTTCGACCAAGAATGGGATCACTCTCCAATGATGCCCTTCTTCCTGTAAAATAGATTGATTATGCCTTTTTCAACACAGAAACCTACTTACTCCCTGAATGTTTTTTTCTTAAAAATTTTTGTTTGGTTTGTGTTTATTATCCACACTAGTCCTTATCAATACTTATTTTCAGATAGGTGTTCGATACAATTCTTTATTTGACTTGGTATCGTTCAGTTCGAATATACTGGTAGACTTTAAGGCAAGTACTATCATAGTGCAGTTCCTTGAACAACCTCTCCTTGTAATATTCATCTCCCTTTACGAGTCTGATACTTCCATTTAACCAATGCTTTTATTATCTCCTTTTAAATTAAAGTATGCTTTGTAAGACAACTCCCTCCTTCACATGCTAATTGTTTACATGTTTCTTTTATACACAATTAACATACAAGTTTAACTTCACCTATAGACGTCCACAAATTTGATTTCACCTAATAGCTCCACACATTGAGTATCCATGTGCTCAGTACTATTAGTACTCAATGATCCTATGTATAGGAAACATAACACTACCGTAATCGGTATTGGAGATAGACTATCTCAAGTTCAATTTCCTCTAAGAACCCCACTACGCATTTTGACTCTACACCAATATGCATTCTAATACTGTTCTCAGAGAAGAAATATTCTTATCTCATCACATTGAAGTTTGGTAATGGTACACTAATCATATTAATTAGATTCGTAGGAAATATATTACGCTACTTACCTATAACCATTTGGAAGCTTAAATTTTCAATTCTATCTATTTTTCTTTTAAATATTTGTGCTGCTACAGACTCATGCATCTACCTTACTTCTATACATTACTACATGTAGTTTCTACTAATAATTTGACCATAAGCAACAGTATATTAAATCATCCATCCTAATTCAAAATCTTAAGGTAAATACAAGAGATCAGTATAAAAGAAATAATAACAACAATGAACTTCTAACCAATATTTTGGCTGTGAAATGAAATATAGGAAATGTTGTTCCTCCCAACCATGAACCAAATATTTTGGTTCCCCCAAAGTTAGAAGCTCGTACCTTTCTTTAACAACCTCTACTTGATTCCCAAATCATGTCTCATATACATGATTTTCAACAGATGTTTCTATGGTAGTGTCCTACCTTTCAGGGTCTGCTTATCCCCTTAGCCTAAGTTGTTCCCACTTTTTCCAAAAAAAGTAAGAAAATCTATTTTTTTCTCCAACAACTAAAAAATCGTATTTTCTCTCCCATAGATTTATTCCCTCATCATTTAACTTCAACTAAGTGGATAATTATTTGAATATCTAATTTTTAGATTCACAAGTTTCCCTTTCCAACATTTCCCGACTTAAAATCTCAATTATTTATTATAAGAAAAATCTTATCTACATTCATTTTTTTCTTTTTGGTGGCCCCCAACCAGTTATAACACTATTTTTGAAACATATGACCATAATAATATGTACATAAAAAAGAGGGTGTTAAAGTAAAAGAGTTTGTCCCAATCTCTCTCTTGAATATTTAGAAAGATAATAACTAAAATAAATTTAAATGGATATTAATTAAATTTTTTAAATTAAAAATAAATTTCTATAAATGATAATTAAAATTAATTTTATATAGTTCAAAAATATTTGTTCAGAAATACACTTAAAAGAGTAATAACTAAAATAATCTTGCTTGTTGAGGGTAAGACATAATATTATCTGGTTTGTTCAAGGTTTTCTATGTACACCATCCACCTCCAGTTACTTTGTACTTCTCTATCACAAACTTCATTAGTCAAATATAGGGAGGCTACTTATGGACCATTACTTTTCTACTTTTGTATCAAAAACTACATCAGTCAAATATAGGGAGGATGCTTATGGGTAACACATTGGTTATGTTGCTAACCTTACTACTGGGAAGTTACTGGTGTTGAATGGAATATGCTCCTTATGAAACTGGGAAACTTCAATAGACTAAAGTACTTTCATCAAAATAAGTTTGATATCCTACTATAGATTAGGTCATCTTGATAAACAATTATGTAAATCAATACCATGAAATAATATAAATTCAATTTATTTTAATTGTCTCTATTTAACACAGGAGAACTTGCTTTGATGAGTTTCAAGCTTTGTATTCCTAAGATAAAGAAACAAAGAAATCAATTAATATTTTTTTTCTCTTTTTTTTTTTCAAAGATTCAATGACCTGCCATTGTTGAAAAGTGTAACTAGATTCGGTCTTCATAATGACATGTGTAATTGATGTAAAGAAGAATATAAAATTATTTTTGTAATGCTTGAATCATGGGTTTCATGATCAATGGATTTTATTTTAGTTAAGGTTCCTATTGGGAGCCTTTTCATTTTGTCATCAAGTCATAAACGTCTATTGAGTCAATGTCATGTATGGAAGACCCTTCTTAGGCATGTTACATTTGTATATCAGTTAATGAAAGAGTAAAAATGCCCTCTAAGACCAAGCTCAAGCTCCTCCAAGAATTCATCCTCAATATGGAATATTAAACCTACACCAAATGGCATGTCAGCCTATGGACAAGGAGAAGTTGACTTATTTCATGGGAAGCCATTATAAATAGACAGATCGACCTCCATTTGGAACTCAATTTTTCTGTGACGAACAAGTATATAATAAGAAGCACGAGGATCACTTTAGAAGGAGACTCATAACCAGCGAAGAGAATAAAGTCTTTGGTATTGTTTTTGGGTATGTTTTGGGTTGAGTACACTCCACACGTACGAAGTATAGGTGTTGTTTGCTATAGTAGGAGTTGAGTTATTGAAGTCACTACTGAAGGTCAATCCAAGAAGAAAGACAAGTGAAGAATTAAACTGAGTTAAGGAGGAACAGTTTTTATCTCAAAGCGAAGAAGTTTGAGATACAATATCTCTCTCAAACACTACAACTGAGGTTTTTTAATTAGGGTGAAAGTCATAGGTATGTTACTAGGAACTGAAACTCTGAAAGGAAGCTCAGAACGAAGAAGAATTGATAAGTTTTACTATCATTGAATCAAAGAAAAAGGGAGCTCATCAAGGAAGCTTTGTGACTTGGTCTTGAAGAGGAAAATAGGTAAATGGTATTTGTCTTGGTATTTGTCAATTGAAGTCTTTATAAGAAGAAAAAATTGTTTATGTTTTCCTCTCAAGTGGGAGAGGTTTCGGCCTTGGTTGATCGCCTATATATTGTGTCTCTTGTCCCTTTGTTTTTTATGCATTGATAGTCATTTTATGAAGAAGAATGCTATAATAATATACCTAAAGAGAATATCATAATCTAATCAAGTAAAAATAATTCACAAGTAGTTATCATAGAAGAGAAATCACTTAATCTTGCTGCCCTAGATTTCTGAATATGGTAAAAGAGCTAAGGTGTCAAATTCAAATAAGGGCATCATATCAAGTGACACTCAAGGATAAAATCTCGAATAGGACATGAAAGCAAATCTAATAATATCATCTTGGAGTCAAGATCTATAAATAAGCATAAAAACCCTAGATCAAAGAAGAAAGTCTACTCCAACAAGAAGCCTTGGAATCCTCAAGTCATCTCAAGAGACCTCAAATACCCTACTCAAGTTGAAGGACTTATACATCAAGTTTATTACTAGAGGAGCAAGATCAAGGATGTTGTCATAATCTTCATAAATTCTAAGGAAAATTCCTCTTGTTGAAGAAAGGACCTTATTGTTATAGAAGATCATCCAAGAAATAATCAATAAGTCATCATTGATCATAATCAACAAGGGAATCTCCATCAAAGGATCTAAAGTTGTCTCCTTCTTTGTGAAGTCAAGGATCAGTCTTGAAGGGATCTATATTCATCAAGGAAAAGTTTTCTATCATATATATCATCATAAAAGTCAAGGAGACAATGTGTGGAAGAAGCATCTTCACAAGAAAGTATATTGATGTATGAATATGTCAAAATGTATTTTTGCAAGAAAAGAAACAAATTGGTTGGGGCTTCAAACTATCTTGCATGGAAGAAGAGGACAAATTTGAATCTCATTGAAAATGAGGTTATGGATCATGTCAAAGGATCTATCACCAAACCATCAAAAGAAGATTCTCAAGAACTTGTAAATTTTATAAAACGGGAAGTGAGGGATTAAGGGATTATCATAGAATCCATCAAGGATCCCCTTATTCCATATGTATCTAAACACAATACCTCAAAAGAAACATATGCCAAATTGGTAAATTTGTTTTCTGTAAGCACTGTAGGAGAAGTTATCTCTCTAAGGAAAGAAATATACAAACTAAGGATATCAAAAGAAAAAGGAATCCTTACTATCCTTATGCACCGCCCAACGCTCCAGCTCCACTGGCACTAGCACCTCAATGTCACATGCCTATGCCTCCTCTACCACAACAACAACCACCTCCACAAAATCATGTTTATACTCAATAGAGTACAACCAATCCCCCTAACCCTAAGAGAAGGAACAAGTGGAAAGGTAACCAAAAACAACGACCTCAATGTCGGCAAGGAAATAAATATCGACAACCTAATTCCCCTAAGAGTGACCAGCCTAATCCCACAATCCAGAAACAAGGCAAACAACCCAAGAAAAATAAGGCTCTTAGAGCCAATAAGCCTTATGCATATTGTGGAGTTTTTGGACATTATACTCATGAATGTACTTTTCTACCTCACATGCATTAGGCATAGGAAGCTCAAGTAGCTACTTCTAGAGGATGAAAATCCATGGCTTCACCTCCTTCCCCTCCTGCTTCATCCAAACAGGTTGTGCTTACGAATCCTTTCCCTTATCAAGGATATGTGGTTGTCCAACCCACACAGAGTACTACAGCCCCTCAATCATCACAATATGGCTAGAAAATTTGCCATATCCTCATGATGAATTCCGACGAATTCAACATCGAACAAATAAAACTCCAAACTCAGTCGTGCCAATATGACCAACCTCCTGCGAAGTCAACGACTGATTATCAGCCCAAAGTTTCCACTGAGCCTCTATCATCACCAAATGGTTCCTTATATATCCTTATGCCTAAGGTAGAGGTTCCCCCATGATCCCCAAAGGTCAATTACATCAAAATGTTGCTTCTTCTAAATCTACCCATAACTATAGCATAGTAGATGACTTGGCATAGACTACTGCTCCCAAGTCAATGTTGGAATGTCAATGATTTGTGCATTGTGGATCCCTCAAATGGTCATATGATTGTCTTTGATGTTAATAAATCAGAACATAACCCCCCTTCCTTCATTCATTACCTTTCAAATACTAATCTCCATAAAAAGCGCCATTGTACGCTGGTGTATAATAGACGAAGGAACCTAAACCTATGTGATGGTCTCTAGTGTTTGGAAGTAACTTGGTTCCCCTGACTTGTTCCTATCCACTATCACTCTTCGTGCTTGGGATAGTCACCCCTTGCATCCCCTCAATTTATATTGCAACTAACCCATCATTGTTATTGGCAAGACGATCTTGATCTACATTGAAGTCATTGATGCCCCTTTAGATTATAAAATCTTGTTGGGTCATAGTTACACCTATGTCATTTCTGCTCTCACATACATAGTCTTTCATAAGATGTGCTTTACTCGCAATTGAATATCGTCACTATCGACCAGTTGACTTACTATGACCCTTAGTCTTATACCTATCCTCAAACCAATATTTCATCAATGGCGGGAAATAAGACCACCCCTTCCTTAGTCGATGTTTACCTCGAGGTCTATAAAAATTCCATGCTGCTTGGGGCTTATTATGGCCCACCACCTACTCCTTATTGTCCTATCTCTTCCAATTCTCGTCTGTTCCAACTTTCATGGGTTATAGCTAAGGGGTTTGGTATTCCTTCCTAGCAACCAACTCCTCCATATCCTCCTGCTCAAGACTCAACTTTCCTTTCAGGTACAATTCCTACAGGCCAGTTTCCTTCTGCTCGTATCTCTCTTGGTCCTTTCCAACCAGGAATTGTTGCCCATGGTCTTAGCCATCCAAGTGAAGTTCCCCTAGGTCATTACCCCTATGGTCGGATACCTATCTTGTGATTGCCACTAGGAACCTTTTCTACCCCTTTCATGGCTACAGTAAGTCTTCCTAACATCACCTTTGGGATTCGAGTATGGTACATTGATCCTCCAGTAAAAGCTCATCCCATCAACTCAAAACTTATTCAACTTTTACTCTAGTTAAACATATTATTCCTCCCCTTCCTTTGCTTCAGTTCCATAGCAAACTCAAGAGGAAGCCACTCCTATTGTGAAAGAATTTGTTGAGGGGGGTAGAGCCCAAAAAGAAGGACACAAAGTCAAGGCACCTCAACCAACTCCCAACCCTCCCAAACCACCAAAGCCTACTCCTTCATGTGCTTTGTGTGTTGTTGTTTTGCATGCCACCAATAATTGTCCTCAGCTCCCTCATATTAAGAATTTGGTCTCTGATACTTTTCCCAAACCTAACATTCTTGAGGTCCATGTTACCTTACCCGAGTCCGCCAAGAAAAACAAAACCTTATGCACAAAAAAATATTTTGATTTTTGTGATAAGTATGGACATTATTCTAATCATCGTCCCCATCTCGAAGACTTTCATGACACACTTGAAGTTCTTTGTGAGTTAAATGTTGCTCATAGTGGCTCTACTTTCCCTTTACCTGTAGTTTGCAACCCCAATGCCTCACGTGGAAAGGAGGGCTCTCAACCACCCATTGTGATCCCTCCTCCTGATGTCGAGATGACGGATAGTTCCACCCCTATTCTCTACCTATCCTCATCTATGGGATCTATATATTTACACTCTTCATGAGTTTCTTATTGTGTTTCTTTTAAGCTTATTTTGGAAGTCAGTTCTGTCTCAACATCAGTAGATGTCACATCTACTAGTTATCCCCCCAACCATTTTGACAATGTGCATGTGAACCTTGTCTCTCATCAATATGCCTCAGGTAGTTCCTCATCATCATGAGGTCCTTCTTCCTCCTGTCCTCCCATATTTCATTCTAAACAAGACATCACCGTAGGCACGACCACCCCTAATTATCCTTGGCATGATATGCACCATCGTGTGTACTTCCTTCCATAGCAAACCCATGATCATTATGTTCTTGAATCCAAATAATTCATCCATGGTGAGGTTGAATGGTTCAAAAATCCTATTCCTACACTAGATGATTTCGGAGAAGGTAATATGGCTAACATCTTCCCTACCGTCAAAATTAACATATCAGATAAACTAGGGGTTGAAGAAAATAAAACCTTGGGGGCACAATGTGCCCCTAGAAGAAATGAAAGCTTACACTAAGTTATTCAAATAATTCTATGATGTTTTCACCTACTCCTATATTGAGATGCCCATAATCTATCCCACCATTTTTGAACACCATATCAACATATGGCTCAATGCCATTCCTGTCCGCCACAAGAAAATGCATATCCATACTTCCAAACATGGTAGTATTAAAGATGAAATCGATAAGATCAAGTAGGTTGGTTTTATTTATCCCATTGAATACTCCACATGGGTGTCCAATACTATTCCTGTTCTATGGAAACAAGGAACCATTCTTGTCTTTACGGACTTTCGTGATTTGAAAAAATCTTGTCCTAAATACATTTTTCCTACACATTTCATAGACAAAATATTTGGTGAGTGCTCCAGATATGAGGTCCCTTCCTTTATAGATGGATTCTCAATGTACAACTAGATTCATATCCGCTTTGACGATGAACTCAAAACTTGTTTTTCCAGTCCATGGGGAACATTTTCTTATCAAGTCATGCCTTTTGGTTTAAATAATGTTGGGGCACTTTTCATCATGCCATATCCTATTATTTTCATGACCCGCCTCACATTATCCTTACGTATCTAGATGATCACATTGTTCGTTCCAATCTCAGGTCACAACAACCTGATGATTTGTGTACCATCTTCTTATGATGTCACAAATATAACGTTCATCTCAATCCCCTTAAGTGTGTCTTTTGTGTTCATGTTGGCCAAATTTTAAGATTCATAGTGACCAAATATGGTAGCAACCTTCATCCTCTCAAATTTTAAGCCATTCTTGAACTTTCTCCTTTGTGCACCCTTCGCAAGTTGCAAATCAAACCTTATTCGTCAGTTTGTTCCTAATTATGCCATAATTGTTCATGGGTTTCCTAGACTCCTTTGATCTAAAATTCCATTTATTTTGGATGACCAAGATCAACAGTCTTTTGATGCCCTCAAATGTGCTCTCACTACCGCTCCCTTGATCAACCCACCTAACTTTGAGAGGGATTTCATCTTGTATATCTCATCTTCCACCTATTTGGTTGTCAAGGTCCTAATATAGGAAGATGGTTCTGGAAATGAGAATGTCATCTACTATGTTAATAAGAACTTTAATGTTCCTCATGCGTATCGCCAAGGTTGTGACTAATTCCAACCCCATGGCCTTCTTGCTGAGTCTGTGAATCATGAATGGTAAGTATGCTGGCTAAATAATTATCCTCTAAGAATTTGATTTGGAATTTGTCACACCCAACAGTAAGTAAGGTATAGCCCTTACTGAATTAATTTCTGAATTTCCTACTATTGCACCAAATCCGCTGGAAAATAATGACCTTCCATATGAACACTTGTTCTTTATAACCTCAGATCATCCTTGGGATGGTGAAATCCTTACCTAGTTGCAAACCTAAAAATTAACCCCCATCTCAATCATGATGCTCAAAATTGGATTCAATATCAAGACCATCACTAACTCCTCATCAATGATAATCTTTATCATCATGGTGTTGACACTATCGTTCGTCATTGTCTCACCCATGCTGAAGCCGAGACAGTGCCCAATGCTTGTCATGGTGGCTATTGTGGTGGTCATCTCTCAAAATCTTCACTACCTAAAAAATGATGCGTGCCAGATACTTTTCGCCCTCTCTCTTTAGCAATTGCTTTGAGGAAGTCAAAGACTATGCCAATTGCCAACTATATTCCTCCTAAGGCTCGAGCTCCACCTCCTACCCTTCATCTTGTCATTTCCGCCCACCCTTTCCGTAGATGGGCCATTGAATTTATGGAGTTTTGACCTCCATATGCTAATAACCATAAGTATATTATTGTGGTCATTGAATATTTCACTAAATGGGCTAAATATATCCCCATGTTTAATAAAACCACAACCACTGCAGTCTTGTTTTTCTTCAACCATGTTATTGCTTGATTGGGGGTTTCGAATAAATTGGTTTCCAACCATGTTTGACACTTTAAGGATGACATTTGGTGTTATTTATCTTCATTTTTGGGTTTTGAACATAAATATTCATCGTCTTATTACCCCCAAGGAAATTTCCAAGTTGAAGCTATGAATAAAATCCTTAAAACTATGCTTCAACACACGGTGAATAAACATAATACCAATTTGCATCTTATGCTCTTTCCTGCATTATGGGCCTATAACACTTCGGTCAAAACTGCCACTGGGTTCCCTCATTTCCACCATGTTTTTGGATAAGAGGAAGTCTTACCTATTGAGTGTGAAATCCCCTCCCTCCACCTTGTTGTTGAACTCCTCCCAGTCACCCAACCCTTAGAACAAAGACTTATGATGCTTGAGCACACCAATGAAGATAGTCATGTTTCATTACAAACCATTGGGGCGGCCAAAAAGTGCATGAAAGCTCAATATGAAAGTAAAATCCACCCTCATCCCTTTCATGAAAGTGACCTTATTCTTGTCTATAACCAAGCTTATGATGTCCTAGGGCATGGGAATTTTGAACCATTATGGTTCAGTCTTTATATCATTGATAAGTGTTTGGGAAAGGTGGCATTCCATTTAGAAAGTCTAGAAGGAAAAATTATTCCCAACCCCCATAATGCACTTTACCTGAATACATTTTACCCATAACATTTCCCATTGAAATG
>Ga0068628_1000316_pt1 | contig 15723 bp, 16 predicted proteins | sample InSIn2gowninarea_FD_77431 | JGI IMG/M metagenome (GOLD analysis project Ga0068628, IMG submission 77431) | Clean room microbial communities from NASA Spacecraft Assembly Facility at Jet Propulsion Laboratory, Pasadena, California, USA -... ... | reverse complement strand
ATTTCACTGAAATGAAGCATGAATTGAAATATGGAACATAACAAGATACATATGAAACATAAGAATACATTTACTACACTCACAACCACAAGAATCTCATGAAATAGAGTCGCTGCCTTTCATTAATTCTCTGTCAAAATTACACAGTGGAGAAACAAAGTTTCTATCCCACAGTCTCCCAGAAGTTACAAGCCAACCAACCCTTTGCAAATAGCTTGTGTACAATATATAGAATGTGTGAGGAAGAGCTAGAACGCCCAAGGGTTGGGGAGTTACTCGAATGATTACAAAATGGAACTGGAGAGCCAACCATCAGCTACAGGTGCAACGCTCACAAGCATGACATTTGGCTGGGGTGACCCTTTGCATTCCTTTGCCACTTGGATGGATGCTAATCTGGAGAAAAAGCTCATTAAATGCCACCTTTAGTGCCAAAAAAAGCAAAGTGTAGATGACCAACCCAGTTGGAGAAGTCGCAAACCGAAATTTCATGAAACGGGAGCAAATTGGCAGTTTTTCCTCTGTGTGCCACGCCGAATTCTCTATGCATCATGCCACGTTGGGGCCTGTTTTGGGGCACTTGCAGGTGCCCAAAATGTACCCAAGTGGGCTTTTTGGAAAGCCAGTCCTGTCTACTTTCCAACCCAACTGAAATTTTTGAAGTTGGAGCTCATTTGCCCCTCCAAATCTCCATTCTCCCAAGACTGCTTTCTGTGTGTCAAAAAAGTGGCAGAGAGGCCATTTTTGGGTTTTATTTTTTTTACCTTTAGGAGACCCAGATCTTGTCAAAATTTCTTGCCCAAACACCAGTAGTCGTGATTTTCGATGCTGAATCCAAAAATGAAAACCATTCCTCGATTAGAGCCCTATAATTTTAGCATCACGCCAGTGGCGCAACGCACAAGGAGGAATTTCCTGTTTTTTGTCCAAAAAATCAAAATTTGACGAAAACTTCCCCAAATTTGCTGAAATTTGGGCTGGAGGTTCCCTATGGGGTGCCATACTGAGCTAAGGGAGCCTCAGCCAAGATTCTAATTCTATCTTTCTCTTTTGCCTCTTTTTCCCTCCTTGTTGCTTTCCTTAATTTTGCCTTCAAGCTCTTTATTCGTGCCTTGGCACTCATGTTTCGTGCCCGGTAGTGAAATGCCATGTGCCTCAGTAGCACAAGGTCCTTGTTGGATTTGTCTAGCAGCCTCTCCAAATGCGTGTTGGTCCTCTCGAGGTTGGCCTCCCGATCCTCATTGATTTCTTGCTCCAAATAAGTGAGCTCAACCCTTCTCCTTTGAGCAACTTGGCAATGCTCACGAATGTTTTGCAGCTCCATGATCACCTGCTGATCTTCCAGTTGCTTGTTTCTCTATTCCAGGTAATTTATGTTCCACTTGGCCCTCTCCAAGTCAAGGGAAAAGGCCTCAATCTCTAACTGCTATTCCTGGATGACCTCTCTAAGTTCCTCATTTGTTGGCTCTGTGTCGGTGTCATCATCGTGAAGTAGAACAAACTCAGTCTCTCTTTCACCTGATGGCTCTCCCGAAGGCACCTCATCATGCACTGGCTCTTTTCCTCTACTCTACTCTTGTGATACTGATGTCGGGAGCGAGGCCCCTTCCACCCCAGGTGGAGATAACACACTCTTTGCTGCTGCAAACAACGACCTACTGCCCCTCTGGTATGAGATGTACACTGGCATGGTGGCAGCCTCATGGCGCTCAAACTGATGTGAAGGACCCCCCACCTCATGCTCTGCCTATGATACCATTGGTGGAGTGCTGAAGAAATCACGGGAGATGAAGTCCTCCCAGGCAATACCCTGCAATCCCAACTGATGGTCCACCACAATCCGGATGAGAGAAAAATGATAGACACTGTTTAGCTACTGTCGAGGGGTCTTGTGCTGCATGAAGTTTTTCATCTTCAATATGTTGTTGCAAATGAAAAACGGGAGGTTCATCATCCACACCCTGGTAAAGTGCATGAGCAAGCAGATGTGATAGGCATAAAGGTGAGAAAACCTTCCCTCATAGCTGAAATACTTCATGATCAATCTCATGAGTGGGGCATACTCATCCCTCAAAAATCTGAATGGAAAGACTCTGTTGAGCTAGCTCAAACAACTGTTCTTGATATAAGGCTCATAATGATGCCTCTCCACCTTCTTTTTCTTATGCCACTGTTCCCCAATGTTTGGTATCCCTGTTGCCACTGATATGGTTTCTGGTGTCAAGGTGAAAGTGACCCCAGCCAAGATAGATTGACCTCCCTGTAGATGAAATGAAAAAAGGCGGGCCAACTCATGTTGGACTCTGACATTTGCCACCCTTTGGCAAAATTCATAACATGCCAAGTGCTGGAAACAAGACAAGGCAAGTGGGGATGCCTGCATCTCCGTGAGGATGTTTGGCTCATCCCTAAGGTGTCTGCCACTGTGGTGATATCTCCTATGGACCCTCTCTCCTGAAGATGTGTCACTGTGGGTATCTCCCTCATAATCTGATGAAACTTTTGATGTCATTACTGCTATTTGTACCCTAAGTCTTATGTTGCCCTCTGAATCCAATGAAACTGATAGTTGCTCTGAAAATCTGTCACCAAGGGGACAATAAAACAGGGAGTATTAGGAGAGGAATGATGAAATGGGGATAGGAGTTAAAGGGAGAAATTTATCAGGGATTTGGGAGTGTTTTGGGTATGGTGTTGATGGGGTAGGGTTTGGATATCTTGAGTCATAGACAGAAAGGGAAAAAAGGGATATGATTACAGTGGTGCTAGGGTGATGGTTAGGGGAAAATGATACAGGGAAATTACTTGATAGGGGTGGGGTAGAAGAATACTTTGGCAACATTGTCACTGTAGCAAAACCCTAGTTTCTTGATTTTCCTCATGTCTTCTTTTGTTTATTTAAAAAAAAAAATTGCATTTGATTCATAGTCTCAAAATCATATTACTCTTCAAGTTTTATGCCAAGGGTGAAGGTAGTTGGTCTACCTCTCAAATTTGATGGTCATTCACAAAAGTTTTAGGCAAATTAGTGGTTTTCTGGGCTTATATCTCTGTGCGTCACACGCTCTGCCTAGTGCACCGCGTGCTCTGAGTGCACCACGCGCTCTGAGTTCACCGCGCCATCTGAGTGCGCCGCGCCAATGGTATTTTTACACTGAGGCCGGGCTCCCAGTGTGCCGCGCGCTCTGAGTGCACCGTGCCTCCTCGTATGCGCGTCGCGCATTGCCAAAGTCACCCAAATTTTTTGGGGAAAACAAGGGGAGGGTTTTAGTGGTGGATTTAGGGTGGGTTTCTTCGGAGAAATGTTGAAGGGGAGATGAGAAAGATGAGGGGTGAGTGGCCAAGGGGAGTGAAGCGGAACCTTGGTGGCATCATCACAATCTTGCAACCCCATCTATCATTTTTCTTGATGATTTTTTTCATGGTTGACCTTGTGCATTTGAGGTACCATTTAAACATCTTATACACACCAAATCATTGACAAATTTGAGAGAAAATAGCTGTCAATAGGGCCTACCTCTTGATTTGCTAGCCTCCACCGAGATTTGTAACGGTTCACAATGTTTTTTTGTGCCTCTAGCTGTGTGCGTCGCGTGCCAAGCCCAGCGCGCCACGCGCTGGGTGTGCATCGCACCCTTGCAAATTTCCCACTGCAGGCTGGCTGCATGTGCGCCACACCCTCTGTGTGCGCCGCGCTCCTTGGTGTATGCGCCGCGCTCCTTGAAACTGGCTCTCACTCACTCAAACTCTCCAAATTTCGCTCTCTTACCTTTGCAATGTCTCTCCCAAGCTTGCAATAGCACAATGGCTTTGTTTTGGGCCACAATAAGTATATATAGGCTTGGGGAGAGATGAGTTCGATTTTTTCTTTATTGAAAACCCATTTTCTAATGTTGTGTTTTGCACCTTTTTCATTGACTTTAAAACACCCTGATTTTTACTTTTCCTTTGACATTTTGGCTCTACTAATGAAATTTTCGGCATTTCTTTGCGGGGACTGTGTGACTGGGCATTTGGCCATGGAAACCATGACTGCATCTGAAAAAGTCGACTGGCGATTTTTTGGAAAATTTTGTCATAAATGACCTTGTTTGACTTTTCTTCAAAACAGAGTTTTGAAGAAGAGTCGAAGTCTTTACACTTGACGATGAAACTCTCATGATCCATTACTCTGTAAGGGCATCCTTCTAGCCTGCATGGCTTTACTGGACATGTTTTCCAAGACCAAATCGATGGATTCATAGACCCAAAAAAAAATGACCTTGGTCCTGTAAAGGACCAGACCTTGACTGTCATGGACTTCGGTGATTACCAACAAAAGACTTGAGCCAGCAGGAGCCAGACATGATGGGGGAAATGACTATCGTGACCTTCTCCATCAGATTATGGCATGCCCCTAGCAGAATGCAGCTGAGTAGATGGAGCGGGACACCTAGAATGAAATGCATAAAGAGTTTTGATCCCTGACAGAGGGCTGGCCAGACCGACTCTAACAAGACCCACAAACCGCATCAACACAATTGAAGTGATAGCACCCGAGCGAGTAGATGGGGCCACACAAGAAGGTCAAGGCATAGAAGTTGTCTATTGACCCCATTACCCTTACTGAGGGTGACATGCACGACATCGGTGAGGCAGTGCGCGACATCACCTTCAAGGCCCTCAAGATCTTCGCGCAAGAGAACCAGATTGTGTTGGGGTCTCTTAGAGCGCAGCTTTAGGAGTTGCGGGTGTGCACTCCTCAAGCTGGGACTCTCTCAACCAACCTTGCAGTAGGGACAACTATAGTAGAGCAGATGTTGTGTGCTCGGACAACAAACACCATCATGCTCCCAGAATGGGCATTGGTCATAACAAATGAGGCCGACAGGCCTACGATTAGCGCACTAAAAGGTATCAGAATCAACATGGCTACACTCCCATGGGAGACGCTATACATTTTGCAGGATGGGATCACTGCAGAACTATGGGCTAGGGAGAGCCGTGGTGCAAATGCTGAGTGAGAAAAAGATCAACATGGAGCAGTTGAGTTTGCAGCGTGATGAAGTGGTGTCGCAGAATAGGAAAATGGTACAGGTACTGGAAGAAGCCTGTCAGATGGTCCCTAAGCTAGCCATCCCAATAGACGCACCAGTAGATGCACGCATCCACAGACTAACAACAGGGGTGCGTAAGAAGAAATGACTAAGGTTCAACTGGAGTTGACCCTTCAGATAGTAGAGCTACGGTTGAAGGCGTAGTTGTCCACCCCTTCGAAAGTAAGAGAACGGCGTGCCAACGCTAATGCATCAGGGCTGGAAGAGATTGGCAGTGCAGTAAGGGACTGTACCAGAATGTTGTAGGAGTCAATAAGGTCCTCATGAATCTACAGGAGGACTCCAACATCCATCACTGAAAAATAGAGGCATGTGAGCTCCAGTAGCAGTACAACAGCATCAAAGGGACCGCACAGATGGTGGACATCACTTAGAGGCTTGCACAAATGCAACAGGCCAAAGCAATGAGAAAGCAAGTGGACGAAGCAATCTTGAAGGTGCGCGTTCAGCCTTGGATTGACGAGGCCTTCACCATTAAAACAAAAATTAAAGGCAAGCTCTCACAAATGCAGGGGATGCAGGAAGAGGTCCAGGGAAGTAATTCTGACACCGTGGTCTCAGAACAGCGGGTACAAGAGATCCAATAGGCAGCCACTCAGTGCATTGCTGACCTTGCAGCAGTTCGAACTGAGTTGGAAGGACTCCATGCAAAGATCTCCACACCAACAGAGTGACTCAAGGGCGAGTCACGATGTTTGTGTCAGGTGTCTGTCGGGTGTGGAATCCCCCAAGGCATGTTTTGGGGCTTAAAGCCCAAATTTTGACCAAGTCCATTGTAAAGACTACACAATTTGTGGGTATGGAGCACAAAGACATAATAGAGTCACAGGGTTGTCCGCCTTTGTTTTTGTAATGTAATGTCGGCTTGATAGACCTACCCATGGTCCACAGACCATGGGATTATATAAATAGAGCAAGGCTCTAAGTGTAGAAAATATCTAATCAACAAGAAAAGAGATAGAAGCATGATGAGTCTAAGAGGTTGAGTCAAAGTGTAAACTATGTCTTTGGGTCGTAGAGTAGGAGAAGGCTCTGCAGCTATGTGAGTAGAGGCCTAGTAGTCCGCAGCTGAGTGCGCAGGGCAGGTCGAGCCTGTAATCGTTGGAAACATTAATAAAGAGAAGTTTTATCATATTTCTCTGTATCTTTTCCTGTTTTATGTATTATTGGGTATAAATTGCAAATTTACTATTTATTTGCTGCTTGAACTCATATGAATGTGTTCTGTAAATAAATATAACATAAGCCATCTATTTAAGCGAAGATAACCAACTAGTGTAAGGAATATAAGTAAAATCTTAGGTGCGACTTAGCGAAATAGTGCAGAGCACTGCTCCAACAGCGCGGAAGCCCCATAGCCCCTGGTTAGGGCTGTGCGAAGGCAAGTATATTAGGGCACGAGGGACAGGACAGTGCGCAAAGTAACCTATGCAAAGGTACTAATGGTTGGACCCAATCAAACCTCTCAGACATCTCGAGGGTGCGGAAACTTGGTTCTAGCACCCGCCCATACTACTTCGGGTGAGACCTTAGTCTGCCCTCCGCGAACTGTTGCCGAAAGGGCCAGTAGTACAGGGATTTGTTTGGCTAGTTAATTCTGAACCTAGGTTAGGCCCCAACAAGCCAACAAGAGAGAGGGGGAGTGACAAGGGAGAGATCTAAAGAGTGTGTGTATGTTTGGGTGTGAGATAGAGAGACAAAGAAGGAGATATGGAGGGAGATATATATATGGATGGAGGGGGGAGCAAGGGAAGAATATTTCTTACACTAGATGCATTGATTTTGACATAGATGGTGATTTCTAATACTATTTGATTACTTGCACTAGATGCATTGGTTTCAATGTAGATGTCGATTTTAAATGATATCTGATTGACTGCACTAGATGCTTTGATTTAAGTGTATATGTTGATTTCTAATCCTATTTGGTTGATGGCACTATATGCATTGATTTTAGTGTAAATGTTTTGTAATTCTATTTGATTGCTTGCACTAGATGCATTAATTTCAGTTTAGATGATTATTTATAATCCTATTTGATTTTTTTCACTAGATACATTGATTTCATTGTAGATGGTGATTTATAATCCTATTTGATTGCTTGCACTAGATGCATTGATTCCAATGTAGACGTTAATTTCTATTGATATTTGATTACTTGCACTAGATGCATTGATTTCATTGTATATGGTGATTTATAATCCTATTTGATTGTTTGCACTAGATGCACAGATTTCAATGAAGATGTTGATTTCTATTGATATTTGATTGTTTCCACTAGATGTATTGATTTCAGTGTAAATGTGATTTCTAATCCTATTTGATTGCTTGCACTAGATGCATTGATTTTAGTGTAGATGTTTTATAATTCTATTTGGTTGCTTGCACTAGATGTATTTATTTTTTTTGTTATAGTAATTCAACCTATTATTATTGGAGAGCAAGAGAGAAAAGGTAAGATGTTTACTAAAATAGCTTGAGCTAAATATTTGAATGGTTTAAGATTGAATTGAATTTTTCATATAATTTGTATGAAAATATGGAAAAACTAAGAGGGGTGACAATAAAAATAGTAGAAAAAAATAGTTGAGATTGATTAAGACAGGCAACATAGACTAAATTAAAGAACATAATTATATGGTCATTTCAGGCAGGGAGAGAGAACATAATGTAAATTTCAAAGTTTGAAGTTTCTCTCAAACATATACATGATAATGATAATCTAAAAATATGAAGCCTAGATCCATCTAAGATCTATCATGATCCGCGGTGAAAACCTTTCCCCAAATTCTACAATCCAAAAAGAAGGTTTGTGCCTCAAAGGAATTGATCCTTATAGGCGCATGATAGATCCAGATCCCTATAGGCGCATGATAGATCTAGAGTTAGAAGGATCTAAGCTGGTTAATTATCAGGAAAATGAGAGGTATACACATCTAAAATAACCAAACCTTCAAAAAATAGTAGTGTGTTTGATCCACGCTTCGGCTGCGTAGTTATTCGACTCAGCAAATACCTTCCCTTCGAGGAGCTTAGTTAACAATTCGCACTATAGATTGCACATGACTTAGCTACTACTTGTGCACCGACTCTCCAAGTAGACAAACTTAGAAAACCAAACCAAAACCTCGGCTTTCAACTTGCAGACCACTTCAAGTCACACAACAATCTGTGCCTCGGCCACATACGTGGCTCAAATGGGTTGGTAGCACGTTTCCCACAATTTGACTATGCCTCCATGCCATGATATGCACCACACGCAGTGGAAAATTCTCACCAGTTCCACACACCCTATTATCCTCTACACCTCTCAACACCAGCTACAAGAACATTGATGGTCGTCGTAGTCTCATTCCCAATCTGTTTCATCTTAACTACCATCTAAACAATTGTTACTACATGGGATTCCAACACCAAGTGTCCTCAAACCTCAGTGTGGTTGCTCCACTTCCACAAATCTTAAATGGGTCACTCCCAACTCGATTCTTCCAATGCTAATCACCCATTCAGCCAACAGGGGAAGGTAAAATGTTCTTACGTTGCAATCAAGTTGCAGGCTTCCTTTATTTCTGTTGGAAAAAATAATCCCAACCACTGCAATAAATAGCCTGACAACAGCCATACTTGTCAGACATATTTTTGCAAGTTGCATCTCTGTTTGAAGATGGAAGGACCAAAGCTAGGCACAAACCATTTTAAAATGCAACAAGGAATTTAAAGAATCTAATGTACTTTGGTAAATAGATATGGAAATCACTCATTCAGCGACTATTTCCCACACTCCACAAACACCTGCGCGATTCTAATTACACTCAACGACAACATCATATTAATTACTTTTCTCTGTCATGAATTAAATGTAAAATCGTATGTTGAGTTAAATATGAATGTAAAAGTCATTTTGTAACATGTTAGAGAGTAAAAGGTTAGAGAGAAAGAGAATGCAAGTCTTTGGGGAGAAACTGGTAGCAAATTTTGGTGGGATCATGAAAACAATAGTTACAGTGTTTTACTATCTATTATTCTATGTAAGTGTAAATACCTGTAAAACCTTTGTTTTACTTGGTGAATGAGCTGCAGTCTCACGTAAATACATTTTCATGTTTAAGAAATCAATGGTAAGTTTTAGTGTGTTGCTCCAAACCTACTTTGTTATTTTTTCCGTGAGTGAATATTATTCATTAGGTCTCTGAAATAGCTCCGCGATGCACGAAATTAGCTCTGTAGTGCACGAAGGTAGCTATGCAAAATTAGCTTTGTGGTGCGGGAAAGTAGCTCATGAGAGTCATAGCTCTCTGCCCCTCCACGAAAATTAAATTTCTTAAATATTTCTAACATGGTATCGGAGCAGGTTAAATATTGTTAGTGTTTTTACTAGAAGTAAGAATTGTTTTGAGGGTAGATTGTTTTTAGCATACTTACCAACAAGTAGAATGTTTTTTTTTACGCTCAGGAATGGAAACATCAAGCACAAGCTTGACTAGTCCTCAAATACCCCAGTTTAATGGAAACAATTATGATTATTGGGCTATTATAATGAAGGCCCTATTTTCTTCTCAAGACATTTGGGATTTGCTAGAGAATGGTTTTCAAGAGCCAGCAAATGCAGCAGCATACAATGCCTTATCTCAACAAGAAAGAGATTTTTTAAGGGACAACAAGAAGAAGGATTCAAAACCCTTGTTTTATATTTTCAAAGCAGTTCATGAAAGTATTTTCCCAAGGGTTGTAGCAGCAACGAAGTCCAAGCAAGCATGGGACACCCTCTAAACAACCTACCAAGGCATGGCAAAAGTCAAGACAACAAAGCTGCAAATGTTGAGGAGAGATTTTGAAACACTTTGTATGAAGGAGTCTGAGAATATAGACTCGTTTTTACCCATGTAAGTGGGCCGGTTACTCAAATCAAGTCTCATGGCGAGGCACCTGAGGAAAGAAGAATAGTTGAGAAAATTTTGAGAAGTTTGCCAACAAGGTTTGAGGCCATTGTTGTGGCAATAGAAGATACAAAGGATCTCTCAGAGTTCTCACTGGATGAGCTTAATGCATCACTGATTCTGCATGAACATAGACTGAATAGAGTAGCAAGCTCCTCATTGGAGCACACCTTCAAGACACAAGTATAATTTGGTCAAGGTCGAGGCAGAGGAAGAGGAATAGGAAGAAGCCCACACAGAGGTGGAAGAAGTAGCCCCTCAAGCTCAAATGGAAGAGGCAGAAATCGAAATCCAAGTCAATGACCAAGCCAAAATCAAGCACAAGGTGAGAGGTATGATAAATCTCAAGTTCAATGTCATTATTGTAAGAAGTATGGTCATTATGCAAATGAATGTAGAAAGAAGCAATATGATATTAATAACAAACCAAATGTTAATTTCACAAGAGAAAATCATAATCATGATAGCATGTTTTTAGCTTGTAATGTAGCACAAGAAAAATAGAGTGATATATGGTACCTAGATTCAGGGTGTAGCAACCACATGTCAAGAAACATAGAAATGTTTTCTAATCTAGATGAGAGTGTGAAATTTGAAGTGACATTAGGGACTAATAGAAAAGTATCTATCATGGGAAAAGGAAGAGTTAATATCCTAACAAAGAAGGGGGAGAAGAAATACATCTCAAATGTTTACTTTTTCCCCGATGTCAAATATAATCTCATGAGCGTTGGATAGCTCATGTAAAAAGGCTACAATTTCTTCTTCAAAAATGATGTGTGCACAATTTTGGATAGGCCTCCAAGCAGGCAACTGATTGCAAAGGATTAGATCACAAACAATAGAACGTTTCCCCTAAAAATAATATCAGATTTGTAGAAAGAAGGTACACAAGCACAACTCTCAATGAACTCACAAGAAGAGGGAAGAAAAGAGGTAGCTGTCACACAAGCAAACTTTCAAGCAGAGATAAAAGATGAAAACTGGTTATGGCATTTGAGATTTAGACATCTCAAGTTTGGAGGTTTGAATTTGTTGCGTAGGAAAGACATGGTGAAGGGTTTGCCACTCATAGAAAAACCAGACAGCATATGTGAAGGATGTATCTTGGGCAAGCAACATAGAGAGACATTTCCAGCATGAAAGTCAGTAAGGGCAAAGGCACCTTTGGAGATTATTCACTCAGATTTATGTGGACCAATGCAGACACCATCAATTGGTGGGAGTCACTATGTATTGACCTTCATAGATGACTACACAAGGAAGACATGGGTCTTTCTCCTAAAACAAAAAAGTGAAGTGTTTGAGCACTTTCACCAATACATGGATCTTGTTGAAAATAAAAGTGGATATTACATCAAAGTCCTCAGGATTGACAAAGGTGGCGAATATATCTCAAATGATTTCCTTCGATTTTGTTGGGAGCATGGAATTCACAAGCAATTTACAAGGTACACACCTCAGCAAAATGGTGTGGTAGAAAGGAAAAATAGGACCATTATGGATATGGCGAGTATGTTGAAGGCAAAGAATTTTCCAAATGACTATTGGGATAAAGCTATCACATGTGCAGCATATATCTTGAATAGATGTGCAACCAAAAGCGTCTAGAACATTGTTCCTGAAGAGGCATGGTGTGGAAGAAACCAAAATTCACATGAGATTTTTTGGATTTGTGGTGTATGCACATGTCCCAGATGAGTTAAGGAAGAAGTTAGACAGAAAGGGGGATAAATGTATATTTTTTGGATAAAGTGATGAATCCAAGGCATACAAGCTCTACAATTCATCAACCAAGAAGGTCATAATCAGCAAGGATGTGAAGTTCATATAAGAGGAAGCATGGGATGGAAGTTTAGAGAAGACAGTCAATGTCATAGCATGTATACCATGTGAGGACAGAGAGGAATTAACAGCAGCAAGTAATTCCTCAACAGTGACTCCCTCTACTCCTATTCAAGTGAAGCAAAGCAGGCAGCAAGCAACGCCATCAACAAATAATAGGACAATTTCGCACAGCCAAGCAAGTGCTTCTCCAAGCACACCGCAAAGCGCAACACCAAGTGACATGTCAAGCCCATCTTCGACAAGCAGAAGAATACCAAAATTCAGAAATTTAAATGAAATTTATGAGCAAGATGAAGTTGATAATAGCACTGGTCTGAATTCCTTATTTGCATTATTTTTTCATGTAGATGACCCAATCCACTTTGAAGATGCAGTCAAAGAAAAAAATGGGTTGCGGCAATGGAGGAAGAAATAGAAGCAATAGAAATGAATGGCACATGGGAGTTAGTGAGCCTTCCAAAAGGAAAACATGTTATTGGAGTGAAGTAGGTCTATAAGACCAAAAGCAACACTGAGAGTAAGACTGAAAGGCATAAAACAAGGCTAGCTTTCAAAGGATACAAGCAGTAGCATGGAAGACATTACGTGGAGACATTCGTGCCAGTCATGTGGTTGGAGACAGTGTGCGCAGTTGTGGCGATTACCGCGCAACCCAAATGGAGAGTGTATCAAATGGATGTAAAATCAACGTTCTTGAATGGAGTGCTGAAGGAGGAAGTGTATGTCATGCAACCGCTTGGTTATGAGATTGAACGCCAAGAAGACAAAGTGTATCAGTTGAGAAAAGCACTTTATGGGTTGAATCAAGCACCGCATGCATTGTACAATAGGATAGATGCTTACTTATTGACAGTGAGCCTACTCTCTACATCAAAGAGAGCGAAGATAAGATTCTCTTTGTCGTCTTATATGTAGATGATTTGATTTTTACAGGCAGTGATGATTTCCTCATCATTGATTTCAAACAAGTCATGAAGAGTGAGTTTGAAATGACTGACTTGGGATTGTTAAGATAGTTTTTGGGCATAGAAGTGAGGCAAACAAAAAATGGAATTTTTATCTCTCAAGAAAAGTATGTGGCAAAAATTTTGGAGTGGCTTAAAATACAAAATAGCAAGTCGCACCAACTCCAACTGTCATAGGGTTGAAGTTGAGCAAAGAAGATTGCAGTAGCAATGTCAATCTGACATTATACAAAAGCATGATAGGCATCTTGATGTATTTGACCGCCAATAGGCTGGATATAATGTATGTAGTAAGTTTGGTGTCAAGGTTCATGGATACACCCAAGGAGACCCATTGGCAAGCAGTGAAAAGGATTATGAGGCATGTCAATGGGACAACATAGTATGGTAGTTTGTACATAGCAACAAGTGATTTCAAGCTGGTTGGTTACATTGACAGTGATTGGGCAGGCAGTGTCGATGACAGAAAGAGCACATTAGGATATGTTTTTCATTTGGGTTCCAGAGAAATTTCATGGGCCTCCAAGAAGCAGCCAACAATGTCATTGTCAACAGTAAAAGTTGAATATGTCGCAGCAACAACAACAACGTGTCAGGTAGTTTGGATGAGAAGGATGTTGAGGGATCTTTGTCATGACCAAGAGGGAGCGACAATTATTTTTTGCGACAACACCTCAGCAATTGCATTGTCAAATAATTTTGTCTTCCACAAGAGGACCAAGCATATTGATGATAAATATCATTTTATTATAGAGTTGATTAACAATGATGAAATTGTGTTGCAACACTGCAGGTTACAAGAACAATTTGCTAATATTTCCACAAAGCCATTGGCAGGTGAAAGTTTTTTGATCTCATAAACTGTTTGGGAATTTTCAATGGCAGAAATTTTAATTAAGGGGGAGTGTTTGAAATAATAATCCCAACCGCCGCAATAAATAGCCTGACAGTAGCCATACTTATCAGACATATTTTTGCAGTTTGCATCTCTATTTGAAGATGGAAGGACTGAAGCCAGGCGCAAACCATTCTGAAACACAACAAGGAATTTAAAGCATCTAATTTACTTTGGTAAATAGAAATGGGCAAGCATTCATTTAGCGACTATTGCCCACACTCCACAAACACCTGTGCTATTTTTATTTACACTCAACAACAACATCATATTAATTACTTTGCTATGTCATGAATTAAATGTAAAATCGTATGTTGAGTCAAATATGAATGTAAAAGTCATTTTGTAACAAGTTAGAGAGTAAGAGGCTAGAGAAAAAGAGAGCGCACATGTTGGCATGCATGGGCTTGACCCAAGTTTAGAGGTGACTTAGCCAAGCAAATCTCGATACTACTGGCCCTTTCGGCAATAGTCCACGGAGCACGAACTAAGGTCTCACCCGAAGTAGTATGGGAGGGTACGAGAACTAGGTTTCCACACCCTGGGGATGTTTGATGAGCTTCTAGAGCTCCGCGGCCTGACCCGTCACTACGCGCACTTGATATCCCTTCGCAACCTGCGATGCTGCTTCTGCGAAGCCCTACTCAAGGTGCACCCGTATAATACCCAAGTCCCTTGCTATTTAATCTATTATTATCTGATGACTTAAATTGTTTATGTAAGACTAATGATTATTATAGCATATTCAGTAATCATATCAGTGCGCGCGATAAATAAAACAGTATAAACATAAAGAAGGTAATGCACAGCAGATACACAAAAATAGGAATCAACTTCTCTTTATTAATCTTCAATCTGGATTATAGACTCAACACTGCCCTGTGCACTCAGCTACAGGGGTTTGTGCACCCATCTGCAGACTCTACTAAGCCTCTGCAAACTCAGCTACAAAGCCTCTTCCTATTCCTATGACCCAATACACTTAGACTCCTACTCTAAGCTCAAACCATTCATATTCTTCTCTCTTATTCCTTCACTATCTTTACAACTTAGAGCCTCGCTCTATTTATACAATCCCATGGTCTGCAGGCCATGGGTAGGCCAAAATGACTTTACATTATATTACAATACTTTAGGGTGGACAACCCTGTGACTTAACCTATACTTTTCACTCCGCACATGCAATTTGTGGAGTCTTACAAAACCTTTAACCAAAACTTAGGCTTTAAGCCCCAGAACATGTTGTGGGGGGATTCCATGCCCAACAGGCCCCCAACACAATCATCGTGACTCGTCCCGAGTCATTCTACTGGTGTGGCGAGCTTGGCGCGAAGCCCCTCCAGCTGGTCCCATACTGCTCGGAGTTCCACGATGCACTGTTCTGTGATTTGCTGGCCCTACTGCATTCTTGCTTCTGAATCATCCATGTATGAATCATGTCCTTTCCTTGGTACTGGCATCTAATGCCTGTGTTTATAGTCCTGTGCCCTTGTCTGGCTCCTCAAGTCACAAAGACTATGCTTCAACCGGTTAGTCAGAGAGTCGGCCCACCCATGTAGGGTTTCAAGAGGCTGTTGTTTACTTTGCTTGGGAAGGGTTCTCCATTAAGTTTGACTAGCTGGGTTGCGCCTCCATTTGTGACCTCCTTTACCCCAAATGGTCCCAGCCAGTGTATTCTAAATTTTCCTAGAAATTTTTCAAACTTACTGTCATACAATAGCACTAAGTCATTCACCTTGAAGGTGCGCAACTTGATATGGCGGTTGTGCCAGGCCTTTTCGCACTGCTTTTGTACCTGTTGATGAAACCCATCCAGAAACCATTCTTGCTCGAGTTCTTCTAATTGTGTGAGCCTTTCTTCTAGAGCTTCATGGTCTGTCATGCCTGTGAGCGCTATTATTCGTAGACTAGGTACAATGTATTCCATCGGCCTGACAACTTCCATACCATAGACCAACTGGAAGGGTGTCTGTCTCGTCAAT
>Ga0068628_1000314_pt1 | contig 15739 bp, 22 predicted proteins | sample InSIn2gowninarea_FD_77431 | JGI IMG/M metagenome (GOLD analysis project Ga0068628, IMG submission 77431) | Clean room microbial communities from NASA Spacecraft Assembly Facility at Jet Propulsion Laboratory, Pasadena, California, USA -... ... | reverse complement strand
TTTTTTTTTTTTTTTCCCTTTTTTTTTCTATTTTTTTTCTCTTCGTTTTTTCTTTAGATAGCTGGGGTGCCTCTAGGATGTTTTCACCCTCACTGCCTGTCGTGGGTGCCACCAAGAGGTTTTCACCCAGAGATCTTTTATTCCTTTTCTATTTTTTCTCTATTTTTTTTTCTTTTTTAGGCTTAGGGTGGGGATGGAGTGGAGACAGGGACCTGCTCCACTACCAACACTATTTTCCCCAAATTCTCAATGAACTCTTGCTTGGAAAGGGGCTTCCTGTAGATCTTCAATCTATGCCCATTGATGATCATTGGGATGGTTTCTTCATCTATGGTCCGGATAAGGACTGAACCATTGTCATTCCATTTTTCTACTGTATATGGTCCCAACCATCTTCTCCTCAGTTTTCCCTTGAAATCTTTATATCTTGAATCATACAACAGCACCCAATCTCCTTTTTGAAATTATTTTTCTTTGAGGTTTCTGTCATGCCATATTTTTCTTTGAAGTTGGACTACCTCTGAGTGGAGTAGGGTCTACATTCTTTGTTCATCCGTTCCATTTAGCTCGAGCAATCTTTCCTTTTATGCACGGATGAGATCTAGGTCTAGCTGAGCTGCCATCCTTAATGTGTTATATTCAAATTCTATTGACAATAGATCTTTCTTCCCATAGACTAGATCATACGGTGTAAACCCTATGGTGGTTTTCAAAATGGTGTTATAGGCCCAGGTGGCCTCAACCAATCGATTTGCCCAATCTTTTCTGTTGCTGCTTACTACCTTAGTCAAAATCCCTTCCAAAGCTCTATTAGTGACTTCCACCTACCCATTTTCTTGTGGATGATAGGGGGTGGAAGTTCTCTGCTTAATCTTGTGGTGTGTGAGTAGGTCTTCAACCATATTGGAGGTGAATTCACTCCCTTAATCAATGACTAACTCTCTTGGATAGGAAAAATTGTAGAATATATTTTCCCTCAAAAACTCAGCTACTTTTTCTTCTGTTGCTACCTTGATCGCTTTTGTTTCTGCCCATTTTATTAGGTAATTAGTACACACAATGATGTAAGATTTCTATTTTGAAGGATGGTTGATAGGACCCACAAAGTCCATGCCCCACTTCTCAAACGGCTCGAAAGTCACTTGAGATTGTAGGGGCATCTCATCCCTTGGAGTAAGTTTTGCCATCCTTTAACATCAGTCACGTTGGTTGATATATCTCCTGACATCTTGATGAAGAGTGGGCCAATAGTAACCCGCTTGCAGAATTTTGAAGGCAGTCCTTTTGGCTGCAAAGTGGCCCCCACAGGGCCCATTATGATATGTTAGGAGGATGTCAAAAAATTCCTCCTTGCTGACACATGACCTCAAAATCTGATCTGGGCCAATTTTAAAAATATTGCCCCCAATCCAAGTGAATGGGGGCACTTTTCCTCACGATCTTGCTCTTCTCTTTTAAGGACAAGTGTGGCAGAAACTGTGGTGAAACCAAATAATTTGCTATATCAGCAAACCATGGAGAGAGTACTGAAATAGCAATAGGTGTTCATCTAGCATTTGATCATCCACCATTCCTTCTTCACTTGCAAGAAGATCTAGTCTAGACAGAAAATCAGTAACAATATTTTCCTTACTTGGCTTATCAAAAATTGTCAAATCAAATTGTTGCAATAAAAGTAACCATCTAATGATACGAGAATTTACATCTAGTTTATTCATCAAATACCTAATTTTAGCCTGATCAGTGTGTACGAATGTTTGATAGCTAGTGATGTAGTGTTTGAACTTGTTTAGGGAATGGACTACAACTAGGAGCTCCTTTTCAGTCATAGTGTAGTTTAATTCTGCCTTGGATAGGTTTTTACTGACAAAGTATATGGCATAAGACATCTTCTCTTCAACTTTCCCTAACATTGTTTCTATCACTTTGTTCGAGGCATTTGTGTGAATGTGGGAAGGTAGGGCCCAATTTGGACCTCTCAAGACTGGGGTAGTTACCGGCTTACCTTTCGAGGCATCCAGAGCCTCTTCACAGTTGTCAGTCCATATGAACTCAACATCTTTTCCGAAAAGACCAAACAATGGAGAGGCTAGCTTACTAAAATCCCTAATGAATCTTCTGTAATACCTTGCTAAGCCTAGAAAACTCTGAATATCTCTTACCTATTGAGGAGGTGGGACCCTTTGGATGATAGCAATCTTATTGAGATGCACCTGTAATCCTTGCTGAGAAATTGTATGACTTAGCACGGTCCCTTTAGTCATCAGGAATTCACATTTTTCAGGACTAAGGGCAGGTTTATTTCAATACAGTTGGCTAAAACCTTCCCCAGGTTAGTCAAAAATTCCTGGAAGTTAGAACCATAAGGGGTAAAGTCATCCATATAGATTTCCACTGAATCGTGAACTACTTCAACAAATATGCTCAGTACTTCTCTCTGGAAAGTGGCGGGAGAAATGCACAACTAGAAAGGAAGGACTCGGTAGGAAAAGGTACCCCATGCACAAGTGAAAGGTCTTATCTTAGTCTTCCAAGCTGATTTGGATCTAGTTGTGCCTGCTAAACCCATCTAGGAAGGAGAAGAACTTCTTCCCTACAGGCCATCTAAAACTTGATCTATGAAAGGCACAGGGAAATGATCCTTCTTGGTGGCCTTGTTTAGTTCCCAATAATCTACATGGATTCTCCACTTCCCATTTTTCTTTGGCACTAGCACGAAAGGATAAACCCATTCATGATCAGAGATGGGGTAGATGAATCTGCATCCAATAGATTTTTCAGTTCTTCTTTGACAATTTCCTTGAGGGTCAGATTCATCCTCCTTTGGGGTTGCCTGACTGGTTCACAATCTTCTTTAATATAAATGTGATGTACAGACTGAAGAGTGGACTACCTTCATCTCCTTATATCTCCAAGCAAAAGTATCCAAGTGATTGTTCAACAAGCTACACAGTTCTTTCTCCTGAGAGGTGGATAGGGATGAGTTGATCTTCAAGGTTTTTTCAGGGCCAAATTCCACATTGTTAACTCTGAGAGAGGTCGGATCAACCAAACAGAGATCAACTAAAGGATTGGCTTGGGTTTCTTCAACCAGATCTTCTAAGGGCAACACATTGCGGGGTGGATTCTGAATCAAGTTCTTAATAAGACCATCCTTGGTTTGTGGATCCCCCATGGTACCTCTACTATACACAATGGTGTGAAACAGACTTCATCCTCATCTTCCTCCTCCAACCAGAGAGGTAAATCATGTTCTAGCAGAGGTTGGGTAGGAGGATAGAGGACTAGCTGCTTAGACATATGCCCATTCTTGATTTTCATGTTCCGAGCTCGACAACTGATGTAGGCATCTGTAATAGCCAACCAAGGTCTTCAAAGGATGAGAGGATACCCAGTGAGCTTTGCTTTTTTTTTGGAGAACTAGGAAATCAACAGGGTATTCCTAGAAATCAATAGAGACCTTGACATCTTCCACAATCACCTCAGGTGTCACGATGGAGCGGTCTGCTAACTTCAGTACTGTTGAGGTCTTTCTTAGGGAACCCTGAAGGCTAAGTTTGAGCAGAGTGTCCCTAGTCATCACATTAATGGCAGCCCCTAGATCAATCAATGTATGGTGATTGTGGTGCCATTGATGTGGACATCGACTACAGGACTCCCAGGATCTAGATATTCTGGACATATTACCTACCCCAACATCAGGTCAGACAGTTGTCCTATGACATTGATAATTGTGGCATCTCTCTTGCACCTGCCTGGGTGCCTGAAGCACTTCTACTTGACCATATTTTTGTATATAGGTACATTCTTTATGGCTTGGAGAAGTGGTATTTTTACACATAACTATTTTAGTCCTTCCAGAAGTTTAGTTCCTTTTGGGGTCAGTTGTGTGGTTCCAGTTAGTCTCTCAGGAAAGGGTGGAATGACTTTTGGTTCACTTTCCTATTTTTCTTCCTCATCCTCCTTAGGAGTAGGTTGGATATCTAGGAGAACCTTCCTAGATTGTTGGTTAATCTCCTGAATCTCCATAGCATAAGTCAGGCATGATGTTTCTCCACTATATACCTGTTGGGCCTGTCTATTGTTAGAGTTCAGGTTCCGTTGAGGAGGTATTTGTGGTTGTCTTGGAGGAGAGAGAGGTAATGGTTGTGGTTGAGCAGGTGGTGGAGGAAAAAGAGTGGGAGGAGAGTTATAATGGGGCCTCCACCCCTAACGAGGTGCATTCCACTGAAGCTGTGGCTAAACATAAGGATGAAACAAATGAGCAATTGGACGAGCCTGGTATTGAGGAGGATATGACCAAGGAGGGGGTGTGGACCAAGAAGGATGAGTAAGAGGTCCCCAAGAAGGCATGCAAGTGGCTTGATTGGGGTTGTAATAGGTCTAGGATGTCCCTTGCATTCCCTGCTGGTAAGGTTTGGGTCCATGTGGCCTCCTTTGGTTCATGAAATAGAGTGGTTCAGTGGCTCCTTTAGCTCCTTGATATGCATCCTTGATTTTTGGCAAGGAAGGGCATTGATTCATAGGATGGTCTTCTTCATAGAGTAAACACACTTTATTGAGTGTAATGGACATTTGTTCCTAGGATGCTTTCTAATGCACCCGGGACAAAAAATAGCTAAATCCCTCTTAGCTTCCTCTTGTTTCCTTTTGATATGCAAGGTATCCATTTGCATGGAAAGATTCTACCTCACCTCACTCTTGAAATCCCAATCGATTCTCAAGTTCATTTCTAAGGGATAAACTAGATGAGGATGTACTAGCTAAAGATTGACTTCCCCTACCTCTCTTTCTAACCAACCTAGAATGGTTTCTAAACACAGTCTTTATGTCATCATAAGGTAGCTGGTAGATGTCTCCCCCAACCAGCAAATGTAGGGTATCTAGCAGGTCTTCGGGGACCCCTCTAAGCAATACCAACTTCAAAGATTTAGGGTCAAGTGTGCACCTGGCCCTTTTGTAACTAAGTTGAAACCTCTCTTCATAGTATTCTAAAGATTCATCACTACCCATGGTCATTTGGAAGATCTCTTCCTTAGTATCCTTTGACCTACAGTAATTCTGGTATTTGTCATTAAAGGTTTGCTACATCTGAGCCCAAGTTCTGATATTGTTTCTAGGTAACCCCATGAACCAGAGTAAGGCTACATCCTTGAGGATAGAAGGGAATAGTTTCAACTTTTGCTCGTCTTCTACATAGTCATAGGTTCGATAGAGAACAACAAATTCAAGAAAGAAAGTATCAGGATATTAGGTAGTTAGTGCATGGAAGTGAGGTAAGGCTAAAGGACTTATCTTTTTCATTTTTTTGTCCCCATTAGTCTCTTGGATAGGAATGGCACCTTCTATTCTTTCCCGATTTCCTCTAACATTTCTATTTTCAAACATGGTCTCAGGATGAATAGTTTCTTGCTCTTCTTTTGTTAGCGGATCTTCGTATATCTCTGGAGGTTCACTTATATGTTCTTTTGGATCACTGCCACCAAAGAAGGGAGAAGGATGACTCAATGATGTGGTGGGGGTGTTGGGTAGGAATTTTCTTGAATTTTCTCTACTCCTACGAGGCATGAAAGGAAATCTCTTTTTTTTTGGGTGATTTTTTGCTTCTTTTTCTGCTTGTACCTACAAAAACTAAAATGGATTGAACAACAATTGCAACTAACTAAAATGAATCTACTTTTCTGAAATGAAAATTGTAGAATTGAAATGAAAACAGGAAATGTCTAATCTATGCTTGCTGAAATGAAATTCTAGAATTGAAATGAAAGTAGGAAATGTCTACTCTACGCTTGCTCAAATGAAATTGTAGAATTGAAATGAAAGCATGAAATTTCTAATCTACGCTTGCTGAAATGAAATTGCAGAATTGAAATGAAAGCAGGAAATTCCTAATCTACGCTTCCTGAAATGAAATTGCAGAATTGAAATGAAAGTAGGAAATGTCTAATCTATTTTTGTAGAATTGAAATTGCAAAATTGAAATGAAACAACTACTCTACTCTTGCTGAAATAAACTACTTAGCAGAATGTTGCAGTAGAAAATAGAAGAAAAGAAGTAATCACAAAATAATCTGATGCTTCCTCAGCAATATTGCTAAAAAGAGTGGTGAGTTCCAGTATTGCAACAATAACGCTGCAACTCTTGGGGCTTCCTTCTTTACTTTTATCAACTCGGTAGTTTGTAACAAACTTGGAAGCGACAATGTTGTATGCACAAGTACTAGCTCTTATTGCAGGCTATCACTTGATCAGTTGGCACAGGTTCACTAGGAGCTTAAGCCAACTTCTATGAGTTCTCAGAAGAAGCTTTTACTGTAATGGAAAAAAGCTAACTCTACAAGGGCTATTCTACTTGCAGAAAGAGAAGGGAAACTTAAATGAAACACAAACCCTAGTAAACCCTAGCAAACCATAATTTTGCAAGAAAAAGAGATGAAAACTTCTAAAATGGGTGCCATTGGCTACTAAAAAGGTAAATCACATTTATTCAAGCTACTTCTGAATAGAAATGAGAAGAAATCATCTTTTTGTAATTTTGGGTAGTTTTATGTGGAATTATTATGCTTATGGTTTGACTGGTTGTGACTGTGCAGAGGTTTGGTGGTAAAGGAGGATGGAGTTGGCTTTTGTTGAAGATAAGGAAGGTGTGGATAGGTCCTAAGAAGTCCCTCATACCCTTCTGGAGACTTTCGTTGCAATCAGACTTCGAAAAATTGCTCGCATGAACTTCTAAAGGAGGCTGCAGGGGATCTACAGGAGGATCTACAGGAGGAGGCCGAAAGTGGTTTTTGGAGTTTTGAAGGTGGAAAAATGGTGAAGAAAGGGAAATGAAGGTTGGATGAAGGTTTTTAAGGATCTAAGACTCTGTCAATGAATATAAGGAATGAAAGAGAGGGTTGGATTTGTTCAAAGTGGAAGAAAGAAACTTTGTACAGAAACACAGAAATTAGGGCAGATTGGCAACATGAGGCAAATGAGTGGGGAAATATTGAGAGATGAACTGGTACAGACTGTGCTATGGAGAAATGATAAGTTGGAGTGTTCTAAAAGTGAGTTGCACACTTACTTCTCAAAACTAACGTAAGCAAGAACTAAAAAAACAGAGTTTGTCTATTTTGACCTAAAATCTGACCTAAAAACAGAGACCTACTAAAAAGAACTTCATGAGTAGAAAATTATGTGAGAAATCCATGGTAAATGAACAAGAAAGGATCTAAGCATGTGAATCCAAACTAATATCTTCTTTTTCGACTCAAAACATCACACCAGCAATTGCATAAAGGGTAAAAACTATGTTTTTCGTGGCAACAGTAGTGCCTTGACCTCAAATCATGGTCCCAAGGAGGGAGAAAGAAGGTCAAGACTGCTGGTAGCATTTTTGGATCTTTCTCTGTTACTACAACAAACTACTTAAGAAACTTGAATAAAGAAGAACTATTTTAACCATCAAAAGCAACCTATTTTACCGAAGCAATATTTAACCTAAACAACATAAATTATCCTATGAATATAAGAAAAAACATATAAATACAAAAAAGTAGGTGTTGGGAAACTTGTGTTGGGCCCTAACCCAAGAGCTTCAGCCCCCTAGAAAGCACTAGTGCTGGTTGAAAACTGGATCCATCTTCACTGATAAAAAAATAGTTGTTACATCACAAAACTGTCTCCAAAAAGAGCTAAAAAATGAGCTGAGTACAAGGCTACACAAAAGTGTGAAAATAGACTATCAAAATGGCTAACCTACTGAGGCTTGAAACTTTGTTATTTATACAAGTGAGAACTCCCAACAATACTCCTAAACTTAAGGAGCTCGGTTGCCTAAAACTAGAGATAACAACAGCCCTACTACACTTGCTCGACTGCCCCTTGGAATCATCGATGTGGGCCTTTGTACTTCGAGTTGTTGATGGAGAACTAGAGTAAGGGGTAATTAAAGAAGGAGACACCCCTCCTATAAGTCCTCAGCCATTTTTCCACGAGTTTGGCTACCATTCTGCTCATAAATACCTGGTTATTGTCCAAAATTTTCCAAAAATCTGTGATAAACACTCATTAGACTATGTGGCAAAGTGACTATCCCCATTCACTCAATTGACATAAATATATCCAAAAACATGCACAAAACTATTGAGAATGGTGGATTAAATGAAAATATTAGACATAATGAGCCCATATAGTTACCCATTTATGGGGCTCATCATCTAGCCCAGTAAGTACCGTGTTCATTGGATCACTCCAACAAATGGAAGTATTAAAACTATGACCATAAAGTTCATCAAAAGGACTCATCCTCAATGACTCCTAAAAACTATTGTTGTATGCAAACTCAACCAATGGAATATACTCCTCCCATATTCTATGTTAGTGCATCATGTACATCCTTAGCATATCTTCCAAGATCTTGTTGACCCTTTCAGTCTCTCCATCCATCTGTGGATGATAGGATGTACTGAAAGCCAACTCTATACCCAAAAATGCAAACGAATATGTGGAAATTAACTCCCATTTCCATTCTAGAATTAAAATAGGTTGGAGTAGACTACATGGATTCTTACACTCTTCCTTTACCTATTGACAACCCCAACATCTAACTACAAACTCTGCCACTTCCATCTTCAGATTCAACCAATAGTAGAAATTCTTCACCACCATCAACATCTTTCGATATTCTAGGTGACCCGAGTATGGCCTGATTTGAAACTCCCTCAAGATAAGCTTATTGAGTTCATTGCAATATGACACATATATCTTGTCCTTGAATCTCACCAAAGCATCTGCCTTGAGGCGATAGTCTGCATCCTGGTCACCTGTACCTATACCCTTTCCTGTACCTTTTCCTGTAATTATACCTATACTTGTAACTACACCTATACCTATACCTACAACTACACTTGCACTTATACCTGTACTCTATTATACCATGTGCATAATCTCCATATATTTGTCATCATGTTGTCCTATCTGCAAGATCGTATCTTTTAACTCCATCCCATAAGAGCTCATAGCTACTATATGGTTCTCTTGTAACTTCCTTCTAAGAGCATCTACAACCTAGTTCTCCTTTCCCTTAATATATCTAACCTCAAAGTCAAACTCACTAAGGGTAGTCAACCATCTAGCTTCCATGGAATTTAGATTTGGTTGGTCAAACAAATATCTCAAGCCACTGTGATCACTCATGAGTAGAAATATCCTCCCAAGAAGATAATGCCTCCACGTTTACAAGGCATGAATAATACTTTCCAACTTAAGATCATGAGTCACGTTGTTCTGCTCATGCTCATTCAAATTCTTGGAATCATAGCACACCACTTGTCCTTCCTACATAAGGACCCCACCAAGACCTGTTTTACATGCATATGTACACACTACAAACTATTTATGTGTGTCTGCAGTCTTATGTACTAGAGAATTTGTCAACCACTACTTCAGCTGCTCAAAATAGGTGTTGGAAATAATACTGAGAGCAGGAGAGGGGTGAATCAGTATTATCAAGTCAAATATTTTCTTTTTGACACCCAAATCATATACACTACTTCAGTTAGTCAAAACCACGTATATACACAACTACAGATAAGGAAACCAGCGTATACCATGCAGACTTATAATTTAATTTATCTTACAGTTGTTGATCATTAATCTGTGTATCAGAATCAAATAAATAGTAACCAGAAACAATGAAACAGAGCAGAAGACAATCACACACAAGAACACAAGATATAAGGTGGAAGCCCAATGTGGGTGAAAACCACTTGCTGCAATTCATCTCTATCTTCCTTTAATTAGAAACTTCTTTTTACAATGATTCTGTACTGGTGCAGTCCTTTACCAGTACACAGGTTGCAACCTGCAGAGAGCTACAACCCTCTCTCGTTCTCCAGCTTCTCTTGGAATGGAGCTACAACCCCCTTAGCTCTTGTACTAGCTGAGATACTAGTATGCAGGCTACTACCTGCAAAAGGCTACAACCTTCTCTTTTCTTCTAGGGACCACGTTTCATAAATTTTTGGACTGGATCCATCAACATCAATCAATCATCAAGAATTTCTGCATTAAACAATCTCCTTTTCACCAATTAGAACTAAATCAAGTAGACACTTCTCTAACAGTTGTACTCAGAACACAGTAACAGTAACCACACACCAAATTCTGAACCCAGAACACTGCAGCAATAAACAGAAGCAGCTAGAACACAACTCAAGAGACGTACGCTACTTCAATAACTAGAAACCTACATGCATACGCTTATGTGTCTGGACCAACCTACGTATACACTATTTTTCCTCACAGGACCAGCGTGTATATCCAACTTCGCTTCACTGAACCTGCGTACAAATCTATAAAGGATACTTCACTCTTTCAAACATTCAGACATCAGTTAACCTAGATTACCAGATTTATAGATCAAGCATGCACCACATATAACATATCAAAATCATATAAAGATACTATTATTCAAGCCTTAAGATTTTGACCCATCAATAGAACTTATCCTTCTCCTTGCGCTCAGGTTCCTCCTTCATTCAGATCTAGATCTGCACCATAACCCAATAACCAGAATTCCAGATCTAGTACTTTATCAGATATTCAATAATTTAGATCAATCTTTGCCAAATGATCTCCTTCCTCTTTTATAGTCTTAGGCCTTTCACAATACCACGGTCCAAAACCATAACAAAACAATACCATGGACCCAATACTTGGAATCAACACTTCTGGCAGGATACCATGGCTCAAAACCATAGGTTCAATTAGCAAGGACTAAATACCACGGGCCAAAAGTAAGTTCTCCAACATGTACGTGCTTTTCTTTGCATGAAAGTGTGTGTATATGCATACGCGCCTTTGGAACGTCTAACCCACGTGTATCTACGTCTTCGTCTAGGTGAACCTGCGTATATATCTTTTCCTTCATTCTGAGAGCTTGAGCTAAGATCTGTCACCAGAGAGAGTTGCCATCAAGGACAACACCAGTGCCATAGTGGAACCTGTGTCATAATTCCAACAATCTCCCCCTTTGGACTTGATCGCAACCCCCAAGATCCTCAAAGTCATTCTCCCCTTTTGTCATCAAGGGAAAAGGATTATGCTCCCCCTGAGTGCATGCTGAAATCTCTGTTCTGTTGTGCTGACCATGCTTCCCCTGATTGTAGGCGGGATCTGCAAAAAGATGTTCTTCAAGAAGAACCATGACATATACATCATAAATGACCTTCCTATCACTAAAAGACTCTATACATACATCCATCACCCAACCAAGTGGGGATCATCCACCCAACCAAGTATATTACATCAATCATCCTAGGCATAGTGGGGAAACCAAAATAGGCCGTTACATGACCTTGATAATAATTGAAGATATACATGACATAGAGATGAAATATCTAGAGCAAGACTTATGAAAGTCACCAACAACTGATATCAACAACATCTGACAATCATTATTCAGATCAACAACCATGTTCTCCTTATGTTCTCCCTCTGCATTTGTTCCACCTGAAACCAACAACAGATATGTACTTGAACCAAAAGCTTCTAAGATAATGCCAACAATGCATTATTAGAAAATTATCTGCTCCCCCTGAACCTATGCCAAATGGTCTCTACCAGACCCATATCAGACTCTTTTCAACCAGATTTTGTCCCCACTGATTTCTTTCAAACTACCATATACACGGTTGTCTCTGCATAAACCGATGTATGTACGCGGGTCCTCCTTAGGAAACTCGCGTACACACATTTTTCTCTGAAACAAACAAGTTTCAACAGCAAGATGACGCATCGACTACTCCCAGCTTCTGTCTGAGGTATTTAAAAGTTTCCCTGGGCAGTGGTTTGGTGAGAATATCAGCAACTTGTTCCTTAGAGGGAATATACTCCAAGTTGACCTTTTGTTCCAACACTTGTTCCCGGAGAAAATGATACTTGATCGGTATGTGCTTAGTCTTTGAATGCATGAGAGTATTCTTTGAGATACTGATAGCACTTGTATTATCACATAAGATGGGGATAGGTGGAGCACAAGTGAATTGAACATCCTGCAAAGTTTGCATCATCCAAAGGAGTTGAGTGCAACAGGATGCAGTGGCCACATATTCTTCTTGAACTGTAGATAATGCAATTGAGTTTTGTTTCTTGCTGAACCAACATACTAATCTGGAACCCATAAAGAATGCACCACCACTAGTGCTTTTCCTGTCATCCATGCTTCCAACCCAATTTGCATCTGTATAAGCATGAAGAGTGGGATTTGTATCTCTAGGATACCATAGGCCATAGTTTTGAGTTCCTTGAAGATACTTGAAAATTCTCTTTACTGCCTGAAGATGAGTTTCCCTAGGATTTCCCTGAAATCTTCCAACCATTCCCACTGCATGCATGATGTCTGGTCGTGTACCTGTTAAATAGAGCATACTTCCAATCATGGATCTATAAGTTGGTTGATGCACTGCTGCTGATTCATCATTTGCACTGAGGCTGCATCCTGTAACCATAGGGGTACATACTGGTTTTGAATCTTCCATGCCATACTTCTTCAAAATCTTCTTGAGGTGCTTGGTTTGAGATAAAAAGATACCGCCTTCATTTTGTTGGATTTGTAATCCAAGAAAATATGTAAGTTCTCCAAGCAAAGACATTTCAAATTCTTTCTGCATCACCAAGGCAATGTTTTGACTCATAGCTTCTTCATTGCTGCCAAAGATGATATCATCAACATACACAACAAGTATTAGCAATTTTTTATTTTCAATTTTTATATAAATATTGCTATCTGCCGATCCTTTTGAGAAACCTTGTTGATGAAGATATTTTTCCACACGATAATACCAAGCCCTTGGAGCTTGTTTAAGACCATAGAGAGCCTTCTTAAGTCTACAGACAAGTTTTGGATCATTTCCAAGGATGAATCCATCTAGTTGCTCTATGTACACTTCTTCTTCTAAGTCTCCATTCAGAAAGGCAGATTTCATGTCCATTTGAAATACTTTGAACTGCTGAAAGCTAGACAGAGCAAGGAACATTTGGATGGCCTCAAGTCTAGCAATCGGAGCAAAAGTTTCTTCAAAGTCTATTCCTTCTTGTTGAGCATACCCTTTACAAACAAGTTTGGCCTTGTTTCTAATAACTTCCCCATTTTCATTCAACTTGTTTTTGAATATCCATTTTGTCCCTATGACATTCTTATCTTTTGGTCTAGGAACCAACTCCCAAGTGTTGTTCTTTTCAATCTACCCAAGTTCTTCATCCTTTGCTTTGAACCAGCATTCATCTTTGCATGCTTCTCTTACATTTTATGGTTCAGTGGAGGAGAGCAATGCAAAATAGCTTGAAGCTTTTGCAATTGTTCTTCTTGTTTGTATACCTGCCTCTTCTGCCCCAAAATTTGAGATTCTGGATGATTCTTTTGAACGTACCTGGATGGAGTCTTTTCTTCTATCCTTATCTATTCTTCTGGTGCCCCATGGGTTTCTTCTTCATCATGAATCTGATTTGATGTTGATGGATAGTCCTCATCATCTTCGAAATCTTCAGATCTTACCTGCCTAGGAGTGTTTTCTTCTTCATCAACCACTACATCAATACTTCCAACAATTTTTCCAAGCCTTTTATTGTAACACTTGTAAGCTTTGATGTGGGGAGAGTAACCAAGGAGAATGCCTTCATCTACTCTAGGTTCAAACTTGCCAAGATTTTCATCAATATTTTTGATATAGCATTTGCTTCCAAAAATTTTGAAATATTTTACCGAAGGAGTCTGACCATACCAGAGCTCATGAGGAGTTTGAGTGATGTTCACCCAGACATTTGTTTGGTTGAGAATAACAACTACAACAAATGCAGCTTCACCCCAAAAAGTTGCGGGAGTTCCAGACTCATCCATCATAGCACGAGCCATTTGTTGAACCATTCTGCTCATCCTTTCCACTACTCCATTTTGCTGAGGAGTCCTTGCAATAGAGAATTCCCTTCTTATTCAATGTTCTTCACAAAAATTGAAGAACTCGTTTGTGGTAAACTCCCCTCCTCTATCAAACCTAAGGCATTTGATTTTGTGATATGATTCATTTTCAACCAAGGCTTTGAAAGATTTGAATTTTTCGAAGGCTTTGTCTTTGTGCTTCATAAGTCCTATCCAACACATCCTGGAAAAGTCATCAATGAATAATATAAAGTATTCTTCTCCTCGAGGTGACCTAGACCACATACATCAGTATGGACAAGTTCAAGCGGCCTGCTACTTGATCCTTCCTTCTCAGGAAAGTTAGTTCTAGTTTTCTTACCAAACTGACATGATTTGCATATTGTATTGTCTAGAATTGTGATGTCTGGAAGACCACGAACTTCCTGGTATTTGCATGCTTTCCTTATCTGTGAGAAGCTCAGATGCCCCAATATTCTATGCCATAGCCACTGTTCATCATCCTTTCTTAGATAGCATTGATGTTTTCCTTCTTTTAATATATATAAATTATTTGGAGTTCTTATGCCTTCAATCATTGTTTTTCATGTATCAAGATCATGAACACTACATCCATTTGATCGAAATATCACCTCAGTTCCTTGATCGCACATCTGACTGACACTCAATAGATTATGCTTTAAGCCATCAACATACATGACATTTCCAGCTTTGACCCTTTCTTTCAACTGAACAGAACCTTTACCTTTTATGAGTGTACGGGTGTCATTTCCAAAAGAGACCTTCTTCTCCTTCTCAAAGGCACTATATGACTAAAGTTTTTCTTTATCACCTGTTAGGTTCCTACACCAATAGGTGTCATTTTTCATGATTGACATGGAAGTTCCAAATATGTTCATCTTTGATCCTACAAATGTCCCATATTTTGTATGCAGATACATGTGTAAATATTGTAAATACTGTTCTTCATATTGATGGGTGGCCCAACAATTCAATCTGGACCACGCCATGTTTAAATTTCCTGTTTTAGAGATAGAGAATAAAAATCTGTCCAAACTGTTTAATCTTGGCAGATCACTAGATAGGTATATAATACTGAGAGGGGGGGTTGAATCAGTATTATCAAGTATATAAAACTTTTTCATTTCCAAACTTTGATTCATATATGCTACTTCCACAACTTCTTATGATTTAGTTAATTGATCTTCAATGAGTGCATTATAACATTATCAGCAATAAACGGGTGCAGTAAAATAGAATAGATCATCACACATAAGTCACACAGATGAACACCATGATATAAGGTGGAAACCCAATGCAGGAGAAAACCACCTGCTGCAAGTCATCTCAATCTTCTTCTTAATAAGAAAATCCTTTTACAATATTTATGTACTGGTGCAGTCTTATACCAGTACGCAGGCTTCTACCTGCAGAGAGCTACAACTCTCCTCTCGTTCTCCAAACTCTCCTGGAAGAGAGCTACAACCCCCTTTGCTCTTGTACCAGCCGATGTACTAGTATGCAGGCTGCTACCTGCTACAATGCACCAAAGATCACAACTGCTACTAGAAGGGAGCTACCTCTCCCTTAGCTCTTGTACTAGCTAAGATACTAGTACGTAGGCGCCGGCCTACAATCTTCTCTCCTCTGGGTACCACGTTTCATACATTTTCAGACAGGATACACCTGAAGCAAAACACATAATCTGAAAGGCCACGTTTCATCCAATTTTCATACTGGACCCATAAATATCATTGAAGTACATAATCAATCAATCTTCTGAATCACCCAATCACCAGATCAATATAAGGATAGTAT
>Ga0068628_1000313_pt1 | contig 15740 bp, 9 predicted proteins | sample InSIn2gowninarea_FD_77431 | JGI IMG/M metagenome (GOLD analysis project Ga0068628, IMG submission 77431) | Clean room microbial communities from NASA Spacecraft Assembly Facility at Jet Propulsion Laboratory, Pasadena, California, USA -... ... | reverse complement strand
TTGAAGGAAGCATGGAACATGGTTTTGTGACTCCAATTGGTAGATCAGGGCTTGAAGGAAGCATGAAATAGGGTTTTGTGGCTCCACTTGGTATATCGGGGCTTGAAGGAAGTATGGTATATGATTTTGTGGGTCCACTTGCTAATGGGGTCTTGCCTCTTTTTGGAGATTCACTCATTGAATGTTTTCATTGGTGGGCTTCCATTCAAAGCAACATGGGTATAGTTGGAGATTTGGGTTCTCACATTAGCATCAATGATTTTTTGGACTCTTCTATCAACTGGGGTTTTCATTTCCACCATTCCCCCCCATCTTGTCTACTTTAAATGATTTGCTTTCTTATGGGCCACTAGTCAGGGTTTTCTCCTTGGGGTTATCTACTTGGTATACTGTTCCTCATGGGTTACTGATTTCCATTACGGAGCCCTACCTTTGCAATAGTATTCCACTGCCATTGATAGACCTGACTACCCTTACTATGGATGGGCTCTCTTACCCCTCCTCACCTTTGTCTCTCTTTATCTCTAGTTCTTCGGAAATCTCTCCTCCACCTAGAAATCTTGTGTCCATTCATTTTTCATATCTCATACTGCCCCCACTGATCTCATCAATGCCTCCTCTCTTGATCACAAACCCTCCTCCATGGGAGCCCACTCATTCCCCCAAGCTTGACCCCTGATCGGATACTAAAAATTAAACAAACCCTCTGTGAAAGAAAAGAAGGGCCAACACTCCTTCATTCTGGGCGACGGGACAAAGAATCACAAAGTCATTCAAATGTTTGAATTTGCATTGGTGGATTGTGCTCATGGCCATCGTTTTAGCGGGAAGACAATATTAGAATGGATGAAAAAGGAGTGAGGTGATCAGATCAACCAGTTTCTAAATTTCAAAATATTGGTAAGGGTTGGCTCATTTTTTTTTAACAAGTCTAAAGAGGTTTATTGGGTTCTAAATAATGTTTGGAGTATCAACTCCACCCCTTTCAAGCTTAAGCATTGGACTTCTCTATTTTATCCCACTCGTGAGAGAATAGACAATGCCCCTATCTAGGTTTGACTTCTAGGACTAAAAGTACAATTTTGGTCAGAGTATTCTCTTAGGGAAATTGGGAACAAGTTGGGGGGGAATAGTTGGAGGTTGACCTCACTTTCAACGACATTGTGAGATGAAGGTGGAAAGGGTATTGGTAAATATTGATATCAAAGTCAACTTAAGTGGTGAAATGAAACTCTAACATCAAGACATCATGTATCCTCAGACTTTAGACTATGAAGGCACCCCCTTTAGATGTTGCAAAAGTCACAAGAATAGCCACAATGCTACAGACTATCCACTTTGGTTCCATGGCAAGAAACGTAAGTACAAGCCCTCGTCTCCCAAGATGAAAGATAAAGGCTTTGTCCCAAAGGTGATGGATCCTCCCATCCTTTTTGGAACTATCTCGAATGCCGCTATTTTATCGATGGCTTCAGCTCTAGACCTCATTGCAACTATTCCTATGATAATTGATGGGGTTTCACTCCACTTACCCACTACTTCAATTATGCCTCCCTCATGTACTCTCTCTTCATATGTTTCTTTATCTTCTATTGTGAGTAGTATTTTGGATTTGGGGAAAGATTGGAATACAACAAAACATGCACTCCCTGTATATATGTTATTGAAAGCAATTATAATTGTGTGTGGCTAGGGACATGTGGTAGATATCAACTTCTTCAATGAGTCTTATAAGTTGCATCCCTTGGGTGGGTGACTTTAAGAACAAATTGAATTGACTTTCCATTGTGGCTAATAATTGGCCATGGTTAACTTGATAGGAAAAAAGTTATTGTAGGAAAGCCTTACATTTTTTTGATAATATGATTAGATCCTTAGATCAAATGCCATGTGTACATGTTGATGTAAAAAATTGATGGTGATGATAAAAATATCTTGAAGTCAAAACTTAAAAAGTGTATTCATCTTAGTTAACCTAATATGAGAGCGCAAGCATTTTGTTAAAGTTCATGATTCTAACAAATAAAATAAAACGTATGAATATCCAAGATGAATGTTGGATCCATAATTTGAAGATGTATATGAAGACACCAAGTATGTTCATGACCCTAGAGAAATGTGTAGGGAAAATTAATTAGTCATATCTACCATTATCTTTTGTTGATGATTGTAGCCTTCCAATGAAACAATTTTTGACGTAAAGGGCATTCTTGGGTTTGCTTGATATGGCAAGTTGTATTTAAAAAGGGAAATATAACAAGATGTTGTCTCTCTTCTAGTTGTTCATTGATGAAAGGTTTTTTAATGAATTTGGTGTGAAAAGTACTTAGATTAGTAGGTATAGAGTGTAAGGAAAATTTGGATGCATTCTATATCTATAACATTTTCCTAGAGAATTAGTGGGAACATTATTTGGGTACATAATTATCTTCATAGATGGAAGTATGTTCATAAAATGGCCTATTTTTAAACGTTTATATTTAGGTTGATGTTAGGCCCTATAGTATAATAAGTTCCTGATTCTTTTGTTCAATTTCAATGCTTTGAACAAATTTTTAATGTGGCAAGATATCAAAAACTCTTATTTATTTATATATGTATTATTACATTGTTAAAGAAATTGAACATACACAATTTTGGTGTATAAAATATGTCCTTTTTATTATTATTTAATATAAAATTCGAAAGATTAAAATAATTTTATTTGTTTTTAAATATAATTCAAGTAAAAAAAGACAAACTAATCTTACATGAATTACATTCTATAACATGCATCCATAGGTTATTCATCCATTGGTACCTATGTGAACCCATGAAAAGATAACTCTATGGTTAGATATATCAGAATCTAGACAATGTTCCTCATTACTACTCGAAGAAGCTATGTCAAGAGAAATAAATGGGAAATTATTGGGGTATGCCCAAAATTCACATGGATTTATATGTTTATCAAGCAACTTCACTTTAACATATTGATGTAAATTTTAGGGATTGTGTTCCAATTACCCTCTATAGAATAACGATTCAAATTTAACGACCCAATGATTCTTAGCTCGATTGGTTGAGATGGTGGTTTTCCATCCCATCCACCCAGGTTCGAGTCTCTAGCGGAATAATTCATCATAGTAAGGCTAAAAGGATAGGCATCATGTTGGAGTGTAGGATCCTGGCTCCAGTTTCCTGTGGTCTCCAGATGTCACAATCCTAGTCTAAATTATGGGTTTCTGATATATATGACATGCAGTCTAATATATATGGCATGCGAGCTATTGCATATATCTAGAGAGGTTGTTAGTTCCCCATATAAAAATAAATAAATAAATTTAACAACCCATAGGTTTTTTATTGTTTTATCTGGATGTGAAAAGAGAAAAATGTTATGCATGAAAATAGTATGAAAGTCTCTTCACCTTAAAAGAGACATGTATACACGAAAACTAACAAAAGAAAAAACAAGCATAAGTGATATGTGGTTTCTTCTAATGGTGCAAAGACCAAGAGTAAATGTGATATATGAATTATTTTCACCTACAACATCTCCTCCACCTGCTTTTATCAACCTTCGTTTTGTAGCTTTTGATACAATTACTAGCTTTAATAAGGTAAAAAATTAGAAAAATGAGTGTTACAACAACGAGATTAACATTAAAACACATTGGAAGGAAAAATATTTATATCCCATTAGGAGGTAAAATCATTCCTTTATCATTCCCTTTTAATAAACTATTTCACTTTTTGAAACCTTCACATCTTTGGTTCAATTCATTGTTGTCGAAACCTTTTTCCCTGCTATTACCTACTTTCAAACCCTTTGTCATGTAGTTATAATTTTGTTATACCCACACTGGCATTTGATTGTAGAGGAGCCCAAACTAGTAGAGCACGTGTGCCTTCTCCATGTCCTTGACAATAAAGATGATGCAGATGTCGAGGTTCCAAACATGCACAATGTTGGGAAAGAAAAAGGAATACGATCTCTCTCCTGCAAGTGTACTGCGATGAGAAGGGAAAGTTTAGAATGGACTGGAGACCTCGTTACTCTTTAGCTAGTCAAAGGGTCTATCAACATCATTTATGTCTGTAGCTGGTGCTTCAAGGGAAAAGCGTCATTTTAAATCCAGTTAGGATAGAATTGTTCATGTTAGGATAACATACGAATTGTTTCATCCTAGCATATGAATTGTTGATGAAAGGGGTTCTTCATTAGGTTTCACATAACTAGCTTTTCTCTCGGTTTTCTTATGTGTTCAAATTCTCACATTCATGGGCCAATGACCCTTGTATAATGAGAACCGATGAGGCAGGCAAGTCGCATGGTGTAAGGATGCTTATACTATTCAACTTATTATGAGAAAACCCTTGCTACATTGAATTTTCAGGTATTCCCAGACAAATTTATCTCCATCCAAATTTAGGAAAAAAATTTGAATGAGGAGAAAAAATCCACAGGCATATTTTCAAAACTAAAAACACCATCAATATGTTGATAGCATCTTGAATTTTCATTAGAGGCAATAATTGTTTAATGTCTTATTTTATCATCTCAAGGAAAACTTTCAGACACTTTCACCTATAGGCTATTTGATCTTCATACTAGAAATCCACAAGACATAAGAATAAGCCTTCCCATAGTTGTTGTCTTGCTAGATACCTTGCATTTGATTAGGGCTCCAAAGATATTCCAAGTACATGCTTTAACTTTTGTTTATGAATTTACTTATTTTAATTACATATCTATTTATGGTAAGTTTCCAATGAAGTTGGAAATATGGGAGCATGTTTTAGTATTGGAGGTTGTTGTTAAGCTTTACATAAACCATTATTCCCTTATAAATGTTGATAACAATAATGGACTAGGGAACCTTTCTTTAGAATATTGTTTGATAAAACATAGGAATATCTAAAATGAATTAAATGCAATTTCAGAATCTTTGATAAGTCTGATGTGGAATGAAATTGATTGCATATACCAAATTAATTGTTGTGGTTCCTATGAAAACTCTTCTAGTATACCTTTCGGAGGACATTCACATAGGCTACTAAAATCATTATGCACACACATCAAAGGATGTGAAGCTTTTCTAGATTACTTATGTAGGAAATAAATCAGTAGTATCTTGCATTCCTTAGTAGTAGATACCTTTTCTGGAGTAAGAAAAAGTGATGGTCCATGTGGTGCACAAGGAAATGCTTATTTAGGTACTTATTGGCTTGTTTCTACTTTGCGACTAACGGGTTATTCTTTGGCACAATTTGTACGGATAGTAAAGGAAAAAGAATATTTTGGCCATTCAAATTTTCAATGGAGTAATTCCCTCATTGATGCACCCATAAATGTAGACAATTTGAATATTAGGACATTCAACTACGAAAATATGCTTTTATGGTGTCATTTTAGTTTATTTGGATAGCCTTAGTCAACATTTTGTAATAAGGATTTATTTGCAAGAAATTTTATTTGTGTTCCAAATGGAGTTTTTGTCAGATCCCTTGAATGTGTTGGTTCAAGGATGTCATTGTCTTTAATTGTTCCCCCCTTTTAGCATTCACATCAAACTATCTCTTACAAAGCATGTACCTTAAAAGGATTTAGGAGACTCAATGGTGTGCATTATTTTTATATTGTTGCTTCAAAATTACATAGAGGAAAGTGTCGATGCAATTTTTGGTACTGTGCAATAGATATGAATTTTCAATAAATTCAGTGTATTATTACGTTGAACTAATATAATAATATTATGAAAAATGTGTCTTATGGACAGTTGCCATGAAGCATATAAAGTTGATAGGATCTTCATTTTCTAGAGAATTAGGTTGTGAAAAAATAGTGATCACTTAAAGTTGTTATGCCTATGGCTTCCAAATAACATTGTATGGAAAATTTCCTAATGGAATCATTCATAGAATCTATTAGATGTGCTTGTAAAGACATTCCTAAGACCAAACATCTATACATTATATATGTGTGTGTGTGTGTGTGTGTGTGTGTGAATGGAGGGTTTGGTAAGACCTACCATATACTCCATGCTTCCTTTGTCATATCCTAGTAGTTATAAAAATTATGTGGTTATGAAACTAATGTTGTTTTGAAATTTTTGTAATGTCACATGTTGAGAATGACCATTGTCCTAGTTATTTCATCCACATGCCTTGTTGAAGATAGTTTTAGCCCTTGTATGTTTTGTACACATTGCAAGAGGAGAGTTGAGTGAAAGCTAGAGAACGTTGGTCATTTGATATACTTAGGAATGATATTTACATCACATAATAGTTGCATTATGGTAGCCACACCAAGGACAGTAGGTTCAATGTCTAATGCGACACATTCTAATCAATTTATTTTTCCCTAATTTTCAATCATGTCTTCTATTGTTAATTTCAGAAATTTTGATTAAAAATGAAAATATTACAGTACTTGTCAGCCTTGTATCCTAAGGAATATTAAGGAATTTTTAGTATGTTAGAACCACATGCTATTCAATTCAAAAAAGTGTAGCATGCTAGCTCATAGATCTAAACAAAAAATAAAATTCTTGACACTATTCTCTTAATTGCACCTTGGTGCACGTTACACCTTAGTTTGGAAATAGCAAGTGTCAGAGCAATAAAACACAAATGCATGATTACAAATTTGATGAGGGTTTTGACAAGCAATTCTACATGTAGTAAAATTGGTGTTTGTGTTTGATTTGTATTGCCTTTAAGTTATCAAACTTTAGTGTGATCAAAGGACAATAGATACATATGTTGATGATGATTATCACATTTTAAGATATTCAACAATAAAGGTTTAAAACCATTGTTATGAGGACTCTGTTCATGTAGTATCATTTGTGTTGTTGTTTTCCATCAGATAGATACCTGAAAAATACAAATTTATGGGAAAATCCAAAAATGAACATCATTATTTTCCAAATTGTCTATTTTTTCTAGGATTCTCTTGAAACAAGAAGAGCTATTCAATTTAAAGTGTGCTAACATGATTCATCATGCTTTCATTGAATTAGAATATTATTTTTAAATTTGACATTTGTGCGTGTAGAATGTGGTATTCATCCGGTTTCGTGTGAAATGGTTTTTATTCTTTGATTATGGCAATGCTAGTAAGATGTGGGCCTTTTGTACTCCATGATCATTTTTACAAGAGGCATGACCTGCATGGACAAAAATAAGCATTCAATTATTACCTCCTAAACTAAAGCAATGTTTCTTTTATTAGGTGCCAATAATGTATGTTAGGTTATTGCAAGGTTATGATGTGATCGATCCTGACTCTCAAAAGGTTGTTGCATCAACTGCACATCAATTGTATCTTCTTATGGTGAAGAAGTCTCTTTCATTTCTAAACTATGTTTTCCTTTATTTCAATGGATATATTAATCACAATTATAATCATAGAATGTATCTGAAATTATGAGTAGTCTAACCTAGTATAATTAATTATCGAAGGTTTCCTTCTCTTATATAGCTGATGAGTAGTCTAACTGAATACAACTCAACATTCGAATATATGTCATATGACCTTGTTTGATAGATAAGTTCTTTCCCTTCATATTTTCCATAACACTCTTATTGTTTCAATATTACCTTGATTTCTTCAAAAGGCATCTATTGTAACATCCCCACCCACCACTAGGTGACACCACTCACAGAAACCCTAAAATTTTACCATTTAACACAAAACCCTAAGAAATTTTAAAATTGAAATATCTATATAACGTGACCAACTATATTTAATAGAACAAAGCATAACCAGAAATATATGCCTAACTTAACCATAATACACAAATTGAGCACATATAACCAGAAGATTACAAAACCATATGTATATGAACTGGAATAAACATAAAACCCATTTTTATTTACTCATTTTTAATGTTGTTGACTCACTATAAACCTTTGATGTTCCAAACAACCATAGACTGCAATGTTCATTATATTTTAATAGTCGTCCACCACCGAATTGGGGTTGTAACTCTGAAGGAAATTATAACCACAAAACATCCAAATATCATGGCCAAGATTCTAACCCAACAGACATGTTGCTCTAGGTCTCCAAGCACCCTTCAGGCTAATTTCCAATTTTCCAACCCAAAATTCATGCTACTCCAGAGCGCCATGCATCCTATAGGCCATAAACAAGGCCAACAAACCCTTACAGCACTAGGCTCCTCGATCCAACATAGGGGCTCACGTCATAACATGATACATCCAGTTCGATACGATTAACTTAATAACCACACCTTGGCAAGTTCGAGAGTCCAACCCCTAGGACTCCTTGGCCATCAATCACATAGACTCAGTTTCACATCCTTTAATAAATGTCTTTCTCCTTTATTTATTATTATAATATTAACTTATAATATCATAATTCCAACCATGGATTCATGGGCCCCTCATATTCTATCTGTCTCATTTGCCAACAACCATTATGTTCTTACTAATATTCATAATTAAACATGTTTACCACATGAAATATATGCATATAAAACAGAACCATGTGGGCACATTGAACCCAACACATAGACACACATACACATGGGTGTATCACCCCAGAAGAAACTCTCATCTCACTAGCCTAATTAATTATGTCTCGACTCACTAACCTAATAATTATAGTCCTTAGACCCATTACATAGGTGCACTTCCCTTAATAAAATTCATAACTTGGCCCATTGGCCTAGCATGTGCACACACAAAGGCATATTGGCCTCATAAGTCATAGGCTCACCATCCAACACATATCATACACAACTATTACATTAATCATTCGGGGGCAGAACTAGGGGTGTTACATTTCCCTTGCCCTTAGAATAACACTGTCCTTAATGTTTCTTTTTCTTTAGAAATATGCACGTACTACGATGTCACTAGTATTCACTACATATATGGTTTAATTCTCTTTATGTATCATAATATTCCTTTGATTTCCTTGAGATGCACCCAAGGTCTTAGTTGTTCAACATACACCTATAACATTCAACAATTAAAAAAAAGTGTTATGATCATTTTTATAGAATGAGTATTTTATCTAGAAGAATTTCAATTCATAATTGAAGAACATATATTCATAACACAAGATAAGGCATCCAAATACTTATTTGTGTAAGTATTCTTCTTATTCGTAGTGCTCTCAACTAACTGAGGCATCAATCCCAACAACCTCCAACCTACGGATTCATGCCCCCTATCCCTTGCATCCAAGTCGCATGCATCCAAGTGGTGTACCCCTTCTCTGCACCTAGCAGTCCCTTGGGTCTCTTGCTACCACTTCCAAGATGGCTTATTGCCAGACATGGACATTCCCTGAGTCTATGGTTCTAGGAACTCTTGTTTCTCTTTTGGGGCCTCTAGGTCCTCAGGAGACATATTTTGCCTTCTTCCTTCTCATGTTCTCTGTGAAGCTAATTTTCTAAGGAACCTTATGTCTTCTCCTAATCTTACATGAATTTTTTGAAGATCAACCATACTAGTATGCACAGTCTTCTGCATATCAAACTACTATTCTTGCAACTTAAATTGAGTGCCTATTATCTGATGAGATTACTAAAAAAAATGGAATTGGACTAATCTATAAGATTTATGATTTTATCTTTTACAACCTTTGACTTTGAGCCTGTAGTTTTGCTTGAGATTCAATAGAGTCTAGGGAATTATGGCTTTCATTAGAGTGCTCCAATAGTGAATCTGACTGCTGCTCTATTTTATCCAATTTGTTCACTACCCCATGAGTGGATGACTTCAACTCATTCACAACCTTTTTTGTATCTTGCTTGAATGCATTGCTCTACAAGTGATGGCACATAACATTTGCATCGATGAAGGCGAAGTACACTTTATGCGAAAAATCATCTATTCCCTTGAGGTAGTTGAGCATAAGAGGTGAAGTGGGACACTTTGAAAGTGGGTACCTACCATATTTCCTCTAAAATCACTCATCCATATACCATGTGAGTCTTGATTTCTTCTCCTCATCATGCATGATATGTTTGCAAGTGGAAAACGATTGAATGTAAGCATTCTGCCAACATGAATTGGGCAATAACACTTTAACTTTCTCCTTCTATCTATTCCTTGCGCTGTCTACCAACTCCTTGTTCGTGATATTTCCAAGTGCATCAATATGAAACTCACTACTATATGGATGTTGATATTAATATTTATGCATATATTCATTCGCAATATTGCTTGTTCTCTTATTGTTGGAGTTATCATCATCATTTATTTTTAGTAGGGTATGGTTATTCAGGACATGCAAGCACAAGAAGCAACACCCCTCAGACTCTAATTCGTTGGTTGTCCCTTCCTCCAACACATTTAATTAACTTACTTAATAGTTAACAACTGCTTGAATAACATTTAAATCAGTTGTGGTTTTCCCACACTAGAGTGTCAACCACGTAAAATATTTACAAAAGCAATGGTCAATGCATGGGATGTTACATTTGTGCCTTAACTTCCTATAGATAGATCTGGTGAGATATCAAACTGGTCACTTCATGCCCATAATAGATATGGAACTACTTCTATAATTCATGCTGGTAGGTCTGTAAACAACATTCCTAATTGCTAGATATAGTTGGCTAGTAACTATTAACTCTTCAATGGTGGCTCTAGCTTATCAAGCACCCAAAAATACATCAAATTGTCCTCCAATCATGGCTGAAATATTTTTCAGAGGTAATTTGCAAAAATAATGGACAATATCCTGAGGAAGTGATCCAAATCATCTTCTATCCATGCATAACTAGCATTGAACTAGATTTCAAACCTTGTCATCCACTATTTGTACATGTATTATTTGTTATCTGGTTCAAAGTAAAATACTAAATTGCCAACAATGAGTAGAGTCGATTGTTGTACCTTAATTTATTTGTGTGCACAGAACAGGTTTAGCGAGGCCACTCCAACCCAGAACACATATAATTATTTAGACCCTTATTGAGTATTATATTATGATGTCACGCTATTGTAGATCTATATTTCACCCATGTGGCTCATAAATTTTGAAGGGCTCAGGATTTCCATTATTTCAAATTAAACTAACTTAACAGGAAAATTTCTAAACTAATCCTTAAATGTCAACATGAAATCCCTTTTCTACTTTATATCTTCTAGGGCTCTTTCCTTTGGTACAACCATTTGTTTTGCATGAATAGATATCATGGCATATTCTTCTGTCGCTATATTTTGGGTAGTAAATTCAGCTACATCTTCCCAGTAACACCTTCCTTCTCAGAGTCGCTAACAACATGGAACTACTATAGTAGATGTATGCAGATAACTTACATATTTCTACTTTTCTTCTAGTGCCTTGTATGCATTATACAAATTACGAGCTGAACTGGAAACATCGACTTTGGCTAAACACTCCTTCCTCTTCTTCTTCTTGCTATGATCCCTTTTGATTCCCACACCAATGGAGGTTGTGGATACATCTTAATGATTGGTAATAGGAAGGATACTTTCATTCCTTTCAATATTATCATGGACTATATTCATAGAATTTTCCCTCAAATTAGCATTACTTTTTTTTTTCAACACCATATAAAACTTCCCCAACTTTAAATTCACTAGAAAAATAGGGCAATTTTTCATACATTTCCATGTGCAACTGCTTTGAGTTGATAAGATTCACCTTTCCTAAATCTTGCAACAATTGGAGTTCTATATTTGTTATCCTTTATGTTCACCTCAATCTGTGTCAATTATTCATCCAAGGATTGAAAACATAGGTCTTGAACACTTACATCTGAGCTCAAGTATTTTTTTCATGTGGTTCATCAACATCCATGCTTAACTCAACAGCCAAAGATAACTCCTCACCTTTAATTTCCTAAGTCGTTGATAAGTTTTGAAATTCAACTCACAAATTCCCACATCATTGACAATGCCATTGGATTATTTATGATTCACACCAAATAAAGAGATATTTTTTGAATATTATTAAGAGTTATAAATATCTTTGTTTTGACTTTCATAGTGATGGAAAACTTGACTTTGGAGTACAAGAACATTGTTGCCAACATCTAAGTTTTTCACAAAAAAATTACTGCCACTGGGGATTTTAGCTATGCTTTGTATCTATAAATTTCCGACAGTTACATGTGATTTTGCATCTGCTTGACTAAGTATTGAGCCACTTAATTCTAATTTATTAAAACTTTCAGTGACCTCACCAATTTCCAGATACCTTAAATTTTCCATAGGCTTTACATATTCAACGAGCTTATTAATCACTTCACAACTATCTACTACAAACTCGTACACATGTCCTAAGGCTCCATTTATCCTTTCTATTAGCAATGTTGATGTCCCCACATTTAATGAGCTCATATAATTCATTGAGGTCCTTGGTTGATGTAAAGTTGATGACATTTCATCAACAGATAAGGAATTGCCAACATGACTTGAGAAAGAGACAACAAAAACATAATCAGGTTCTTGAGTACATGTTGTAAAGGCATTGGACGAGGTACACATTGGGCTAGAGGTAGTGAATGCAACATTGTAAGCTACAATAATTCCTATTAAAGTTTGAGCTAGCGAAGATTGTTGTGAGGAATTTTTGCATCAGATGTACACTCATGGTTTTTGGAGATGTTAGGAGTTGTGCAAAGAGTTATGCCAACAGTGAAAATAAATGACGATTTACTCTTTGTGGGAAATTTTACATTTTAAGCATATAAACTTTTTGAAGAAAAGGCTACCAACCAATCTGGCCCCACCAGTTCATCACTCTTACATGACTCAACCTGTGTAAATTAAAATATAAAGTGAAAACATTAGTGCCTTTAATTATGAAAACAACCAACTCCACGATGAGCTTGCCAGTGAAATCCATTCCATCTCTATATCTAGTAGAGATAGTATCTCCAGCTCCAAACCAACTTAACATTTGTAATCATCTCTATCTTATTTTTTCATTATATAGGTGAGGTTCCTATTTCAACTTGCCAATTTGTTTTTTCACGAGTTCTATTGAGCCAATTTGAATTTTGTCTCAACATTTACATAAAATGTTCCTTTTGCTTTGTTGATGTGTTTGTATCAATTGTTTTTTTTATACAGAACTGCTTCTCAATACTACAGTCTGAAGTGTTCCATTTCCTCATCCACTTTTTCCATGTAGCCACAGTAAGAATTTTGGATACCACTTCCTCATTTCCTACCCTTTTTTACAACCACAAACCCAATTATTTGTGTGGAAACTAGTTTCGATTACCCTGCACATTGAAATTGATTTCAATTATAATAGACCAAATGTCATTCATGTGGCTAATATCAAGCAATAAAAAAAAGTCCTTCACTAGTAGTTGTTGAAGATTCTAAGATTGAGCCAAGTGAAAGCTTTGCAAAGTTATAGAAGCATAAGCTTGTTGATGTGCAATCTGTATTGAGGCATCTATAGCTTCATGACATATTCAAAGGCAATTTGAGTGCAAATATTATTCCATTTGAAGGCAATATGATGGACAACTTGATACAAGTTCATTTTTCATGCAAAGGATCACTACCCAAGTAAAGATGAGTTTGAGAAAAATGTCCACATAGAGAATTGGACCAATTATAGGTCACCTTGGCCTTGAACCTATCTAGATGCAATTTCCAATTGACTCAAGCTAGAACAAGTAAGTGTTTCTTTATGCCTTCTTGGGATCCAGATGTGATTTCCAAATCAACTGAATCTAGAAAAGCTAAATGTCACTTTAGGATTAAGTTGCCAATTTTTCTCCAATTTTGCATCCCATGGAATTTCGTTGAGCCACTAATTATCCATCAACAAGCTTGTATTTAAGAATGGATTTATCTAATTCCATACCTAGTCTTCCCACTAGTTTTGTGGAGACTTAACACCAATTTTGAATGAAAAATTATTACAATCTAGCAGCCAAACTCTTAAGCTTCTCAAAAACAAACTTACATGAGTAATGTGTTTTTAATCTTCAAGTTTTGATTCAATTTGTTGCTAGTACAACTATTTCACCAAGAAATATTAATTGACTTTGTTGTTCATAGACATCCTTTTGTTTGATCCTCTGAATAGTTGTAGGATCCTCCTTATTACATATTTCATATTATACATAATAACATCATTCCATGGTTGAGATGTCTCCACCTTTCTAACAAGAAATATGTAAACAATTGCTTTTGTTCTTCAATCATTGTTTGCATGAGATTCCCAAACAAAAAACATATTATGGTTGTTGGAGAACATTGAATTCTTTTAAAGTCAAATCCTCTATAAACAAGGCTATCAAATTCATCAACAACCAGACCTGTTACATTTAAACTACTTCTACTTGAATTGAAGTTCGACAAAAAAAAATTCTTATTTAGGTATTTCTTAAAACAATTTTCATGCATCCTATACTCTTTCATTCTCTTTCATATTGCACCTATCTGATCACTATAATAGTCCATAAAACTACATCTCGCTTGCTCATATTTTCACACAATGAATGTGTATTGTCTATCCTTGCATTCTAGGTCTACCTTGTAATGATAGTATTTGATGAAAATATAGAGACCCACTTCCATTCATTGAGAATATCAAGCAACTAAGAAATACTCTAATTTTTTCATTGAAAATACAAAACAAAGGATAAAGACCTAGTTTTCATTTATCATGTGAGGAAAATGACAGAGTTAGTTCATTCCACAAGTAATGCAAGGAAAAATAACAGAGATCTTACACCACCCAAGGGAAATCCAAGCTCCAAAATTTGATTGCTTCTGTGCTTAACCTCCATTTCAACTAAATGGGCTTCCTTGGCCATGAAATCACCTCCGTATGCTCTCAAAATCTCCTTAAGACTCAACATGTGTGCAATGTGAGGATTGGATTGGATGATAGTACAATGATTGACATTGAACAACTCTTTAAGATGCATCATAGGCAAAGCACTCTCCAAGCTCCCATATCTCCACTGCCTCACACTGATGACTTACATCATTGAAGTTGACTCCTATGGGCCAACCTGGAATGGGGTTTGGTAAGGCAAAAGTTCCCCACTCCTATTCTTTGTCATTAATTCTTGGGCCTTAAACAAACCTAGAAATGCACATGAAGTAGTCACAAGACTCCATATCACAACATGTTGGGAATGTAAAATAATTCAACAATCTAGGAGCCTCATGCCAGTGGGGAAAACACACATAAACTCCAAAATATCTACTAATAATACCATAAACCTCCTGAAATGTCATATTCGTAGTTAAGTTCCTCAAAATTATTTGCAATTTCCTTTCCGCAATGAATTCATTTGTATGGAAATTGTCCATGAAAATGTATCCTATTCATGTTGTAACACCCTCCTCCCACATCTACCCAAGAAATCAACCAACTGTGGTAAACATGCGACAAGAAGCCACTATGATATGATTTGACCTCCTAAGTTACATTAAGGAAGTGGAACTGACGGAAATACACCATACATACATTCAACATAAGCATTAGGACCGTCAAGAACCATCCCAACCTTTCTGCCAACTCGTCCCTGGGTCCCATTGACATTTTGGACCACTTGACCCGTGGATGCTCCCATTTTATAGGCCTGCCAATGTCCACGAGGCTCTCGACACTCTCATGTGAAGGCATGCTAGCATCCAGGGACTATTTTTCTCAGTGTTGTGCCAACATCCCCAAGATTTGAGCTTGTTTTCCAGGTTACACCACATAGTTTAAGAATTTATGAAGTTTTTGCATCATACTCATGTAAACATACCTTATATTCTTT
>Ga0068628_1000311_pt1 | contig 15757 bp, 12 predicted proteins | sample InSIn2gowninarea_FD_77431 | JGI IMG/M metagenome (GOLD analysis project Ga0068628, IMG submission 77431) | Clean room microbial communities from NASA Spacecraft Assembly Facility at Jet Propulsion Laboratory, Pasadena, California, USA -... ... | reverse complement strand
GTCGAATAGAGAACTGGCCTTGCTTCTTTGCGCTTCTGTCACATATATACCAGATGATCTCTCCTCCATTCCATATGCCAGTATTGGTTGTATCGGAACCCTGTTGGACTGCAAGAGACAAGGAGATAATAACACAATATTTCTTTGAGAACTGGAAGATTCCAGCGTTGTGCGTGATGGACAGCGCACTAGCTGCAGCCTGGGGCTTCGGGGTGCAGAGTGCTTGTGTTGTTGATGTTGGGTTGGACAAGTGTGATGTAACGGCGATTGTAGAATATGTGGTAAACGAGGTTGGCCGAGGTGTTGCTATTGAGGGCTGTGGAGGCAGTGCCTTGACTGCGAGACTGAGGGAAGAGTTCGAAAAGCAAGGCGAAAAGTACAAAGACATCGCCGACTTGTCAGAGCTTGCGGAACAGGTGAAGAGAAGTCCAGTCTGTGAGATTCTTCTTGCAGGCACACCTATGCCTGGACAAGCTTCTCAAGCGACACCAGTGCAAAATCCACTAGTCGCTGCCAGTACTGGACTTGACTCAAAAGAACAACCCGTTAACAACGCGCCCGCGACGAGCGATCAAGCAGTCACGGATGGAGATGTTGTGCAAGAAGAGGAAGAAGAGGAAGGTGTGCTTGACGTCGCTGCGATCGTGGCACAAAACAATGCAGCAGAAATTATTGCGAAAAGAGAACGAGAAAAGGCAGAGAAGGAGGCGAAAAGGAAGGGCAATCAGGCAGAGCAGAAAACTGTCAGGCTACGGAATTCAGAGAGGTACAAGACGACTTTCAATTTCGAAGAATATCCTCCGCCGAACGTGTCGTCCGCGCCCGGTAATGGTGCGAATCAAAGCAGGAAACGAAAGAGAGAGGTTGAAATTGGTTTGGAGCGGTTCATGGCCGCCACGCCATCTACGGGTCATAGTGACAGCATCTTAGACCGGATAGCGAGCGCTGTACACAACACTATTATGGCTGTACCAGAAATCAAGGATCGATCGTCACTATGGGACAACCTAATTATACTAGGAAATGGCAGTCGTGTGCGAGGCTTCAGCAATGCTCTGGTAGAAGTTCTGTCTTCACGATACACTCTATCACCTTCAAACACCACTATGTTCACATCAGAGATACCATCAAACTTCTCTACACCAGTACCAACAGGTGGTACAAACACACCAATACCCGGACAGCCTAGTCACCCACAGAACCATATTAGTTCCAGTGTGAACCCATTACTTGTCGCTGCTACCAAGAATATGATGCAACCAGGACAACATCTACAAGTTCCAGGACAACTTCCTCCCAATGCCCAGCTGCACGGCGCATTTGCGGGCATGGAATCCTTGCAACAGCACAGCTACCGTGGCTGGTCACAATCGCCAACATCAATGAAGACGGTCAAAGCACCGGACTATTTTCCAGAATGGAAGGATCCATCAGTAGCAGGTATGGAAGAAGCAAGTTTTCTGGGAGCACAAGTTGCTGCAAAAGTTGTGTTTATTGTGGATCAGGGTGCTAGCAAAGGGTTTTTGACCAGAAGTGAGTACAATGAATTAGGTCCCGAGGGTATTCACGGTTGCGCCATGTAAAACACAATAGAGAAGGAAGTGTGGCACACTTTTGAATGATACCCATATTATGTCTGAATATCAAGATTCTATTCTGAGTCCAGTGCTTAAGCACTGGGTCAATTTGCAAGTCTGTTGAAACGTCCCATGAACTCCTTTTTACCTAGATGTGTCAGTCAAAATTGAAGGAAAGTTTGCCGAACAATTCGTCATCGGCTTTGATCACGATGCGGAGTGTATCAGTGGTTGTAACTAGACTGCCTATCTTCAATTCGGCTTCTTTCCTTCAACGATCGTTGTTCACGCAAGACAAACAAATAGTCTGACCAGCCATTTTCATACACGAGTCACGTTTCACACGCTGCTTGGCGGCTTAGATCACGAAGTGCCTGCCATCCTCCGTAGCAGTACTGTCCCGCATACTCCCTTGAAGTTGCCGTCTACGAGTACATCCAGAAACGAGCAGATTACTAGGCTTCAGATTGCAAGAGCACATCGAGCAGAGGGAGCCATAACTTGTGGTGTTCTTCCAAAGTCGCAATCATGTCGGGTCTAGAGAAGGCTCTCTTCAATCTCAAAGTACGACTTCCCAGTCACAGTTCAAGCACGTTTAAAGTCCAGCCACTAACACCGTACAGTTCACATCCAAGAGTCTCAACAGACAGGCTGCAAAAGCTGATAAAGATGCTCGTACCGAACAAGCGAAACTCAAGAAAGCACTGACACAAACCCCACCTCAACCACAAATCGCCCGCCTCTACGCTACAAACAGTGTTCGCAACCAGCAACAACGCATCCAGCTCCTGACTCTCGCCGCCCGTATTGACGCTGTGGCCGCGCGTGTTCAGACCGCCATAACAATGCGCAATGTGACAGGATCAATGGCTCAAACTGTGCGAGGAATGGATATGGCATTGAAGAGTATGGATTTGGAGAAGATTGGAGCAGTTATGGAGAAGTTCGAGAGTCAATTTGAAGATTTGGATGTGGTGAGTAGTTATTATGAAGGAGTTGCAGGTGGCGTAGAGAGCCAGGCAGTTGGTGCTGAAGGCCAGAGCGAGGTTGAAGCATTGATGAGTCGGGTTGCTGATGAGGCAGGCATCGAAATTAATCAAGAGTTGGCTGCTACTCCTCAGGCGGTGCCACAGGAGGCAGAGAGGGCAAATCTTGAAGAAGGATTGGGAGATCGACTTAGAGCATTACGGAGTGCTTAAGTAATATATGAATTGCGATGTGATATGTGCCACGACAAATGGGGAGTTTCGGCGTCAGGATTTCGAAAATAATGTGGCGGCAACAAGCAGTCAATTTGTGAAGAACATGGGAAGTGGAATGGGCATTCACATCCGCCGCATCAGAGGTTGCAGCTTCTGGCTCGGGGAGCTGCATTGGCTTTAAGAATCTCGTGTTCATGTTAATTTGGACCAGCACTTTGAACCATTCCTCTCTTGCTACTTTCCTGTTTCGTCTTCGCTGCATGGTTCATGTTTGCTACGTGGCATGGTCGTGGACAGCCCACCCAGTTGATGCTGGCTTAAACTGCTTACATGTCCACAGTCATCTTGTTTCCAATGCTTTACACAAGTTGTACGAGCTTAATCAACCACGAACAGCAAATCAATCCTTCGAAGTTATCGATAGCACTTGCTGCAGTCACAAAGTGGCATTCGGCGGAAGCACTTAAACATCTAGAAGCTCACGATAATTCTCAGCATGAACAGCAAAACTACCAAGAGACCGGCGTCCCCCTCACCATCACCGCCCAGTCCCCATATGAAGCGAATGAAAGCAAGAAGGTACGATTTTTTCGCACTCTGTCTCCATAGCTAATAGGTGCCAGATATACCACATCAGAAGTTATGACCTTCATCGTCGGTCCTGACGCAAAGCCATATCACATCCACACCAACCTCATTCCCAGCTCCCCAGAAACTCAAACCCGCCCAACTCAGTGGTCGAAAGACTTCCAACCGCCAACAGGCCCATCAAAGCACCACTCGACAGACAAGTACCCCCACTCCCACGACCTCACAGATATCGACATCCACGTCTTCGAGATCCTAGTCGATATTCTCTACAATGACCACCTCGACATCAACCACGCAGACGGCAACCGAGGCCTCCAAACTCTAATCCGAGCATGGCGACTAGCCGAAACACTCCGTCTCGAAACTTGCCAGAACACCCTCATGGACGTGATCTGCGACTTCCTGTCTTCACCAGTAAAGCCGTCTTCGGATCCGTTTCAGATATGTCCCCGCGTCATCAATTGGATGACGGGCTGGAGACTACCCTCCGGCCATCCACTAAGACGTCTGGTGACTGATGTGTTTGCTTTCCAAATGGAGTATTTCCGAAAAGACCACGTCGAAGAGAACGGGGTACTCAAGGCACCGCACGCCGAACTCTGGAAAGCTGGTGGTGAGCTGGTGGTAGATATTATGACGAGAAGGTATAATACTGCTAGTACGGACGTTGTTGTGGATCCAGCGCGTGATGCCGGTTGTGCATATCACGTACATACAACGATGGGGATCAACTGTAACGGCGGAGAGTCGAAAGTTCCTGAGGTTACATGTATGTTAGCGAGCAGTCCCACGAGTGCGATGACGGGTGGGGGGCACTCTAGAGGGAGTCCGTTTCAGGATCTTGCATCTGGATGTGGGAATGGGAATGAGTATACGAAGTCGAGAGATCCGAGGACGGATAAGAGGAGACATGCGAGAGGTGGAGGTGGGCGTTGAGGAGGGTGGGGAACAGTACTGTAGCTGAAGATTTGGACGTCAGGACCAAGTGAAGAAGGGGTACACTACTACAGTAACACCCAGGTGTTCAACATGGCGCATGCAGATGTAACAGAGCACATATATACCTGGTATCAATATTCTAGCTTAAACCATTAATTAGTCACTTGTTGATAATTACCTGGGCGGTATCAAGATAACCTTCTAAGACATCCCATCCCATCCCATCCCATCCCATTCACAAATGTAAAAGTCCCAGATTCATGAAATATCGCATGGTTATCAAGTAAATACGTACATACCTATAGTGGTGGAAGTTTATTTAGAAATTCCAAACAAGAATAACAACCTCCATATACTATAGACTTAACCACTTCTACACTAGAGTACTACCTAAGTATGTGTTGGCAGTGCTGAAAGACTAAACTCAGAGGTAATGATACATACATAGAACTGGTAGTATGAAGATGGGTGCAAAGACGTGCGGCTGAGGAATGCCGTGACTAAATACTACGGGAATACACGTTTGTGAAAGTACAGTATATGCGATTGGAGTTTATGGAGGTTAATTTATATGTACCTCGTTAAATTTCTGGAGCTTGAACTACTTCGTGTTGAATCTCGGGATTACCTACAGTATAAACAAGCAAGTTTGGCAGATGGCAGGCTGCTGCCTCTCTACACTTGTCTTCAAAGTCCAATCATTCCCACTTCAACAACCTCTCATTCTACATCCCCAGCTTGAAGAATGCAACGTCGCCTCTCACGGAATCTCATCAATACTACTGATATACTTCGGCTCGCGCAAGTTAACTTTCCCCCTGAACTCACTACTCCGCTGATAGAGCTCTTTCCGCAATCTATTCACACTTCCCAACGGTCTGTGCTCTTCCAGTCCATACCAGACGTTAAGTGCCATCGAGTCATCCCAAAAGATTCGTCGTTCAGAGCTGAAAACACTCTGTCCACCAGGAAGTACTACTTTCCCCACCGTCTGGAATGGGAACGCAGTTTCATCCCACGGTACACCGGCGTCTTCGACTGGTTGCGTAGCCAGACTCTGACATAGCTGCACACGTAAATCGTATGTTGCTTCGTTCTGGGGGTCGGAGAAGAAGCTGGACAGCCAGTTTGAATGCTGTTCTGGATCAGAATCGTCAGTGATCTGATGTGTTTTGGCGAAATTTTGCTGGACTTCTGTTGTTGGGAAGAGCGCGTATTTAACTACGTACGGGCCCCAGCGGTATGCGGACTGTGAGTACATGGTGTAGGATAGGAAGTGCTGGTTTGGTAGCTTTGAGGGGGCTAGTTGCAGGGTTGCATCTTTTCGTTTCTTCATTTCTTTGGAGATTTGCTCTGGCTCGCGGAAATGGCGTTCACGGATGGTGAAGACTTCAACGGTTGTTGGGAGATTTCGTAGTTCGAGGAGAGGTGCGTTGTTGAATGTGAAATCTTGAGTGTGGGTCTGTTCGCCTTTGGGGTCCATGAAAGTTCCCTCGACGTTGAAAACTTTCATACCGCAGCCGCGAGGTCCAGGAGTGCGGTCGTCTTGTAGGAAACTTGGTTCATTGGCGAAGCGGATCGCGACTGTGTGGGACTTTGCAGCATTGGCGGGTGAAGCAATACCGTGCGCGAGCATAGGATCAAGGTCTGAGTTGATAGTTAATGTTCCTTTTACAATCGCTTGGGTTTTGACATGAGTGGCACGCATGGCATGTCTGTGCATGCTAAAATTGTGTTCCTGGGTCCGGCGGATAATGTCGAAGAGTTCATTCAGTAGACCTTCTTCATTGTCGACTTCCGGTTCGACATCAGGGTCGTTATACTTCACATAGGGCTCGTCGGAGAAGTTGTTTTTGATGCCGGCAGCGGCTAAGGATGCGATTTTTTGAGCCATAGCGAGGGTGCTGTATGCTGGTTACTAGTCAGGTAGATGGCGTACTAACTGTTGCTTCACTGCTAAGTCACAATATATAGCCAGCTGGCAGCATGATATAATAGCCAATGACGTGTGAACGCATCGATATAGATCTCCATTTTCTGATTCGCCAGTCGTGGATAGTTCATGGTAATGATCGGTACCTACAGTACATGGCGGTATTCCTTCGAATCAATATTGATGATGGAATCACAGGGACGTCATGAATGCCAGTTATGCGAGCAGGCGCAAACCTAGGTACTAGTTCACGGCACCACTCTGCTACGTGATAACGCATCAGAAATGTAGTCAGATGTTGATGATATTACTCTGTAGTATTTGATTATGGCATGGCAACCGAGTAGTGATTGAAGTGTCGCAACTCGCCACTTGCGAATCTCACATTGTACCGCAAACCTAACACTAGCTTGGGGAGCCGACCTGCAGTGGGTGGTGTAATAAAAAAGTAAGTGCTAGCGCCGTCCTCTCCTCCAGTCCTTTTGCAAGGAACTCAAGCCAATAGCAGGACCTACGACGCTGCTAGTCACCCGAGGTGAGGAAGCCGCTAGCATCAATTCCTGCACTACACCGCCTACTGTACAGTACCGTAGATCGAGCTGCTGTTTCCATGTAGAAGGGCTTCACAAAATACACTGCTCGAGTATCGCAGGCCGTTCTTCAATCTCCGGCTGTTGGTGAAAGAATTCTTCATAAATGGTTAGCCCACTTCGAGATATAACTTACAGATTGTTACTGGAAGGCATTCTCGTTGACCAGCCTCGTTACACTGAGATCTTGTATCCAGTGATGGAGTGTTTAGATTATCTCGCGTCAAGTTGGGGAGAAAAGCATCTATCCCCTCTCTTGTCATACGTGAGGCATTGCTATTATTTTGTAATAACTTGAATTCATGCTAATAGTATTGTAATATACCACAGCGTAGGACCTACACCCTATTCGATAGGACAGGGGTAGCCTTTTGTGTCTATTTCGTCTTTTGTAGTTCTCGCTCCATGTAGCATACATCGCTCTCTTTTGAAGTTTCTCTGCTTAATCTTGCTCATCCAAACTTATATAACAAATAGGGGTATCACAGTGTGAACGCCGAACCAGGACATTCAGCTCAAAAACACAAGAAGTCGATTAGGCAAAATTGATGCTGAGCACCAGGTCAAAATACCTCGTGTAAACGCTCAGCCCAAAGCCTTTCCATCCATTTTAATCAGAATTCGGTATCATCTGGCGGACCGGTGAATCGCTAGGATCTCATCAGACATCCTACGAGCATAGAAAAACTCCCAGCGCGACGGCAAACAAAGCGCCGACAACGCCGAGTCATAAAACTATACATGACGATTGGTTCCTGGTTCATGAGTCTAAGTGTTAGTTCTGTGTGCTGCTGAGAACGACTGCTGCTATTGCGATTGACTCGAAGGAGAAGGATGAGAAGAGGTATCTGTGGTATGCTGAACTTCCGGAGTGGTGCTTTCTGCTGGTGCTTCTGGTTCTGATGACGAACCGTCAGGGTCGACTTCCTGCTGAACTGTTTCGTCCTCGTCCAGTTCCGGTTCCAGAGGCCTAGCCAAGCGCATGACACGAATGCGAGCGCTTTGAGAAAATCACAGTCAGGCCTGTTGACCTTCACAAGAAAAACATAGAACAAACTGCAAATAAGGAAAACGGACTTACCATCTAGCGTCCTCCAAGACTTGAATCCATCTAGCCGTCATCTTCAATCGTTCTCGAACGCTCGTGGTTGGAAGCAGCAAATACTTTTCGTCCTCAGCGATAGGTAGAATGCTCGCAAACCAGTAAGGAAAAATTGCTGGATCTGTCGGTGGCTGTCCATATGCTTCGAGGACTCGGTCATGTAACCATCGTTCTGATCGTGATCGTGCTCGTGCAACAAAATCCAGGCTACGTTGTAGCAGTGCTTGGGTTGACATATGGTTGATTCGTGCTTCAAAGTCGTCGACCGTGGGGTCTGGTCCTCCAGTTTCAAGCGCTTCGGCAGCTTCTTCTTCAGCGAGGGGCATATCATCAACACGTTGTATACGGCCAATGATATAGCCATCCAGTGAAGAGCTCTCCAGTATTTTAAACCTATAAAGACCTTGCGTTTCGAGAATGCTTCGGCCGTCGGGTAATACCTCAACTCTGGAAATGTGAAGTACTGTACCATATTGCATGAAGAAACTTCGTCCTAGGCTGCCCTGAGGCACACCGCGGCCATTGTACATCATCATTCCAAATTTCCTGGACCCGTTCTCCATCGCTCTCCGTACCATGAGACGGTACCTGGGCTCGAAAACATGTAGGAAAGTCGGCATGGCAGGATATGCCAGTGTGCAGGGAAATAATGGCATCCATCCTTCTTCGTCGATGGCCTCCTCCTCCTGTTGTATGGCCAGGACTCGAGTGGCTAGCTCATCAGGGAGCAGGCCAGCTATAGCATGCGACAGTCTCTTATTGGAAGGTTCTGTGGTAACTCCAGGACGCATAGGCAGTGGCCGTCGACAAGCTGGACATAGTGTTGAATGGTCTAGAACTCTGGCAAGACACTTGCGGCAAAAGGTGTGACCACATACTGTGGTAAGGGGATCTATCATTAATCCGTAGCAAACCTGGCATTCGCATTCTGCGCGGACAATTTCTCTCAGGTTGTCAGCAAGGCTGACATCCGACTCTTTGATGACTGGCTCGAGGTCTGAATCCCTTGGTGTGAACGCCAACTCAGAGTGGTAGTCCAATTCGCCTACGTCGGCCATGATGAATGTCGATACAAGTCTGCCTCCATTCATGACACGTGATCTGGGCATGACGTCAATGGAGCTGTCGATGAGGTTGCGTATATTCAGTCTCTCATCCAATCTCAAGGGCATTTCTGCCGTATTGGAAACACTGTGACTCATCTGCGCCCTAACCACTCCCATAATTTTGTTCATAGTAACGTCAATGCTACAGTCCGCCACCGAATGTTCCATTCCACAGTCCTTGAAAGGGCACTCGAAACCTTGGGCTCGTCCAGCATTCTGCGGGTAGGTAATATTGGCACGAAGGTGAGGAAGGGGCACACATGGTTTGCATATTGAATAACCGCACGGGAGTATGGTCGGTTCTCGAATAGGGTAGGAACATTGAGCGCACTGGAACAGTCGAACGATGGCTCTGGCATCCTCATATGGTCTCAGGCCAATATTTTCAGGTCGGGCCTGCTGTTGTGAACCATTTTCGCTCATGTATGCGATACTAATGCTGGAACCGCACGCTGAATCCGTGGATTCGTGTATTTTCCTCCTCTTGCCACTCCTGCTCAAGATATTAGTCTGGAGCCGTCGGCAATGGCGAGCTCATGTCCTGAAAAGAAATGTGTAACAGTACTTTTGACCCAGAACCAATCTCTTGATCTGACTTGGACAAACGGTTGTGGAGAGTGGAAGTGTGTCGTTGTCGAGTATTGATGTCTGGGAGTAGGATTGTTCGCTAGACCAGCCTGCTGGATAGAGGTTGCTAGGCAGTTGAAGGTTGCTGTTAATAATAAAACAATGCCATCTTCGAAAATTTGCAACCAGAGCGGCGAGATAGTGGTGAACAAAAGTCCAGGCAGACAGTCGGCGTTGGGAAGTGTCTAGAAGTTCTTCTCTAGAATATGAATAATATGGGCCATGTGTTTTGAGAGAACTGCATATGAAAGTCTGTGAATCAAAGATCAACGACGTTAACACTCGAGATGCTGGGACATCGGATCCTGGTTAGTTCCCGTGCTGGATCTATGGTCGTCTCGAAAATCAAGATGGGGAAGACGAAAGACCGTCTGAGGGATGGTATTGGACGAACACTCAGAAGACCAAAGAGGGTTCAAACATGGTGCAGTCAAGCACGAGGATCCATGTACGACGAGACACGGCTGCAGGTTAGATTCGTCATTGGTTGACGCAGCATTAGGTATGCGGGCGACAAGTGTAATTGCTTGGAGATGCTTCGATTCGCTTTAGGAAGTGCAAGAAATGAAGATCTACTTTCGAGGTAGGGATCGAGAACACAAAATCAGGCGAGAGGGCGAGAAGCGAGCAAATACGGTTGTCGGTATGTTACCCTGCGGCATTAGCGTCTTCCGTTTCTTTGGGGGTTTCTGACCACCGGTTCCCGCCTATCATGAACTTCTGGGCTCTACGGCCATTGCATCCAAGCCAGATTCTGTGATCCGTGTTGCGCCTCGTCAGCGTCATAGATCTTTCCATCGCTCGCTATTTCGGTGATCATAAGCCTCATGTTGGAGCTGTTGGCATTCACAACGCGTGGTTACTGGCTGCGACGAATAAAAACAGTGCAATGTAACTGGCACATCAGCCACTCAGAGCATACCTTGCCAATGGTCAAGCGACGAAATTGACTTGATTCCAATATTGAACAATGTGGCCGCTCTGACACAATTTCTTGGAAGTAAAGCGGTCATATTACGTTCGTTCACCGAAAATATCCCGTGGAGGAAAACGAAGCCTGGTGGATGCACACTTTTGCCGTGAAATATTATGTGCCACCCAGGCATCTCTCGGCAATGAGGTCCGCACTTGTTACATCTGCCTCAGGCTAAACTCCGAGGAATTCGTGCTTTCAATATGTGATTAAGCCAGGTCTAGATTCAGCAGTCTCCAGAGCCTTGAGGCAACAGCTTTGGTCCATGGTTAAGAGCTGCAACTCCATACCTATATCGAGCTCATCGCAGATGTCCTGTTCCATAGGTACCTTAGCCTCAACCAATAGTAATAGTCAAGCACGCCACCAAAACGCACAGTCACATTTACAAACTCCTCCACCAACCTCTCCATCAGGCGAACTCCGGTTCGAAGTTCTAGCCTCGTGCTAAAGGTAGATTGCCACTTCTCGAGTGCTGCTTCGTGGCTCGGAAAGTGGTTGAAAAGTGGATTGATCTTAATCTCACGTCTACTCCGTGGCCAAGATCGTTATATCACACACCGTAGTGGACTAGTTTTATCCCTGAAAAAATCTATGTCCTATGATAAGGAGAGCGGTTGTTCCGCGAATAGAGCCGGCAGTTTTCATTGCAAGCATCTTCAGTTTCATCGAAACGTGCTTTTGAAACCACTGCTTTCCTGCATTACGATAGAGAATGGCTTTTACAGACGGAGGTGTTCTTCTCTGTGGAAGAACAGCACTGCGCCACGCACAAGATCGTAATTTGGTGTCTGGAAGCATTCGAGGTTTGTTAGGTCGGCAACTGTTCAAGGATATTGAAGGTGGAAGAGGTGAGGTGAGATCCGAATACCTTTCGGGAGATCACATAGTAGCAGTGATAATGCCACCGCCTCAATGTTCGTCTACTGAGTCGCAACTCTCTCATGGTTGGTCGTGCTGTCAGCTGTTCTTGCTTCAACCTCCATCAGACCCGCTATCATCCTCGTTGTCTTCCTCGAGCACAGTCCGCCGCATAACCCCCTTATCAAACAGATCCAGAACGAACTGACGCGCTTGAAGTCGATAATGGTGAGATTCAAGAATAAACAATGTTTTGCGAAAAAGCGTGACACTGCTGAACGCTGCAGTATGCTTGGCCTTCAGGACTTGCAGGTCAGCTGCCACCTTTTTGTACATTACTGAGTTTCCCATGTTCACAATCTTTGCCAGGATTTGGGCATGGATCGTGTCTGAATCAGTAGTTGCGGCTTTGTATTTTGCCATCGACTGTTCGTTTGGACGTTTGTCTTCAGGAAATCGTCCGGAGGGTGCTAGGCATAGTCGACCAAGGTCACGTGGGACACATAAGCCAAGTGACTTGCCACTTGCATCAGTTGTTATATCCCAATCACACTCAGTGAGCATGATAAACCCATGGCTTGTCCTGGAGATGAGGCCGAGGGCGAAGCATGCGGTGCCCCTGATAGACATCACTTCAGCTCCTTCCGCAATTTGCACGATGAATCGCACGACATTGCTTTCTTCCAAGAAGGGTGATCCGAGTTCCATGGATCCAATATTACCTACAGCCCAGAGACAACCTTTGACTTTGGTCAACGATTCCGCATCCTCATCGTCGAGTCGAAAATCTCGGATAGTTGCAGCAAATTCGTAGAAATGACCGGATTGTAGCAAGAGCTTGCAGCCCTCCTCTGTGCGGGCAAGTTCTCGGTAAAAATGTGGAGGCAAGAGGCCACTATCATTGTAGTCGTCTGGATCCTCACCATACTGAGTTCTTGACAAAACTCCAGGATCCAGGTAAGCTCGTGCAAGAGATGCTTCGACCTGTGCAACATAAGAGTCATTTCGTCCCAAGAACCAGTCGTCCATCTCCTGGTGTATGTAGTCAAGACCGCTGAGATATCGATAGCCTGTCGAGATAGACAGGAACCTCAAAAGCAATGGAGCACCAATCTCGCCAAGGTGATCCAACATGGGCCGACATTTGACAACAAACTCCAGATGACTGGGCTGATCACATGCTTCTTCAAGGATTTTCACAGCTACCTCGCATACCTCCACATCGGGATCATACAATTGTGTCAACACAAGCTTAAGAGCCCACTGAGAACTATTCGAGTCCTGTAGACCCGCAGAGTATCGCATACGGCCCACGGCGTACTTTCGCAATAGCTTTGTCGAAAACAGTCGAATAACTTTCTGAGCAGATGTAAGGCCCTGAGACAAGAGTACTCGCAGATGTGTATCCAAGGAGAAGTCCATAGAGCCAAGAAGTGCTTTCAGGAGGTCGGGACGATTATGCAACTGTAGAATAGAATAGAACATATTCATAATATGCCACCTTTCCATAATCTGAATCCCTTCCACACATTCACTAAGTGCACCAAGCATGGCAAAGTAGCCTCCGGTCAAGTAGTCAATCATGTTGTGCTTGTCAAACAATGGCGAAGAAGATGTCAGTCCACTATACTTGTCTAGCTGTGCTAAACACTCTGCAAGCTGTCGCATTAATTTGTTCTCTGATAAGTATTGCACTCCAACTGATGTTTGACATAGAGTGCGCATCAGAGCACAGCCTGTACGAACATAGCGCTGATTTGGTCTCGTATTCCTAATCACGGAGAAGCGCCATTTGAAGGGTTGGTAAAATCTGACAAGCCTCACGACGAACTTGGAGTTCTTCAAGGTTTCCTCAATGTACTTTTGGTTGGTAAGTGGGCCTTCGACTAGATTGTTGATCAGATTCCAATTCCATTTAGTGTAATTCTTGTGATGAGAAACCCCGGTATCCAGAAGTGCTTGCTGAAATAACTTCACATCCATTGTAGCAGTAAACTTGGCCTTTTCTAATACTTGATTGCCGACAGCTAGTTCCTCGCCGTCCACGTGCTTGTGCGAAGAGATCATTCCGGTTCGGTTGGCTGTCCTATTGATGCTTTCAATCTGATAGACCATGCTGGTATTAGACGCAATGAACTCCATGCCCGGAGCATCGAAGGGCATGAGTAGATCACCAAGGACTTGAATGTCGGCACTCCACCTGCTCGGCAAGGAATGATGTGCAAGTTTGAGCACTTCCGTTACTAACAGAGTTGCTTTTCTTTTCATAGCAGAATCCTCTTCGAATTTGATGAGGTTCATGAGCGCGGGAACCAATCCTACTGTAAGTAAAGTGGCAAGAATAATGGCTGTGAAATGGGTAGTGAGATCAAAACGACCTTCCGTGTTATCCTCATCACTCACACGTTTCATGCTTGGCTCTGCTAGTCCATTCACTCTGCCGTATGTTGTGAGTCTCCGTCCTGCTAAGAATGACGAAGACCAAGAAGGAGGCTTGATTCGAAGGATATCGAAGAGTAATTCAAGGATGAGATCCCGTATTACTGGACTAGGATAGACAAGAGAATCGATGAGGGATTTGAGTGGACTTGCACCGTTTGCGGCCAGTGTGAGGAAACCTGGCCAGGTTTTCAACATAGCCGAAATACCTTTGGCACAAGTCTTCAATTTCTCCTCGTTCCCTGACAGGAGCAACGGATCTGTGAAAGGAGCGAACATAGCTTCGAACTCTCGTCCAGATCCGAGATACCGTCGTTGGTGTGGATGGTCAAGCAGATGCAGAAACGCGGCTACGAGACCCTCAGGGGCTGGGAATGCGCCTTCAGCCAGTGCATCAGTTAACGTTGTCAAACCATTTGCTGATATCAGTAGCCTAGGATGCTTAGCAAGGAGTTCAGCCAATGTTAATAGACACATGTTTTTGAGCTGGTCGTCCGGATGCTCCGCGATAGCTACGAGACTTCTGACCACAGAAATTGAAATCTCATGGACACCATCTTTGACGTCTAGAAAGGTTCTCACAAACTTCACAGCCTGTTCCCTTTCGAGTAAAGCCTTTCCCTTCTTTACTAAAGAAAGAGTGACGAGTTCGTCGGTGTGTAGTTTTCGGATAGTCTTGATAGAGGAACGGTCAGCAATCGAGTGACGAGTTAAGCGGTATCCCGCAGCAACTACATCCGTGCTCTCGCTCAAAAGCATGAGCTGCACTCGACCACTGAATACTGACCACGCGATGTCATATTTGAGGGTAGGATTCTTTTTGAATAAATCAACCAAACGGTTCGCACGGTCGATATAGTAATCTGGCTGCATGCCATCGACTTCAAGCTGTTGCAACGTCTCGGTGAACACAACAGTCGGTGAACCGTCCTCCATATCCTCCTCCGCTTCCTCATTGATTTGGTTTGCTTCCACCTTGGGTGATCGCATAGGACTTGACCTGAAGTAACTTGACATGCGTATGTTGGGTGGGGTTATGGGTGTTAATGATCGCTGTATTTCCTGATCAAGTTCCTGCCGTAACTCTGCCAATTTGCGGTTAGAGGTTCCCAATTCTTGTTCTACTCTCTGCCTTTGGTCTCGTGTCTGCTTCGGATTCTTGGTCATCAAAGCCTCCAGCATGTTTTCAGTGCCGACCTTGATCTTCATCTCTTTCGCAATCTTATCACGGACAAGAGCCTGCCTTTCCTCGCTAGTGCCGTGTTTCTCGTCCTCTGTAGAAGTTCTCACTATCCGGAGTGGTGCGCTCGTGGATAGCTCATTTTGAGGTGTGTGGGAACGACTCTGTAGGATTGACTTCATCTCTGGATTGAAACTGCCGAGGATGGGCAGCGCGGCTGGAGCCAGTTGGAAGCCCAACTTTGGTCCATTAGCACTGCCGCCTGAGAAAGACCTGTTGCCCCTTGTTGTCGGCTTCGCAGAGGCATTGTTGAGATCATCACTCTTTCGGTAGGTATGCTTGAAGCCTACTCTTTGCGTAGGCGTTCCCGAGTGAAATTGCTCCGATGATGCCATCTAGCCATGGGTGCTACGGATGACGATGGGACTACCTGTGGCAGCGAGCTCTACAGAACTATACAATCAATCTGAGATCTGTGTAGTGTTCTGGTTGAGTGCGGTATTCTTCGCTGAGGGGATCGAGGGCGGAGCATGAATTGGTGGTTCATTGTTGACCTTTCGAGGACCAACCTTGCTGGTAGACTTGTGCGAATCGATTGTACATTGAAGTGTCAACAAGAGGAAGGGATTCAGATTAT